>Ga0126342_10008941_pt1 | contig 17939 bp, 21 predicted proteins | sample Cyp1metagenome_FD_92528 | JGI IMG/M metagenome (GOLD analysis project Ga0126342, IMG submission 92528) | Coral microbial communities from Lord Howe Island, Old Settlement Bay, Australia - Cyphastrea 1 metagenome | ecosystem: Host-associated > Invertebrates > Cnidaria > Coral ... | reverse complement strand
TAATCCTATCTAATCCTATCTAATCCTATCTAATCCTATCTAATCCTATCTAATCCTATCTAATCCTATCTAATCCTATCTAATCCTATCTAATCCTATCTAATCCTATCTATTCCTATCTATCTATCTATCTATCTATCTCATGGCCCATGGCATTTGTTTTACAGTACTACTTGTATAAAACATCTTACAACTATTTGCTGCAGTGCGCTGTTGGATGCTTCTGGAATATCGATAAACATCTGGTAAGTGGGAAAGCCAATGGCCCCCAACTGCGCGAAGTTCAGGTGCAGATGTGTCGGCCTGTTGCCAGTGGATCCTCACGGGTTTCAAGGACGGCACAGCGCGCTTGTTCAATGCGAGTTCTGGCAGCATGCATTGCAGCTGGCAGTTGGGGCAGAAGGCACCACCAGTGGGGGCAGGTGAAGACAATTCATGAACAAACCACACATCTGATTTTGATATGTAATGTCGTGATTGCTAAGGTCCATGACACGGTTGAGATCCTAGAATCCTTGCACTGTTTCATATTCACATTTGGTGCCCATTAAGCCTGGCACCACTATGATGACACCGCTCAAAGATGATAAGCAAATGTTCTTGCAAGCAGCCCAAAGACATGGTCAATTTGGAGCCAGCATTGAAGGGTCACACCAACTTCCCCACAAGCAATGGGAGCATGTTCTGCAATGAATTCACACAAACATCATAGAATCATAGGAGAAAGAATTAGAGACATGATGAAACATGCAAGGTGACTTTCCCTTCCACATCATTCATATACGTATATATATATATACATACATATATATATTCATATCATTCCATCCTCTGTGAAGGTCCTCTCCAAGGTGCCCTTTTAGGTGGCCGCTGTTTCACCGTCCGGTGCAGGCCACTAGGGCCATCAGCCCAAACGCAACATTGGAAGAAGCGGAGAAAGGTCAACTGGAAACCCATCGAGTTCAGGCACCCAGATTGGCACTGGATGATGGTGGATGATGGTGGATGTAAGTCGATGGTTTTTGTCTTTAGAAGAAAGCACCGGCTGCCAATGTTGCAGTTCTCCACGGAGCTTCGTAAACCCACAGCATTTGGACTCCCAATTGTTAGATGTCAGATGATGTCAGAGGATCAGCTCGAGGTAAATCATGTTACCCATATCCAATGTCAGTTCCTATAAACATCCAATAAACATCGAAAAAAACATCAACAAAACCACTTCACGATCTTCGCCTTTGGAGGCCTGTTGCTTCATCCCGGCCGAGTCCTGCTTCCTACTGGCTGGCGCCTTTGGGATGCAGGTCTGGCATTTTCCCGTGGTGGAGACCATCGACTGAGACGCCAGGCCGCCAGGGCCTGAAAGTGGTGCGGCCCTGCGAAAGGCCGGGGGATAGGGAAGAATGTCCGGAAACCTGGATTTTCCCATAGTTGTACTATCACTAAAACATACTTAATTTCCTGGCAGCAAGGAATAAGCACAAACACTCGATATTGATGTTTAGGTGAATGATGGTGAATGTATAGAGGTCGTTCTTGTCAATTGTTCTTTCAACCCATGGAGCGCGGATGGTCAAGTCCTATGGAGGATGTTCCTGTTACCTGCAGGATGATCAAAGTGCCGCTGGCGCCCAGAGAAAATCGGAGTTGCTGCAGGGTCCAGGGTGCCACGCCTCGGATGGGAACATGGTAGGACCTTCTGCAACATACGTTGGGCAGCAGATAGCTATGAGATCTTTGCAGATTTTGGTGAAGGACAAAGATGTCCATGTTGCTTTCTGTGCTGCCAAGAGGCTTGTGCAAGTGTAGATCCCATAATAATTATATTAATATTATATATATATATGTATATATGTATGTGTGTGTATTTATGTGGCCATATGGACTTACTTGGACTTATATTGACATTCGTGCGCATGTTTTTTCTTGAGGTCTGCGATATTATATACTCAGGCTCGTTGGCAGAGGCGTGAGGCCCCTCTTCATGAGGAGTGAAACTTTGGCAACTTTGCCGGAAAGACTATGGTACAAGAGAAGAATTTTGGATAATTGGTATAGTATCACTAGGAAGCCGTCTCAGATGGTGATGCCCTGTGGTGCATTGTGGTACACTACCTTTGGGTGCAGGAAACAATCAATGTACAACTGCTTGATGGCCCGGCCGAAGGCTCAAGGGGCTCCGAGGAAAACGTCGACTCCGGTGGCAGTTTTGTTGTCCTTGCTGCAACCCACAGCTACAGAACCGAAACCGGAACACCAGTTCGGCAGCAGATATATCACTAGCTATTCATCAATGTAAATCAATTGTTCTGAGTTCATCTACGCATGTCATCTAGACACACGTACCGTGCATCAACACATCAACACATAAATCAATACACACACATAGATATATTTATATATAATTATCACACACCCACACACACACATCTACATCATATACTGCCGGCGCCATGGACGAGCCTGCCGAGCTGAGCTCCTCCGTGCCGGGGCGATGTCATTGGGAGGATGCCAACAAGGAAAATGGAGAGTTTTAATGGATTTTTAAAAGGGCAACTTATGGATTTCAAGGGATTTTTTAAATGGATTTTTAGTGGATTTTTATCATTTTTTTAAATGAATGTTTGATGGATTTCACTTGATTTGAAGTTATTTAGAGGGATTTTCATTGATACACTTACTAGTTCCTGAGTGATTTTGGTTTATTTTCAACGGATTGTTGAATGGATTAAGCAGTCGATGGATTTCAATTCAACCGCGTCATTCTTTTGAAAGTCATAATTGACCCAACATGGGAATAGTATAGACGTGAGCAGATTTTACCCAGGCAAGAAACATGGGGATGTGAAGCAACACAATTTGGAATAATTGGGACGAGAACGAACGCGATTGATTAATTTAATTAATCAGCGAAAATGAGGGTTGGTCAACAGACAAATTGGGAGATAAAAGCAACCAATCCACCATCACTATCAAATGTGATAATCAAATTTGAGCAAATTTTCCCGGATTTTCGACAATAAGAATGAGGGTTTAAGCAACAAATGCCGGGATAGTCACGGCATTCACGTGAAAATTTGGGGTTTTAAACTGAGAAGAACGGGATACCAATTTTACTAGCCTAGCAAACTTATGAAAATTGGGGACGTAAGTGACATGAAGCAACAGAAATGAGGGGTTTGAACGACCATGTGGAGTCTTCACCCACCAAAACGGCCAAACGCCCAGGCAATGCGGGCATTGCAGCATTTATTCCTGGAGTAGCTCGACGATGGGAAAAGATCCGCTGTGGATCCAAGGGATCTGAGAGATTTTTTGAGGATGTATGAGGATGTGGGTGGCGGAACAGCCATGATCAGCCATGAAAAATGATGTAAACCATGGCCATGCTGCGAGTGATTTCTGGCCGAGGCAAGAAGCTCATTTGGTTTCATCTCTCCAGGATCTGTTTAAAGATCAGGAGAAACGCATTGCCGCCGTTATCGCTGCTTGGCACACATGTTCTGAGGTCTCTGCTGTTTGTGGTGGATTTGGTTGAAGTTGTGCCCCAACTTGATGGTCCCACCTGCAGATGCCAGCACAAAAAAAACATGCCGCTTGGCGGGCCGCTAAAAAAAAGATTGCACCTGGTAAGTAAAATCTCACAATCCAAAATCTCATGGATATGATATGGTTCCTCTGAAAAAACATGTGATTTCCATTGCATCCATCGGTCACTGCAGCCGGATCAGCCAGGCTGCTTCCCAGGATGGGCCGAAGGCAGGGTCGATGGGATCCGCAGAAAGGTGTGGAAAAGTCACGTATCAGATCACCGGTGAGAATCTGGGGTGAACACTTTCTACAAGGTGGTACCCCCCAGTTATAAGTTGGTTTATAATCCCCATTAACTATAGATATAACCACCATAAACCCTAGTTATTGGACTTATAAACCAAGTTAGCTAACTATGGGGCACCACCTTGTATATCCTCATATGCCTTCCCTTTGGTTCTATTCTTTACATTGGAGGAACATGGGGAACCCAAAGAACAATCACGAGGGTGAATGGATAAACCAGCCAATCAGCATCCAATCATCTTGCAGAACCCCTATCATCATAGGTAATTGGCTTGTAAGTTGAATTCCGAACCCTGCTGGGCAGATCTCAAGCCAGCAGCGGCAGCTTTGGTTTTTGATATCTTTATGATGTCTGACAGGGTGACATGAGGATGCTTCTGAAAGCAGTGGGGCATCACCTCCATCCACAAGAATTTTATGTTGACACCCTGGCGGCCTGATGAGCCGTAAATCAGCTGGCGTTTATGGATCTTCATCCCTACAAAAAGGACCTGACCCGTCCCCATCAAGCAACAATGAGTTGCAGCTGACGCCTAGTGGATCCTAATGGCACTCAACTCGGCCTCACCTCCTCCGTTGTCAGGCAACACCGTCTTCACCATTGCCCCTGAGCAGGCGGCAACCGTCGCGTAGTAACGGTCATCAGGGGAGGATATCTAGCTCCAAAGGACACTGGAATCTCTTGGGCCTCAGATGATCTCGGATTCCTCCACCCCCAACAATTGCTGACTCACAATGGAACGACTGCGCAGCGGCTTGGATTACAAGTGTGAGGTTGTTGCCATGTTGCCGCAACATGTCCAGTTGGCAACATCAATTTAGAGATAAGAACAAGGCAACAGAATAAAAGGAGGCTCGCAGGCCCAGCGGCTGTCACATTTCGCTCAGCAAGTAATTGAATCATATCAAGGTCCAGCAACTGCAACTGCCATGTGTGACGTGTGGGCATGAGCGACATGGGAACAGCAATGGCCAACATGCCAAGTGGCGTTCCGGGATCCTCCCGAGAACGGTCAGATGTGGCGGATCTGGAGAAACAGTTGGTGCCTTGCAGATGGCCGGAGGGATGTTGTGGTTGCTGGTAGGAAGCCCCTGAGCAGTGGCTCAGGCCCTGCCCCAAGTAAGAAAACATGATGCAAACGGGGTTGCAAACGCTTCAATCACTGGGATTTTGATGGATTTTGTACCAGTTCAAGGGAGTCAACATGTTTAATCATTTTTGCCAGCTGCAGGAGCCGGATCCTTGTGTTTTGCGGCCTATCCTTGTAGACTTTCCGAGGTGCAAGAGCAGATAGTGCCAATCCCTCGCAACAACTCCTGGTCTGGCACAGAGCGTCGAGTGGAATCGAGCCCTGAGTTGGCTGCTTCACGACGACTACGTGAACCTGGTGGCATCTTGGAGAAGGGCTCCTGTTTTTTGAGGGGCCTTCTGGTGTTAACAGGGATATAAATGAGAGTCGATGACAAGATCCATAAAGCTAGTAGCTTCATACATCATCATACATCTTCATACCCATTTAATTAATGCCAATATCATCTATCAATATCCATGAGCTACTGTGGATAGTTGCGAAATCCAAATCCCCAATTGGTAGATGGAAACCCTTGATTTCCAGTGTTTCATAGGAATCCCAATGGTCACCAACCGAATGCCAGGCTTTAGAAGAGGCTTCTTGCAGGCCCAAGCTCTCAATGAAGGAGTTCAGCAAGCGGAGTTGCCCAGCAGATGGACTGGGAGGTTGGTGGATACCTTGCGTGTGCAAAGCTTTCAGGCGGGGGCTGGCGGTGTTTTCTCTCGGACCACTATTAGGACTATGAATTCTCCAAATGGCACAACAGTTTGTGCTTGTTTCGTATGAAATTCATACAGTGATAATCGCACACACGCACATTATGTACAATGTATATATATATATATATACATACAATTTATATATACACACATACATATATATATATATGTATATAGTGTGTGTGTCTGTAACATTGTGTGACAGTGTTTTCAATCTTCATTCACTGCATATGCCACTGGCCTTGGCCATGGCCATAGGTGGAAAGTCACTTTTATGGCTTGGACCTGGACGAGGACCGTTGCCCACCAAGCTCTGTGACCGTGCTGATGCGTCATTTTGACGAGCATCAGATATAGATGCCATAGCATGAGATATATTGTTTTAGCTATATCTATATCTGTATCTATATCTATATCTATATATGTGTATGTGCTATAACATCAGCTACTGATATGCAAACATTTAGATATACTCACAGTCTATATTGAACTGAACTGAGTGTTAGTATATGCTAAAACTAATTGATTGTTTGCTGATATTATAGATCAATATTGGGATGAATAGCAATGGATTGTAGGGGTGATGGTAACAATCTCCATTGCAGTAAATAAATCACTGAATACATATATTTTCCATAGCAACTTGACGATTGTCTAGTTATTCTATTTTGATTTTTGACCGGAGCTAAAACCCAACTTCGAATGTTGCAGGGGTCAAGTATGAAATTATCCAAGTGTTTGAAGCTAGGTAATATGTCCAGAATGATGCTACTGACTACTAGTGGTGAAAACATCACGTTGTACCAGCTTGAATTCAGACGACTGCAGGATTCCAAAGATGAACCGCCACCTGCTGGAGCTGGGAATCTGAGTATCGCCTTCCTAATCTTTAAAGGAAATTGTGGTGCACCGTGCTTCGCAAAGTACTCTAACCTTTTTCTCCAATCTGTTTTTCAAATTTGCGATTGACGTGTGCAACTGTGTGCGTATAATGGCGTATTCAAGTATTCATATCAACCCTATTCTACCCTCCAGTAAATTTAACATAGACCCTGCCAAATAGGGGCTTGCAAGATGAGTTTCCTTCAAAATTTAGCCATTTTTAGGGTCTATGTAAATCTGGGGGGTGTACACACACACACATATATATATACACACATATTAATATATATATATATATTACATATGTATATATATATATATATACACATTCATATGCAGTTCCATTGCGCTATTTGCATCCATGATCGCAGCATCTATGATCTACCGATGAACCAAGGCTGTGCGATCCTGTACATGCCGCGGGGTTGGATGCATGGAGGTTTGCTGCTCGCATCCATTGCTGTGCCGCTGATTGGTTTCGCATCCATTTGGTGCTCTTTGCGCTTGTTGAAGGTCGGCCGGAGGGTTTTGATATCTCAGAGTGATATATAGCATTATGAAATGCAATTGTAGGAATTGTAGGCATTTCGTTGGTTTTTAGCTCACGCAAGAACAATGAGATGTGACTGTTCACGTCATTTCACGTCAACCAATACCGTCAGAAGGAATCCCAACAAAGAGTCTTTTGACAAATGTGAATTGATTCTGCTGCAAGTAAAGCAAGGAAAATGACATACTGTATACATACATATATATAGATATCTGTGTGTGTGTGTATCCGTGTCTCTCTCTGCACGTATGTCCTTGTCATCCTTCTTGCTGCCTCGAGGTGCGCATGCAGACTGAAGGTTATGCTGGTTATGGCGAGTTGATGAGCAATGCCATGGGGGTGTGGGGAAGAAGAGGCACCAACATCTTCATCGTCTTGTTGCAGTCCGGCATTTGCTGTACCTATTTTATTGTCGCATGCACGCTGCTGCAAAGCACCGTTTGTCCTAAGGTTGGTTTGAACCCTTCATGATTTGCATAAGTTCACTTTTGCTTTTCTGGAGCCCTCAAGACTTGCAGCCTAATAGGGCAGCGTGCTGTCAACCAGGAGGTATCAGGATACGCTCCATTTTTGGTTGTCTCGGAGTGTATCATGTTTGTTCTCAATGGCATCAGTGTATCAAGATGTATCAACATAGATTGGCCCAATAGGCTAGGCATTGCTACGACAACACAAAAGATGCACAACCAGAGGCATGCACCGGGTAGATACACTTCCTGGTGACTGAAGGACACAGCTAATCCCATGCCCCAAATGTTGAATTTCCCTACAGGACCTTGGTTTTGTACTAGTTACTAGATCTATTCATTTGGGGGTCGTTTGGTGGGTATTTAATCTGGTGGGGATGGGATTGGCAAGCCTTGAACTGATCATTTTCACCAAGGAACATCTTAATTCCCTGCATGTGCCTGGTGATTCTGCCGGTGGTGGCCATTCGCAAAATCTCATCCCTGTGGCCCTTGAGCTTGTTGGGCACTCTCCTGGTGGTCCTGGGAGTGGTGGTGGTCTTCGGGCTGGAACTGGAGGGCCTGGTTGAAACTCACGACCGCGGGCCGTTGCTATGGATGAACTGGAGGGAGCTGCTGGTGTGTTTGGGACAGGCCGTATGATGTGGCAATGGGTAGCACATGGTAGCACATGGTAGCACATGGTAGCACATGGTAGCACATGGTAGCACATGGTAGCACATGGTAGCACGATAGCAGCTTCAAACACAGAACTTCTTCGATCTTGTTGCGGACATCCCTTTCAGCGAATGGTTTCACATGGTTTCACCCTGGCAGGCTTGCTTCATGTTTGAAGGGATTGGCCTGATCCTTCCCACCTTCGATGCGAGCAAGAAGCCAGAGGACTTCCCCTGGATCTACACCATCACAATGACCGCAACGCTAAGCCTGGTATGTTGTATCGGGCTCTTTGGGTACATGGCGTTTGGCCAAGGGGTGCAAAACCTGGTCCTGTTGGATTTTCAGCCGGGAGTGTGGCTGGGCTACGAGACAACGTTGATAATTTGTAGGTCAATCACTTCCCTGAACTTGATATGTTGACTAATGTTGACCAATGTTGACTGTAGCATACTATAGCGATCCATGACCCCTGACTTTCTCAGAGTCTATCCACCAAACCCGGACACAAAATGTATCCAGATCATCTGTGATCATCCGAAGCAGGTTGGTTTTTGGAGTGCGCCTGGCCTTCATGTTGCAAGTCTTGTGCTCCTTCCCACTGCAGATGCTTCCGGCCTCACGTCTCATCGAGGGCCTTTTCTTTGAGCGGATCTCCGATCCTCCCTTGTCACGGAAATTGGCCAAAACAGGCAGGAGAAAACTTCCATGGTTTGTCCAGAAATGAAACCCCTAATCCACCTGGTGATGGTTACTTGACGTAAGGAAATACATGGATTTTTGGGGGTTCAATTTTAGATCTGTATAGATATGTAATAGATGATATTGGACTGACTTTACCGTCTTATCCTTCTGGGAAAGTCATATAGGAAAAAATACATCCAAGAATGATGCAAACACGCTGGGTGCTCAACAATGTTGTTTATGATGCAGAGGATCATCCACATGGGTGACAATAAACATACAGGCATACCAAAGATGATGCGGCCGGGCATGCGCTGCTGCCATGGTCTGATGAGTCTACCGAGTCTAGTGAGTCTAAAGAGTCTAACAAGTCTAATGCCAACATGTGAGGCTTCCGATTTTTGCTGGTGATATGTTTTGCTGCGATTGCCTATCTGGGGGCAAGCCACTTGGACAATTTCGTGAGTCTCATTGGGGCTTTGTGCGGTATGCCCCTGGCCTTTATTTTTCCAGCTGCTGCACATTACATTCTCATCAAGGAGCTGCGACAATGAAAACGTGTGTTATGCGGCAGTTATGCAGCAATTGTGCATTAAGCTTCCACGAATTTCCACGAGCATTTGAACCTATTTGAAGCATTTTGAAGCATTTTGTGAGCATATGTGAGATCAAGTACTACTTTTTATGGTCGTGATCCAGGGAAGTGGTGAAGCCACAGCCCCGATGTGTGTTGTATCACGGTGAAAGATTGGTAGCACCACGGGGGATCCACCGTTGATGATCTCCTCATCCGCATTGATCAATACCAGTGTTCAACGTACTTCAGCGATGTGTATCCATCTATCCATCAATATTATTTATATATATATACATCACGTTTTTTTCATTTTATCCGTATAATTTCATCATTTTGACTATGGAAGAATGCCATTTTAATGATGGGCCCAGAATTGGTCATTTCTCTGGTCATTTCGAGGAGCAGCAGTGGCTGGACCTGCTTCTGATGGCCATTGGTGCCGTGCTCACCGTCCTGGTGACGGCCGTGAATCTCGTGGCGTTCATCCCGAAGTAACGGAGAGGGAAAATCTGGTGATTTTACAGAAAAAATGGCCATAAAAAATGGAATATCAATGGGGATATCGTCAGAATATATATATATACAACTACACTCAATGTAGATGGGGTATTTTTTTTTAAAAACATGAACAACGGTCCACCTTTCATATTTGTTTCGCGGGCAAACCATGGCAACATAATTATAGATGTCAATTCAGGTCATCTACCATATGCGAATGGGAAAAATCTTGCGAATCTTGGACATTTATGAGCACCTTCTGTGTAAATGAAAGATGTCCAGTGCCAAGTTGGAATACTGGAAAGCAGTTTGATGTGGGTGTATTATCAATTCATGATATTTGTACCCTTTCTGGCAGGGAGCTTGCGCAAGGCAAGGGGTGGCTGTTTCTCCCTTTGTTCGCACTATCACTAGCATAGATGAGCATGTACCCCATGCAAAGGACGGTCCATATGTTGGCCTCCCATGCTGCCGCAAAGAAAACCAGAAGTAGCGGCAAGTGACTGGGTTTCGGGTCGTGAATGGCCCAGGCATCGTTTGACCCAGGGTTCAGAGGTTGCCATGCATTAAGTCAACTAGCTTATGAAGTTCCCTGTTCCGAGCATTTGAAGATACTAGAGTTCAATGTAATTAGTGTTTGATGATGCTAGAGCTGCTAGAACCTGGTGTCAACATCGAGAAACATCCAGAAACTCACCCAGTCCGCATCAGAAAAAGGTCAGCATGGTGCACTTTTTTGCCCTTTGGCTTGATGCAAAAGTTCATTCATCCTGATTTAGAGAAAATATCACCATTTGTGAGCATCTGGAAGCGACTGAAACCATTTCATGGTCAGGATATGTCAGGATGTTGTATGATGTTGTAGCAATCTGTTTGCTGGCAAAATCTGACAAGAACTGTGTGTTTCCCTGAGCAACTCTGGCAACTCTCCAACCATGTGCCACCACACCACCTTGCAGTGATCACTTGGATCACCTGGATCACTTGGCAGGTTCCATAAGGCACCGGCAAAGGTGCCAAAAGTGAAAGGAGGATCACCAAAAATGGAATTGCCCAACGTGCCGCTGCACACCGAAGAGGTTGAGGAGGAGGATCGACACGGCAAGAATGAACCGAAGGAGTCTGGGGGGTGTTCTGGAGATGATCGGGGAGGTGTACCAGCTGATGGTAGGCCTTTGGTGGGAATTTTACAAATGGTATTCAACGCAGCAGTTCTTTTGATGTCTTGCGTGCAAAATTCGACTGTGACTCTTGTGCAAGTACTTTTCAGCTGCATTTGCTGCGCAAATCGCTATCCATCACACTCCCATCTTTTTGAAGCACACTTCCGGGATCTTCCGGGTCAGGAAACATTTGTACGTGCCATGTCCGATGAGAAGGATGATCCGCCCACCATCGAGGAATCGGAGGGCCAGACGTGCCTTAGCTCGATCCTATACCTAGCTGTGTCGTCAACTGCGAAACCGTAAACCCTTGGCATTTTCTTCGATTTTATTCTGAAAGCCGGCCAGCAACATCCAGCGACTGAGGGGACAGCCGAAATTGCTACGCAAACAAGTGCAGCCATTGCAAGAATTTGCGGAGTTTCACCAGACCCAGTGCCTTGGAGTGAACCACTTGAAGCCCTGGTCATGTCCAGAAAATTGAACATGAAAACATGAGGAAACCTGCCAACGTAGTGCGATTTTCTAAGAGAACATTGAACATGTTTTTTTTCCATGTTTCCATTTTTTTTGCTGCGTGTTTTTCCCCCATTTGTTTTCAAATGTTTGTTCCAACCCTTTGAGCTGATGGTATGGTGATGGTGGCGACCTGGATAGGTTTTACCATCGAAGAGTTGGCTATGAGATCTACGACACTGACACGAAATTTCAGGCAAGGGATTTTTAAGATGTGGAGGTCACATTTTTCACTGGATTTCCTCCATGGCCCACAGCTATCCACGGTCAGGTGGTTGATGTTGCTAATGCTACCGCTGGAAGTGCTGAAGCATTATTTCCCAGCTGGAAAGCGGTTCCCGATTTTCCACGAGTTGACGTATTTCCTGGACAGGTGTATCAGAAGAAGACCCGGAGATTCTTAGACTCGTCACTGCACCTTGTCTGATGATGGCCACGCATATCCATGCATACATTTGCATGCATGTGTAATGTTTGTTCGAATCCTTGCAAGTGTGAGTTTTGAAACAATCATAGCAACCAGAGCCGGCAAAGAGCCGCAGGTTTGGCAAAATCTTGGCTGCAATTATCCTGCTCAACTGCGCGAGTATGGGCAACTTAAGCTGCATATAGTATGGGGTGTGGCCTTTGTTTTGCCAGGATTTTGCTTTGTCTTTTCAAGATTGCACACTGACGCGGTCCAAACAATCTCATCAGTGGAAATATGAGTTCAGAATTACACGATATATGATATATCACGCTATGATATGCATAAACGGGACCAAAGTCCAAAGGCACATTCTTGGCCTTTGGCCTGAGCCTGACACCGTATCCCAAGTGGTCCCCGAGGATGGCAGGTGGATTGGGGAGTGCGAAATTATTCTCTGTCTGAGCCAGTGCCTTGACCTTGCGATGCGCCGATGCGCGAATGCATCAAGCATCAACTCTGATGAAATCCCAGAGGTGTCCCGTTGTGTTTGTGGAGGATTTCTTGGAGCTTTTTTGCCCATGGTATCCCATGGTCATGCAATACATGGTTCAAGAATGGTTTGGTTCGCGGGGTTGCTTTTGACGCTTCCGATGCTTGAGTTTTGCACCTGGCAGCTGAGAAGCTGACCGCAAACTCAGGTGGTTTTTGAGGTGATCACAGCAACTTGGGCAACACTTCTAAGCAAGAGGATAGCTGGCAATCGGAAACTCCCACAAGGAAATGGTTGCATAAGCGTTTTTCGCTTCCAGGGCAGCCCCTGGGTCAAGAAAACTCATCTCAGCCTGCAGATTCCAGAAGGCTTCTCGCAGGACATCCTGCTTCAGGTAGTAGCCATCTTATATAATTAATTAAGCATACTCACACACACACATATATATATATACACAGATATAAAATGATATATACATATATAATCACATATGCATTTATACGTGTACATATTGAGAGAGAGAGAGATGCACATATAAAATACATACACAAACACATGTATAGCACATACATTACAAACGGCCATGGTAGATGGCACCTGATGGCACCTGTCCCCTGCCTGTCCCCAAGCTGCTAAGACCTTGTTCACCTTGGTCTTCAGTGTAGAGTTCGCCACCCGATGTTTCGCCTACGGGATCTTCATGTTCAGCTGGTACAACTCAGCCACTTGGCTAACAAAGACTATGGAAAGAGGGGTAAATGTGTGCAGAATCACCACGAAAAACATAGAAATGGGCAGTTACTAGCGGAAAGTGTTGGAAATGTGGACATTGCATGACATACCCCTGAGTCCTTGAGATATAGAATCGATATAGATGTGGTGTCCAAGTACAAAAACTTATATGTATGCTATGTATGGGCAGTAAGGGGTCACAAGCGGTGCAAACTCGCCAGATGCCAGTGGCCGCTTATAATCAGGACTGATCGGTTGCACAATGTTTTATCCATTGTTCAAGGTGCTGACTCATGAGCCAATCCATGCCAAGATGCTGTTGTCATGATTTTGTTGAAAGGTAGCGAACGTACCAGGGGACGCAAGGTGATATTTGGCTCTTTTAGATCTTGTGGCTTGGAAGCAGGGCCAACTTCCAACCCTTTCTAGCTTCAAGGTAGCCAGCCAGCTGCTTCCCAGGAAATTGGGTGGAACATTTTCGATGGCACTTTGGTGCTCAGCTCTCTTCTTGACGAGACCTGGCAAGGATAACAACAGTTGCTTCATATTTTACCAGTCCGGTGAGATTGGGGCAACTAGTATAGTATACGGTTTACGGTTAACATACGATTAACAAACGGTCATCCCCCGTGTTCATCATCGTTCACCCCACACTCTGCTCCCCGGTAATCAAACAGAGCTGGCTGGAACATAACCCATTAATTCTGATGAGTTTCCTGAGTTTACCAGCTTTTTGAAACCTCCATGGCTGCGGAGATGTCCCTGCCATGGTCGATGACACTGGAGGATATCCCCATCAATTCCCATCCAATCCCCATGGATATTCCCAGTTTTTTCTCCGCATCAACGGTAGTTATATCCCCGTTGTATTATCCCCATTGATTAATATTAATTATATCCCTATTGGAGGATAGTATCCCCGTTTTTTTCCCTATTGGAGGATAGTATATCCGTTGTATTATCCCCATTGATGATATATGATGATATCCCTATTGGACTATTAGTATCCCCGTTTTTTTTCCCCAATCTGCGTAAGGAAGTTATGAGCAGAACATCTGATGGCATCAATGTCACTGCGTTGCGTGTCCTTAGACTTGCGCGCTTACTGCGCATCCTCCGCACCCTGGCTGCGGATTGCCGAGGGTTTTTGTGGTCGCGGATGGGAGTTCAATTGGAAATGCCGTTATGAATGGAGGTTGGAGATGTATCGATAATATAATATAATATAATACAATATGATATGATATGATATAATATATATAATATAATAGAATATAATATAATATAATATGACATAATATAATATAATATGATATAATATGATATAATAATATATATACACATATTATTACATGGTAGGTTTTCCATTGCTATGTTGGATTACCTGACGGGAGAGAATCTGTGAGATTCCTTGTTTGTGATATTCCTGTGGGTTCAATAAATGCTTTCCTGATATTGAACCTTTATTTATATATTTATATTTGCTTATATATATTCTTTTGCCCTGGAAAGGTAGATGAACCAGGGTGGCCCACATTGTGACTCAGGTGTGTTCCGCGTGGTGCGTTATTTTACAGACCTGAGGGTGATGGTGCAAGGCGGCGAGTGTTTGATGGACGATGCGGGCACCTTCCTACCAGACGGCAGTCCTGAGAATCATGTCCTGGTGGGGGATAGGTGCATTACTTGATCATCACTTATAACTTATATCACATTATATAATCTTTATAATATTTATTAAATTTCATAAATTTCATTAATACAACTTTTTGCTCGCATTGGCATACCTTGGGTGGCACAATTGCAGTAAATGATAGTTGTGATAATGGCACATTGCCTCGGCTGAGATGCTTGATCTGGCCATATCTTGCCAGGCATCCTTCTATCCGCAAAGACGTTGATCTGGGCAATCGCTTTGCTCATGGTATTGATGCATTTCGGCAGAAACTGGTGACAACGGTGACAACAAACGATACCAACATTCTCAAGTCAAATGCATACACAACAAGCTATGGCCCTGTCCCAGCCCAACAATTCTCACAGGACTTAAAATGTCGGGAGTCGGGAGGCAAAGAACATTCAAGTGCAGGGCAGGGCCGTTCCATTATACATAAATAATCATAAATATGCAACGTACTCGTATGCACACATCTACACAGACTACACGCACAAAATATGAGTCATAGAGTTGTCCGACTTAGTGTTGTCCGACTCCAGTGGATTCCAGTGGATCAGCGCGCCAGCATGCGCCAGCATGCGCCAGCCAGTCCTCGAGGTTCTCCGTGACAGTCTGCATTTGCCAGTTGGAACCTCAGAACAGACTTAGAGGATTGGAAACCAGTCAGTCAGATAGTGAGAACCGGGATGCAACATGATACAAGCCCAAGAGCTGGCCTCAAAACGCGACAACGCATGATTTGATTCATATAAAGTGGTCACCATATGTCACCATGAAAATCCGATTGTCAGTACATGAGATAAAGTAATATTGAGATGTATATAGTTGGTAGCTAGCCGTATGTTCCCAGCGTTTTTGAGCCCCGCCACTAGCACCGGTGTCACCGGTTCATCAAGATTTGGTTGCCCCAGGTTGCTGCGGCCATACCTGGCCTCCTTGGAATCAGAAACCGAGAAGACCGAACTCACCGACTCCTTCGGCTCCATGTGCCTTGATGGCGGTCTGGTGGTGGAATTCTGTTTGATGAGTTGGCTTTGTGAAAACACCACCAAAACACGTTCCTGGAACAAATAAAACAAGCAACATATACAACTTAACATAACTTAACATAACTTAACATAACTTGACATAACTTGACATACCACCCACCATACTCAGCCATACTCGCCGATAGTCGAGTTAACACCAGCTGCCAGGATTTTGGGCATCTTTACCCTCTTCCAGGCCATGTGTTGGCCTTAGACTGGCCACAGCAATGCAGGCAGCACTTTGTTTTGTGGAAGGAGAATCAATGACCAAACTGTTGTTGTTGTTGTTGTTGTTGCTGTTGTTGTTGTTGTTGTGGTTGTGGTTGTTGTTCTTGTTCTTGTTCTTGTTCTTGTTTTTGTTCTTGTTCTTGTTCTTGCTCTTGTTGGAGGAGGAACATAATGCACCAGCTAAAGAGAGGTCCGGAGACATGGTTTGGTTTCAAAAGTCAAGCTCACCTCTTGTGCTGTGCCAGCTTCAGCATACAAGCCTAGCAGGTTCAAGCAAACCTTTCAACCCCAGACGCAAAACAACCCTCGAAAGATCTCGAAACGTTCACTTTCACGACGTCAGAAACCCGTTCTTAACACTTTATATTCCGTTGTCTCTGATCAAAATTTGAAAGCCTTGAGGCGTAGAGTTTTTGGCAATTTATTTTTGGCAGTCAGCGTTTGAAGAGAATTGTATGTCACACTGATGTTCGATATAGAGTTGCGCAGTGGTGTTGAAACATGTCAACTGCAGCCGTCCTTATGAGCATGTTAAGTGATGGGCACCAAGGTCTGGCGGTGTGGACTGGGGAGAAGTGGCCCTGAAGTTGATGAAAGTCAGCTGGTGGCTTGCACTTCTGTTTTGCGTCGCTTGGCGATAATGAATGATATTGACATATATTGACATATTATAACTCACCATGGCCTGGTATCCTGCCATCATGCACTATCGAAACTCCCGCAGTATGGAAAGTTGGTGAGATCTGGCAGGTTGCCAAAGTTTGGTAATTATATGGGAAACTTTTAAGGACACCACGATTTTTGGATTGCAAAAAACCATGCTTTCCTGCAGATGTTGCCTCAATCCCCTTTTCAACAGGTCTCCATTTTTCTCCACTCCCGTCGGACATGATGCGGCCATGATTTCTGAACGTTGAGGTCTACATGGCCTTTGCGCTATTTTGTGTGCTCAACGTGATGACGGGAGTCTTCGTTGAAAATGCCAGCAAGATGACGTCGGCCGACGAGGCCATGGGACGAAAATTGGGGATGGGGATGGCATGTAATGAGTTATGTTTCTTTTATGATGCCTATCATGAATGTATCATGGAGAATCATGATATATCATGAATCATGATATATGGTTAAGTTGGTGAAGTTCTGAATGTTTGATAATTGGAGAGGTTCACGCCTTCACATGTTTCATACTAGCGCTAAGGTTAAGTCGTATCAGCTCATTAAAGTCTTATCGGGAGGCCGTGCGCCTTCAAAAAGTTCAATTTTGGCATTGGAGCCGTGCGCCTGGAAAAAGTTCAATTTTTGTATTGCGGCAATTTTTTGTATTTATATTTGATCATTCTTTCAAGGGGGCATACGCTGGTTGCTGCTGCTTGCTTGCTGCTTGCTTGCTGCTTGCCTGCTGCTTATGCCTGCTTGCCTGCTGCTTATGCCTGCTGCTGCTCGCTCGCTGCTGCTGCTGCTTGCCTGCTGCTGTTTGCATGCTGCTGCTTGCCTGCTGCTGCTGGCCTGCTGCGATGTGCATCAAGGTCGTGGACAGCTCTCAAGAAGTTTGTCCTATCCTGCCAGCGATTACGAGTTGGAGTCCAACCAGCCAGAAACATACACATTCCCTCTCTTTGCTGGTGTCTCCAGCCCGTACCTCCCGCCAGCGCCAAACAAGGCGACCGAGACTGACTGTTATTTTCTTTTTTGGTAAAATGTTTGCACCAGATATGGCTGCGGGAAATTCGGGGCCCCTATATCTTTTATCATAG
>Ga0126342_10008940_pt1 | contig 17939 bp, 17 predicted proteins | sample Cyp1metagenome_FD_92528 | JGI IMG/M metagenome (GOLD analysis project Ga0126342, IMG submission 92528) | Coral microbial communities from Lord Howe Island, Old Settlement Bay, Australia - Cyphastrea 1 metagenome | ecosystem: Host-associated > Invertebrates > Cnidaria > Coral ... | reverse complement strand
TTTGAAATTGCATTTTATGTATTCGTTTTCAATTGTGGTAATTTAAAACCTTTACATACAAACAAGTTTTATGGTGGCCTTAAGTCTATTTAGGGTCAGAGAGGGGGGGGGGGCCCCCCTATTTATAAATCAAGGGCAGACATTATGTTTTCAAACCCGGGCTCATCTTCTACAAGTATATATTAATCTCATATAGTTTTCTGACCGGATGCACCGCCGCGTTTCCTTCCATATCCTCTCCGAAATTTGGCAAACTTGATTCGATATTGATTCGATCATGTTAGGAAACTCAATTCCTAGCTCCTTGGAAGCCTTGGCAGCTCCTTGGCTCTCCGCTTAAGGAAGCTACCCACCGAAGCACCGAGCAAGGCTCGTTCCAAGACTTCCGCCACGCTGTCGGGATCCCCTGCTTGTGCATATGCAGCGACCACCTCAATGGATTGAAATCCGATCCCCCATTGATACCCTGATATCAACTGAATTTCAACTGATATCTGTTGATAGTTGATGATCGATGATTTGATGATTTTGATGGTACTTCTTGCAACTTCATGCAAAGTTTTCGACCGGACTTTCCCATACAATGGTAGAACCAAGTCACAGTGTTGTACGAAATGAGATTCGGCTCAAACTTCTGTCGCCTCAACTGACGAGGCCCAGTTGAAACAGTCTGATGGGTCAAACTTTGGGACACCGTTAGTTCTCTATGTAAAACTCAGAAAAATTCCTCCAATGGCACAAAGCATCCAACTGAGGACTTGATTGGTCTTGGAAACTGAGACCATGCCCAAATGACCCGGCACCGGTCTGGTCCTTGATGGCTTAACTGTTACTCCTGAAAAATCAAGGCACTGCATAGTCTCCAACCATTCCAAGGCTGCAGCTGGATCATGGTCTCAGCGATGGCAGTATTGCAGCTTCAACATGATTGGTCTTCGGTTGGCGCGGGCTCGTTGTGGTCATTATCATTACCCTCTGGTAATTTAACATAGCTATTGCAAATCACCATTTATAGTGGATTTTCCCATTAAAAATGGTGATTGTCCATAGTTATGTTAGTTTACCAGAGGGTATACAGATACACACATCTTCTTCTTCTGCTGCTTCTGATCCTCGTTCTTCTTCTCTGTCGTCTTGTTGTTGCTGTTGGGAAGCTGAGAAGCCTTTGCTTTCGTTGTATAGTTTGTCATCTTTCTTAGGATTAGCTTCCAATGCAGATGGTACTACCATACTCTGAAGCGACACTAGCACTCCAAACCAGGCGGATCCAAAATTACAAAACAGCTCCAAGTCGCTTCGCGCATGGCCCTTTATCACGGTATTGTAGGACACCACATCCGGCCTTGGTGTGGGTGGCGCAAATGTTTCTGTTCTAACACCCTGGTGATTTTTTTTTGGATGGCGCTGTCTTATATTTCTTCACCGAATCAAGGATCTATGCAAAAACACAAGAGTTTCAAACTGGAAAAAGCATGTTGGTGCACACTTGACTCCTGTAGTGCAACATGAAATATATGTATAAAACACAGGAATGGTTTATCTTAGTGTGACAACATCTTACAACCAATCTGTTTGCGGAAACGAAGGCTGCAACCTGCTGACCAGGCACTGGATATTCCGCTGCTCCTCAGATCACATCCCAAGGGGGACCAGATTTTCTTTATTGGACGGAGGTTCAATGAGGTTTAAAAAACGAGAGTTGCACCCAACGACCAGCGCATGAGAAACCATGAGAAACCATGAGAAACCATGAGAAACCATGAGAAACAATCAGAAACCGAAAACACTACAAATCAAAAGGCCTGACATGTGGGATCTGCGCAAGCACAATCACAAGTTCGCAAGAAGGATAGGTCCATTTCCAATAGGATAATAATAATAGTAATATATATATATGGATAGTCAAATCTAGAAAAGGATGCACATGGATCTCCTCTAAACAGCTCTAAACCGGTTTAACCCATGCCCCATTTCTATTGACCACGGACCGGCACCAGTCTTCACCGGTTGAGTTTCCATGTTGTGCAGCCACTGCATCGCCTTTGCCGCGTCTCCACGGCTAGCATAGGCCGAGAGCACGGCGTTGCCAGCGATGAGATCGGCCTGGAGATCCGCTGATAAAAGGCGCTCGAACCAAAGCACCTGGGAGCCGCAGGAAGGCGATTGGACCATTCTGAACCAAAAATGGAAAGGATCGAGAAAGGGTAAAGCATGGTACCCTCTGGTAATTTAACGTAGCTATTGAAAATGGCCATTAATAGTGGATTTTCCCATTAAAAATGGTGATTTTCCATAGCTATGTTAGTTTACCAGAGGGTAAAGCCATGTCAGATCCGAATTATCATTGCCTCAGTGCAGTGAATCGAACACCACAAATGCCGACAGCGGAACTGCTTGATCCACATCACCTTCACGTGCAAAGCCATCGATGATGGTGGTGTAAGAGACGTTGCCTCGGAAATATTGGGTTCATCTTTGGCCGCATCCAGGAAAATTTGGGACCCCAAAGCCACGGGCTTTCTTACTGCACTCTGACAAATTAAATACGAAGTCATGGGATTTTGTGCTTTGGGCTCACATTCTGCTAGTCTCCAGTGCCACGGGCTGTCCTACTCTGATAGCACACGTAGCTGCACTTTAGTGACCCAACAGCTTTGGCTTTGGACATGCCATGCATGAGGAGTTTCACCCTGACGCTCTGCCAACCAGCCCCTGCCGGAAGTGGCCTGATTCATCAGAAGAACAAAACATCAACCCCCCCAAAACAATGAACGTACTACTATAAGATCTGTAAGCCGTTTAAACTCAAAAATCTCTGGAAGATGACTTTCATCTTCCATCATGGGATACATGGGTGACATCGCTGGGGAAAGATGAGCTGAGATGCTGGGCTTGATGTCGTTGGCTTCCATGCATTCCAGCCACTGGGCAGCCCGCTGGGAGTTCTGGCTCTTGGCGTAGCCGTTCAACAAGGCCTTTACGGCGAAAGGAACACAGATCCCATGATGCACTCATGCGGAGAGTGTCAAATGAGTCGTATGTGTCATGAAGATCGATCGTTGAAATTGGTCTTGTGATCATGGTGATGATGACCAATGATGAGGAAGCAAGAAAGGCATCGATAATGATGACGAAAACAAACAGTGCTACAACACCCTTCCACTCGTCTGGATTGACACATACATAAACATACCGTCCGGCAATTACTTCCACTTCGCCATGCTAGTTTGATGGTCCACCCATAGATTCCAGATGTTTTACATTGATTTACCCATATTTACCCATTAACACGGTGATCTTCCAAGCACCAAGGCCCGGCCAAGGTGCATTGTATGTTGCTTCCACCGGCTCTAAGGCCTCAAAATCAACGAGGCAATGGGGAAATAAAATGACATAAAATTAAATGAGGCAAAAGAAGGGGTTGGATCATTGATACCTGCTGGACCCGTGGGATTCCTGGCTGCTAAGTTACGTCTGCTTCGTTCAAGGTAGTGAAAACATGTTGACACATCAGCGAGTCAAACAGTCAATGCGATTTACGGGGATCATCTTAGGTAAAGTATATATTAATAATTAATTTAAAGTTTCAACATGTTTCTTAATTAAACATTCTGACATATATAACCAAGGCCGGTTGAACCCCTTTGATGCTTTTGATGGCGGACCTGCAGCCCTAGACTCACATTGAATCTCCTCGTTGGCCAAGTCCCATGTCACAATTCATGCTCTCAAAAAAAGATAAACGATGCATTTTGTTACTTACCCTCCGGTACTTTAACACAGCCATGGAACATGTTTATACAATTAGTTCAAAACATGTTTTTTTTTTGGGGGGGATGTACCTCAATTTTTTTTTTTTTTAAACATGTGACTTTCTATAGCCATGTTATCCAACGCGTTCTGCCAGTCGTCCCACTCCGAGCGTCCAATCGGTGCATCTCCCAGAGCCACTCTTCGGCTTCAGCGGTCTCGCCGCGCCGGGCACAGGCGCTGATCATGGTGGTATAAACGAGGACCTCATGTGATCCGCTGGTTAAACATAGGGAAAATCGCCGGAAAACCTGGACATATCTGGAAATGAAGGATTTTTTTCCCTTCAAAAAAAAAACAACCACAACAAATATATATATATATATGCGTGTGTATATGGGTTTCCTATAGTGTAAACTTTCACCATCATTATCCAATTCAATTGTGGGAGCTTGAGGAGATCGAAGAAACACATCTGGCGGTACAAGGATCAAATATGGGACAGTATCAGTCTCATCCCTGGAGAGCATCTGGTGATGCGGTGACACCCTAACCTAACGAATAATTGATAATAATTGCCTAAAGAGGTTCATCCAACCATTGGACCCTATAGCATCCTATAGCAATAATCCCATATCGGTGCGCTGCTGTCCATGCCATCCATACATCATCCATACATATCCATACCCCATCACGTCACCATGGCATTTCGATTGCTGAGATGCGTTTGGGCAAACACCATACTCAAGCATTCTCCTGGGCTGGCTACTATGGGAAACATCTCAAACAATGCCAGGCACGCCATTGAAGTTTTGCCTTCATTTGAAAGAATTCAACGGATGGGTTTACAGAAATCCTACGGGAAACCATTGTTTTACCTCAATAAATATAGAGGTGTCCTGTGGGTTTTGCCTTAAAACATCTTAAAACCAACTGTGGGATGATGTACAGTAAACCGTACTGCGTCTGATGCTAACCTCCATCCCAATAGTGGGAACGCGATGACCAGCGGGTCGCCCACTGAAAGAAATCAAGGGGCCCCAGCCATCGCGAGGCCTCTAGCAAGCGACCCTGCTGTGCATATGCGCCAATGACCTTGGGGATGCACAGCTTCCCACACAGAGTGCCAGAATAGCTGCATAGCTGGAGTGCCTTCCAATCGACGCAGGCATTTGCAGAGAAGTTATATTAATGTTATATATATAATGTTATATAAGTTATATAGTCTTTCAAAATGTCCCTGTTGCACAAAAAATGCATTTTCCTTCACCTGTGTGATGGTGGCTACATTAAGCGCCCATGTATCCAAGGTTCAATGTTGAAGGACACCACGTTTGGAGACATCCCACATGCCTGCGTTCGGTTCAAGAAAAACTGTTGAGATGGCAGAAGGCAAATGTCATGGTAGCAAATGGTAGCAATGGGGATGCGATGAGAACGACTACAAGGGCACCCCTTGTCACTGCCACTACAGTACATCCAAATACTACTGCGGCAGTCACCACCATCACAAGTGGAACTAGACTCTAGACATCTACAGGAACCATCTTCATGCTCATCACCCACATCATCTTCATCATCTTCATCATTTTCATCATCTTCAATTCATCTTCATCATCTTCATCATCATCATCATCATCATCTTCAGTCAATCGTCATTGATAAGTTCCTCCCAGAATCGTCACGTCAAGATACGTCAAGTCTGTCACCATGCCTCGATCTTGGAAATCCATCTGTGGACCCCTGGGAGGTCACCTTTCTTGGCACAGCCATCTGCCAGAGAGTTGTAGCTCACCACGTCCCTGGTGCGAGCACGAGATGCGCGTTGGTGAGAACCCGGGCAAATATCATGTGGGAAATGTTGGAACATTCTTTAGACAAATTAGAAGCTAGCAACTAGTAACTGCATGTTTAAATGTACGTAGCAATATAATTTATATAAGATTATATAATGATATATAATGATATAATGATATATAATGATATATAATGATATATAATGATATATAATGATATAGGTTCTTAACCGTGGTAGCTCCTTGGCTCCCCATTTCACAGGGGAATCTATTTGAAATATGCCCATAGCTCCTGAGCTTCCTCTTGGGTAATCAACAAACATCAAGCTGCTTCGTAAGTCCAAACTGAACTGCTCTGTTTGGAAGATCAAAGTGGTCTTTGGCAAGCTTTTAAGCCACTCTACAGACTCTACCCATGCCATCATTTGTTCAGTAGGGCCGGTAGGGACAAAATCTCTGGGGACGGGTATTTTAGCTTCTGTCAAGTGGCATCATCGCATCTGCTGGAACATCGCCCTGCACAACTCACCAAGCTCTCTGCAACTACGGTGCTTTGGGTTCCCGGGGACCGTGAGAGTCCTATGGCATCCTGTGACAGCTTTTCAGTCTTGGAAGGATCCAATCTGTATCAATCTGTGTACCTTCTTGGAATGACTATCGATAACTATACAGTTTTGAATGGGTCAAACAAACTTACGGCATTTTTCTTCGAACTCCCTTCTTCGTCGCTTCAAGCTGCGGATGCTGCGGAGCCTTCTTTGACAGGTCCTCCAGAAGTGACCTGGGTGCAACAGCTGCCGCATCCGAGGGGATGAACTATTCTTAAGGGGAGCCTCAAGATGCCAATTTGAATGGGAAAAAATAACCAACATGATGATCATTGATGATCAACAATATTCAACAATGGGATTTATAAGGGCGCCCTAGTTTTAGGCAAACCGTCCAACGGGCAACTGTTCCAAGTGTTTGAAACGGCCCAGTGCATGCGGCATCCTCAACTCTTCAATTCAGCCCCAGGGACAGAATCAATGGCGTGTCATCCACCTGTGCCTGGGATGTCAGCTTGGGGAACCAGGTCCCAAACTGCAAAAAGTAGCACATCATGGATGAGACTTGGTGGAAAGGGGGTTGTTTCTTTTTGATCCTTTTGTGCACTTCATTCTTGGAGCATATTTTTCGATGTCGATGTGGGAGTGTGGATAAAAATTCATAAACATCCCCTACTGTTCTTCCCTTGCAACGGCTGTCCGTGAATCTGCAGATATCTGCAGCCATTGCGATGCAAAGGGCCCAGGCAGCCAGCACGGCAGCTTGGCAATGCCTGCGCTGCTCCAGGGCCATGTCGCTGTGCCAACGCAGTAGCCAACATAGGCTGCGCCAGGGATCCAGCAGGTTGGAACGACAGAGGCTCAGCGCAAGAATACCTCGGCTGGGTGGGGTTGGTAGTTTCAACATCTTTCATCTGATCCCCAAAACAATCGGTCAATTTTTTCCAACTTGGCATGCTGTTGTCACCAACATGTTTACACTTGACGACCTGTTGACACATATCACATATTGGTCAGTTGAGATCATCATCTCAAATAGAAGGGATATGCCGTGAAATAAAGATATAAACAAGATTGAAACCCACTAGCCGGACAGGCAATAATGATGTGAGATGTGAAACCGGCAAATGGGCAAAGGTGCGCCGTAGATCCGGCTCTCTCTCTCTCTCTCTCTGATAGATATTGCAAATTTCCTAGTGGCTTAAGTAGCTTCAGCGAAGTCAGAAGTCAGTCTTGAAAGGGTTGGCCGCAAGTCGTGCCTTCGAAGTATCAGTACACAGGAACCAAGACACTGGGCGACAAGTCCAACGATGTCCAGAGTCCAAAAATGGGAAAAATGTAGGAACCTTTAAACCTGTTTGGCCCTATCATTCGCCATCAACCAACGAAGAGCTGCCATGGTGCTGACAGCCGCGTCATCCACTGGAAGCCCCAAGGATAGCTCCCAGGCAAAGGAGGAGCGGTTACCTGTCCAGTGGGCGCGTTAAAAAGTTTGTATCCTTCGGGTAATCAAACATGATAAACATGGCAATTGGACATCCCCTATGAATGGACATAAATGGAGCAGTTTTAGTGGGAACATCATCCATAAATGCAGGATTTCCATTCCCATGTTTCACTACCGGAGGGACCCATACCCCTGCCAAAAATGGAATCTGTTTTTTTAAAAAGAACATGCTTGCTACGTGGAGAATTTGGGCCCCAACTGTGCCATGTTCCAAAACTTGGCTGAGTTTCCACTAAGAGTGACCGAAGTTTGTATGGTTAGTTGGGTTGGGTGCGGGTTATATAGATGTTCACCCCACGACTATCTCCCAATCTTCCATCTCCATGTTGCCATGTTGCACAGCATCCACCTTGCCACAGCCCCCCCTGGTGGCCTGGTGGCCAAAAGGCCGTCAACCACTTCTCTGCCAAATCTGGACGCTTGGCCAAGGCAGCCGATTCCAACAGCTTTCCGGTGGAACGGGCCTGGGATCTGGGTGTTGTGAACTGTAATCCGAATTGGCGAACTAAGATACGATGGAGTCTTCAATGAGAGTTACTGTCCTGCATTCTTTTCAGGGGTCGCCCTGGTGAACGTTTGATGTCATGCGACAGACCGCATCCCTAGCGAGATAGTGATCCATTCATTTGAGGGATTTTTGGCCCCTTTGCCCCAGAGGTTGCCAATCCCTTGCTGCTTAAAAACATTGCCTTCATGATCCCTTTCTGACTCCGGTTTTTCCGCCACAGAAAGCCACAACACCCACATTGCCATCCCCCGGAATCTCCCTGGCTGCCAAAGCACGTTGAAACTGCAGCGCAAGTCATCTTTCATGACCTGTTTAGACAGGGGCACCATGGGGCACCATGGGACACCTAGGCCTGGCGGATGCCCACCTTGACCCACGAGATGGCACCTTCTGGATCTCCTGCTTTCACGTAGGCCTGGCACAAAAGTTGTCACTGGAGATGTGATATGCTATGTAAGCAGATAGGGCGTATACATGGCATACAGTATAAGTATATATACATTATATATATACACACACATATATATATATATATACATTATACACTAGTATCCCCCCATTGCCTTCTATAGCGGTTTGAAGTATACAAGTTTTTCTATGCAATATATACTCTGTATGCGAGCTGCGTAAATGCGGCAAAAAATAACTATAAATATATGCCAAAAATATCCAGAAGGTGCCAATGCAAACATATTTCAATAGCAGGGATGATTGAATAAAATATTGCAATAAACCTGGACTTCAATTGATAACGACGACATGATGAGCGAAGGGTCAAGATCCAGAACTCAGAACCTATACTTGAATTCCCATTGCTGAGTAGTTTATCAGCTTCATGTGGGTTTTGCGGGTGGATTTCGGGGGTTAGTTTCATTATCCTGCTGTCATTTAATGAAAAGTCAAGCATATTCAAGGTTCCAATTGTATCCAATTGTGAAGATGCGGTCCAAACTATCACGGCAGTGATATATTACTGGGCAAATTATAATATTTCACTAACCTGAATTAAGGCCCATTTGGGGATGATTTCCCTTACTAACCATGATTTCCAGTGAGGTCGCAGTGAGGTCGTTATAATTTACCCAGATATATCCTATTTTCAGACTGAGCCATAGGCAGTTGATTCGATGCCGTCCCGCAGCTGCCACCGATCCACCTTTAGGACCGTGTTCGCCAAGGTTCTCCTTAGATGTTCCACCAAATTCTGCTGATCCCTGCCGAATAATCCCTTAGCCCCAATAACCATGGTTTAGTATTGGATCAATTGATTTTGAGGCTCATATGGGGGTATCTATTTAATATTCTCTCATAAATTTATATTCGGGGCAAAGAATTCAACCTACTGACGTAATGCAAACTGATTAGCACTCAGCACACTTTTGCATAATTTCAGCTTATTTTTGGTTTCTTTTAGGACAATGTGTGTAATCCAAGAGGTTTTGCTCCTAACATGCAGGAGTCATTGCTCCGCACTCCCAGCCGTCCATGTCCACAGTCCACATGCCACGGCCCTTTTTGGCTTGTTGCTGTCAGGCAAGAGGAGTCGTGGGAGTCGTGTTTCTCAAAGGTGTCTAATCAAACTGCAGAAGGGCATTGAGCACTGTAGTAGATCTAATGGATCCCAAAATAGCCAGATCCCAGAAACCAACCGAGGGGGAATGTTTTACATCATCTCAAATTCAGAGCATTTGTGGAATCTTTGGTGCTGTTTATCACTTGATTTTATCACTTGTTGGGCAAAAGCACTAAATGATTCCAAAGTCATTAGCGAAGTCAGAATTGCCAACAAAACAGCACCCAGAAAACCCAATGAAAGGCCATGATTGCAAGAGGATGGAGTCTTCACAAAATGTCCCTCACGCCTTTGGCGGGAAACATAGAAAGTGAACGTAAGTGAACCATTCCAATGAACCTATGTTTTCTCTAAAGGCCATGTGACAGTGAGAAATCTGTTCATCTATCTTTTGTTTAGCTGACTGCTGCTTGGGACTGTCAAGGCTCGCAGAACGAGCTCTAGGTACACCCAAGGATGCCCTACTCTGGCGGAACGTGTGAAACCTTCCCCATACTGTTGAACATTGTCATCATGCTGGATTGAATTTCTTGTTGCCCTCCTATACTTGTGAGAATTCGTGAGACATCCTTTGCCGCGTCACTCTGCGGCTGTGAAGTGCGCAGCCGTATTCTGGGACAGCTGGACTTGGGACTTACGAATAGATTGGCATTTCAGCAAATGGCCATTTTTTATCATTTTAACCGGTGAATTGAAATTTGTTGACCCAGCTTGGAAGCTTCCTAATTGCACTTTGGAACCCCAAGCAATGATCCGAACATATTCAAATAGCCACACCCAAAAGGAATGAGCCTCAGTCCAATAAGTCCGCCAGGGCCACCTACTGGATGATTTATGTCAGCGTTGGGCCGTTTGGCCATGGAAATTCTTGAACTTCACGTCGGTGATTTGGAACTCCGGGTCATTCTTTTCCTCACATGGCCAGACCCTGAAATGAACATGACTCCCACTTACAACATATTGAACATCAGACTAGGATCCAGATGGCGGAGGAGAGTGATGCGCAAACCAAGCCTACACATCCACAAACAGAATTGAGTCAAGAAGTCAGCGATGAGACGCGTCAAAGAATAAGGGATACGACTACGGCAGAATAACTTTGGACACTAGGCCACCAGGGGTGGTACAGTGGTACAGTGAATTATGTCAATTATGTCAGTGATTCTGTGCGCTATTCATCTGCCTGATTGTAATACCCCTGCAACATTCCTGTACAAAATCCTGAGGCCATTGGGATCCTCGGAGCACATCCTACCCGCTTGTGCACTTTGCCGAGTGGACTTTTTTGAGAGTTGGAAACAGAGCAACATCGAATAAACTCGTTGTAGCGGGACATAACTTACACCACAAGTCAAGTAAAGCAACCGCCACATGCCATGGCCACACAATCAGCCCCCGGGCAGCAGTCTGCATGCCTAGTTTCCTCTGGTACGCCCTTTTGCCGTGCCCGTACCTTTCGAATGTGTCTTTCCAATTGAGCTCGGTTCAAGGGATAGCCTTGGAGCAAAGTGGGCATGGGAGTTTTGGCAAGGACAGCCTCTGAGTCACGGGTCAAGAAAACATCAAATCGTCACGTTTGATGCAATCCCAGCGAAGTGAAATATATAGAGTTTTTATATGTTTTTATTCTACCATATTCATCCATATTATACCATATGTGCAGGGATGTTGGTATGGGCCGGCACCAAATAATGGACCAGCTATAGCTACAACCAATGCTGTTGGTTCTTGGATGTTCCATCCATCTCCAAGCAGCAAAAGGGTTCCATCTCCAAGGGGTCGCGCACCAGCGTGTTGTTCCAGCGATCGTTGTTCCTCCCACAGAGTCACTATGACCGTCCGAAAAACTTAGCAGGGCGAGTAAGCCCAATCCCAGGCAAACCACCAAGTATACCCATCAACCATGATGGATGATGGATGAGGGTAGTTCTCTCTCTCTCTCTCTTTCCAGTATCATTGAGTCAAGTGCTTGGAGCCCAAGTGTCTTCGATATCCGTGCACTCATGGGCTTTGGACCAATTGGCTGGTTGACCCAACCACCCTCCTCGCAGCAAAGCAACCGGAGTGGCCAAACGTAACGTCACTGAGTGCCGCTAGTCTTATTTTAGTAACTTTATTACAATCATTTACAATCTATATATTGTCAGGTTGGCCCTCCAAATTTGAATCTGCGCCATCAAATCAAGGATCTCTAAAGAGCAAAACCTGGTGCCTTGCTGCACAATGCAATTGCCACCGTGTTCCCTGACTGCAAACATTATTATGTATCATTCAATATCACCAAAAATAAGCACCACCAACATCCTGAAACAAGGACATTGAACACTTAGCCCCTGAGCAACAAGGCAATCAAGAGCTCCAATCTTTTGAGGCGGGCGGCAATTTTCATGCGAACATGTGCGCCATGGACAGGTATGGTTCATGAATACCAATGACCGAAGAATCAAGCAAAGTGGACACCTGTCACTTGACTTGCTGGCGCTTCAAGGCATCTAGCCATCTACAGTAAAAAATGCATGAACAATCAACAGAATTCCCGGGGAAAAATGCTACCATGATCTGATGTGCACGGCCATGGGCATCGCATCCCATTGTCCTTGCCGAAGATGGGGAAGGCTTTCGCTCGGAGGGCGCAAAGCTCACGGTTCTCCTTGCAGAACTGGTGGATGTTTGGTTGACGGGCTGTTAGGAGTATGTGATGTTTGACCCTGTTTAGGTGTCGTGCTACTTCACCAACAATGACAAGAGAGAAAGATGCAACATTAGAAGGAAACCAAACTAATTCAGAGTTGTTGCTGCAATTTTCGAATACGACCAACTGATACCCCCAAAAAGAACCTGCGAGTCTAAACGCACCATCTGAAACACTGGCCACTTGTCCTCCATGCTGCCGACGTGCTCTGTGCGATATCGCCACATGTCCTTGAAGTTCAAGGTGGATTTGAAAATGTTGGCGAAATTTGATGACGCACTTGACTTTTTAACAGACACACCTGGGTAAAACGAGTGCAAGGAAAGTAAAAACCCATCAGCACTTCACTCGGACAAGCAAAGCGGGCAGGAAAAACACGCAATTAATTTTTGAAAGCAACATAAAGCAGCAAAGCACTGATCCTCAGGCTCAGATATCAGAAGCATAAGGTAGATACTTAGATACTTCTTAGATTGGCCACATACAGTCAAACCATCTACCAAAATCTTCAAAAATGTTAATTATCCAGGATGGTCTTTTTACATCGTAGCTGAGACCATCTGCCAAGATTGGTACAACGCTCTCTGGTCATGGCAATGGAACACCCGTTCTTCCAATTGGAAACCGATCTATGGATTCGGTATCTGCAGGCAAACTCACAAAATGGACGGATATTTGCACAATTAATTATATCTAATTACTAATTACTGTATATATATATATAGTATATAATCTTATAGATACCCAAGTATATTATAGATATAACTTGATATTCCTGCAACGTATTTAAGGTCGGCCCAATTTTCCCAGTTACGCAGCGAACAGAGACTCCTCTTGCAGAAATTCCTCTCTTGGCTCGGCTAAGACGTTCATCACCATCACCTCCCAGGGCCATCGAAAGGATGGGCTTCGGCAGGCGTAACACATGTGAAAAATTGTGAAAACATGTTAAAACATCGAAGAAAGCCAAAGAAATCCGGAGAAAAATGATGAAACATACATGACATGAATCATAAATCCAATCTAGATGAACCCTGTAAACTGTCCATCATACCAATATATACCATGATGGTTCTTTCCTGGAGCCACCCTTTGACCTTCCGTGAGACGTCATGGGTCATCTTGATCCGTCCGCTGCAGGCAGCTTGCAGAGATGAGTTGTGCATCACCTCAAACTAGGATGACCATGTGCCCAGTGACCATTTCCGATAAAAATCACATGTGTATGTATGTATATATATATGTATGTCATGCACATACGTTCAGATATATTTATGCACTTGCTTAAACATCTGGGTATATACAGTATATATATATATATATATATATGTATGCATTCGTATAGATAGCAGCAAATGATAAATGTTTTTAGTTGTTTTTAGCATTTTTTTAGCGCCTGGGGTTTTACCGATCACTTACAAACATTGTGGTGTTTGAGATCCTTGCAGTGTCCCTTCTCCAGTCTGGAGCATATGAGTTGACCAAGAAACATTGACACGAAGAAACCAAGGGGGCATAGTTTCAAGACATGCCACACTCAAATCATTTCTTTCACACTATCCGGCAACAAATTAAAAAATAAACACACGACAACAGCAGTCAGAACAGAAAAACCACTCGCTATGCAAACTGTCACCGAACTTTGAACCCTATTGTTCTGCATCACATCAAGTCCTGCAACTGAGCAACATTCACATTCACTCCAGGGTAGTACCTTACAGCATTTCAGCCAGCTTCATGACGAAGTCTGGGCAAACGTGGGGTATGGATGGCTAAAAATCACAAGCAGTTCATTTGATCATGGTTCATCTAACGTCGAAGTCGGACTCTAAGAGCCTTGAAATGCCAGTTGCCTTGAAGCACACCACAAAGACAGCCTTGTTGGATATGGAACATCCTTCCGTCCTTACCTGCTCTAAAACCTTCCTTCCACATGTGGCACTGGAACACTACTGGAACCACAGCGCACGGCCAAGGTACTTGAAGTGCCTCTTGCGCGTGACGTGTGGGTTCTTCGCCAGGTACCGCCGTTGTTTGCAAATCACGCGGCCGATCTCCGTGTACTCACCAGGGAGGGCCTCGTGGCAAGGGTCTGAGTAAAGCCAGCGGACAGAACCAACCCTTCCACTCTCCAAGAACCAAACATGGGGAAAATAACAATATGTTTACAGTAATAGTAGATGATAGTAAACGTAATGTACAAGGAGAAATTAATGAACAGTTGTGGTACAAACTGAATTGCAAGATATCACCGTGCGAGGCTACCTAGAGTTCCCCGATTCAAATAGATGATGCACTGTTAATTGGTGCTGCAACTGATTCTGCCTTGGGATGCTTATTTCTGAACCCACAACTTGGTTTCTGGTGATGTCATGTTCTACTCACATCTTCCTTGGTCAATTCATGGCCCAAATTATCGCTTTCTACTGCCTTCTTAACCCTTCTGACATTGTGAGATCAACTTGCGCCCCCATCTTGAACCAACCATCTTTACACTTTTCGAGACCGTGTGCAGCCAAGCATTTGGTTTTGTCCAAAAATTGCGGGCACACCAAAAATTTTAAAAAATGATATTCAGGCAGGGAGCATGATAGTGGACCTCAATGGATTTCGGGCTACTTGCCTTTGCTGATAACTCTTAATGATTAAGCATCAAAAGCTTTAACCGAAGTTCAAGTTTGCTTTAACCGTTAAAGTTCTGTTCTGATCGTGGTTTTTACGTATTTTTACTGCCGTAAACATCCATCAGCCAACGACTTTGGGCTTTGACCCATCCCAGGGAGATCCAAAAAATGCACCTTGGGCCCAACGTGTGGCTTCTTGGGGATGCGTTGTCCGCAGGGCTTGGCGCGAGGTGGTTTCCAGTAGCCTCAAGGCCCCTGGGATACCCATGGCATCATGGGTGGCCCACGGGAAGTTCTCAAAAACTTGAAGATATTCTGTAATATCCTCTGGTAAACTACCATAGCTATGGAAAATCACCATTTTTAATGGGCACATCAACCATTTCTATGGCCATTTTCAATAGCTATGTTAAATTACCAGAAGGTATACTGTAATACCAGAATATGGGTAGAACTGAATATGAATTTAGCCTATTGACGGCTTTTGTTTGAGCATATTTGCATCATGATTTAGCCCTAGTATTGGCACCTGGTGGAGGTACCTATATACAATCTTATACAAGAAACTATATATTTATGTTTATGTTGATGCTAGCTAGATCAGTTCTCACTTTATCGCCACATGAGGGCCTCCCCCCTCCAGACCAAAAACATATCACCCTCCAGACCAAAAACATATCAGAATTACGTATCAGAACATGAGCATCATGAGGATTATTTCCTGTGATGCAGTGGTCGTGGGTTGCAAATTTCATTACAACAACTGTAAATCCGGGACGGTGGAATTCATGGAGCCAAGATTTTCTCTCTCGAACTATCCAGCTGTATCCGAGCTGTATAGCCATAGCCATGAAGCTTTGCACCTTCACCTGCTTCCATCGCACCGCTCCCAACGGCCACGCCGTTGGCACCGCTACGACGGGTGCCGCTGCGCGAGCTAGAGGCGCCGGCGCGACCGGGCACAGCCCCGGCCGCACGGTGGAGCGGAGGGAGGTGGAACCCCAACGACGCAGCGCGCTGAGCATGGCGAAGGGCTGGGAAAAAATGATTTTGGTGGAAAACCGTGTTTATTAGAGATAGCTAGAGTTTAGAGGTTGAATAGGTTTAGATAAACCGTTGCTTATTTGTTTATGATTGTTTATTGCTTCAATCATCTCAGTCCTCTCATCCCTGTTCTCGGCCGTTTTTGACTGACTCTATCTGCGATTTGGTGGGATTTTTAGGAAGAAAAATGTGAATTTGGGAACTCCCTTCAAGGCTCAACTGGCATTGCCTGCGAACCGCGAACCCAAAGCGGCCAGCGAGCCCGGATGAGATTAGTCTGACAAAGTGCTGGCAACAAGGACAGAAACAAGTTTCACTGAATCCTGATACAAATTGAATTTAGTATAATTTAGTAACAGGATGCTTTGTCCGAACCCCTGACACCAAAATGACATTAAAAGGATTTAAAATGACTATAGGAAATAATTAGATAAAAAGATCGCAGTTTCCAACCATTTCCCAAGATCGAAGATCATTCCTACCTCCAAATATTCTGGTTCCTGGTGACATTTATCCATGGTGAAACCTGGAAGCACCGCTCCCAGCCGCAAGGTCCCTGTTGACAAGTGGCAATTTAGAACCCTTGGGCCGAGAAGCGGCCTGGCTGTGGCAGAGGTTTCATTCTGTAGGAAGCCCGCAAAGTGCCAAAAGGACATGACAAATGCATCTAGTGTAGCGTGCATAGTGACACAGAGAGCAACGGCTGGAAATCACATGAGCAAACTTGCATGTGTATTTGCAAGGTCTAATCTTATGTATTGCAGTAACAGGCTTCGACTGGAAAATGCTACAATAATAAACTTACAAAATAAAAGTAAAGAAAGTAAACCGGCCAAGAAAAAAATGCAAAAAACAAGTGCAATGGAAAGTGATGATTTGGAAAAAGCAAGAAACACAGTAACTTTGGCATGGGAAAAAACAACGCCAATAATATTGTAAAAAGAGAAAAATACGCCAACCCAAAGAAAACAAAACACAATGAAATAAAATACACGAAGAAAAACACACAACCAGAAATACAACAAATAGAATCAGAATAACAACAAAAAATAAGCCAAAGGAGAAAAACAAACAAAAGAACATTTCCGGACGGAGCCTGCAAAAAAAAACATAAGTCTAATCATGCCTTCAATTTTTTCCCGAGCAGAACCAGAACATGCTTAGTATGATCATCCTGCTGAGCAAGCCCCCCAACTGGGATAATTTTTCTCAACCAGGTTTCTTCACCAGATATATCCCCCTGGAAGATGAACAAGTATGGACTATGAACATCCTGCTCCTTTTTTCCCATTTTTCCCTGAGTTTCCGCACCAGAATCTCTTGGAATTTTGCCCTAGCAGCCGACACATTCCCGTGCTCCGCTGCTGCATTGACGGCCTCTCTGGATGGGATCTCGTGAAGTCCAGGAAAACCATCAGAAAAACGAGAGAAAAACTGCAAAATGTTGATGACACGAGGATCTTCAAGTGAGAATCGAACTGCCAGGCCCCAGCTCCCAGATGTCCCAGCTCTTAGTGCATCTTAGTGCAACACCAAGGTCCCTTGCCCAGAAAGCGCTAGCCTGCAGCCCATCACGACCTCAAGTGTGAGATTTGCATACATAGGGCGGCCATGTCTGACAAGTGCTCAACTTACTCCCAGCCCTTGCACTACCATACTACCATACCCTTGAACATGATTTTTTCCTAGTTTCCATAGGAATGAACCCATTACAACCCGCCAGTGGTAGAAATAAAGGATTCGCTAAACTCTGCAGCAATTCGAAAACATAACCTGCAGTGCAGGGGCAAAGGGGGCCGAAGCGTGGGTTTCCGACGTTGCGCTGTGACGCTCCCGGGGGCGGGTGGCGCTGCGACGCTGCGACGCTGCGACGCTCCGGGGGGCGGGTGGCGCTGCG
>Ga0126342_10008939_pt1 | contig 17944 bp, 15 predicted proteins | sample Cyp1metagenome_FD_92528 | JGI IMG/M metagenome (GOLD analysis project Ga0126342, IMG submission 92528) | Coral microbial communities from Lord Howe Island, Old Settlement Bay, Australia - Cyphastrea 1 metagenome | ecosystem: Host-associated > Invertebrates > Cnidaria > Coral ... | reverse complement strand
TTTACACACAGAAGCTTTTACACACAGACGCTTTTACACACAGAAGCTTTTACACACAGACGCTTTTACACACAGACGCTTTTACACACAGAAGCTTTTACACACAGACGCGTTTACACACAGACGCTTTTACACAGACGCGCCTGCACACAGACGCTTTTACACACTTTTACACACAGAGACTTTTACACACAGAAGCGTTTACACACAGACGCTTTTACACACACAAGCTTTTACACACAGACACTTTTACACACAGACGCTTTTACACACAGACGCGTTTACACACAGACGCTTTTACACAAAGAAGCTTTTGCATTGAGATGCTTTTACAAAAAGACACTTTTTACACACAGAAGCTTTTGAGAGGGGGACGCCCCACGCCCGTCTGAAGCTTTTACACACACAAGCTTTTACACACAGAAGCTTTTTACACACAGACGCTTTTGCACACAGAAGCCTTTACACCCAAGAGCTTTTACACACAGACGCTTTTACACACAGACACTTTTACACACAGACGCATTTACACACAGACGCTTTTACAGACAGGCACTTTTTGCACACAGACGCTTTTACACACAGCTGCGTTTACACACAGACGCTTTTACACACAGACACTTTTACACAAAGAAGCTTTTACACACAGAAGCTTTTACACACAGACGCTTTTACACACAGAAGCTTTTACACACAGAAGCTTTTACACACAGACGCTTTTACACACAGACGCTTTTACACACAGATGCTTTTAAACACAGACGCATTTACACACAGACGCTTTTACACACAGACACTTTTGCACACAGAAGCTTTTACACACAGAAACGTTTACACACAGACGCGTTTACACACAGACGCGTTTACACACAGAAGCTTTTACACACAGACACATTTACACACAGACACGTTTACACACAGAAACTTTTATACACAGACGCGTTTACACAGTGACGCTTTTACACACAGACGCGTTTACAAACAAGGTTACCGCGGAGGTTGTAAAAGAGCAATTTTACCTCAGTTTTTGGCGATCGAACCTCATTTCGTGCGAAAGGGTTTGCCGCGGCACACTCAAAATCGCAATTTTACTGCAGTTTTTGCCGATCGAACTTCATTTCGTGCGAAAGGGTTGCCGCAGCACACTCAAAATCGCAATTTTACCGCAGTTTTTGGCGATCGAATTTCATTTCGTGCGAAAGGGTTGCCGCGGCACACTCAAAATCGCAATTTTACCGCAGTTTTTGGCGATCGAATTTCATTTCGTGCGAAAGGGTTGCCGCGGCACACTCAAAATCGCAATTTTACTGCAGTTTTTGGCGATCGAACCTCGTTTCGTGCGAAACGGTTGCCGCCGAGGTTGTAATATCGCAATTCTACAGCAGTTTTTGGCGATCGAACCTCGTTTCGTGCGAAAGGGTTGCGTTTCGTGCCGTCTCGTTGGCACTGCCCCGCGCCTTCAAGAGAGAAATAGAAAAGAAGGAGAGAGCAAGAGGGCAAGAGGGCAAGAGAGAATGTGAAGATGTGAGGATGAGAGGATGTGAAGATGTGAGTATGTGAGTATGTGAAGATGATAAGATGAGAAGATGAGAAGATGTGAAGATGTGAGTATGTGAAGATGTGAGGATGTGAGGATGTGAGGATGTGAAGATGTGAGGATGTGAGGATGTGAAGATGTGAAGATGAGAAGATGAGAAGATGAAGATGTGAAGATGTGAGAATGTGATGAGGATGTGAAGATGAGAAGATGTGAAGGTGAGAAGATGTAAATTTGAGAAGATGAAGATGTGAAGAGGAGCAGATGTGAAGATGAGCAGATGTGAAGATGAGCAGATGTAAAGATGTGAGGATGAGAAGATGTGAAGTTTTGAAGATGTGATTTGAAGATGTCGAGATGTGAAAATGTTTGACAGACCCCCACTATTAGAAGAACCCTTCCCTCAGACGCTCTCGCGAAAAAAAGGCGTGTTTTTTCTTTTGAAACTGCTGGATTTTGATGACTCTGGATGCGCGTGGGGTCGTACATGTTAAAGTTTTTGATGTTTTTCCTATGACAGAAAACCTAACATTTGATGTTGCTGGGGTTTAGTTTAGTTTCTTTGAGGAAGGTCAATCATTTGATCAGCATCCCAGCAGCCAAGACAAACTGGGCCATTGGGGCGGTTGAACATCCTACTGTTTCGGAAGCTTTTCAAAGATGTTGAGCATCTCCCAGCGAATAAAATTACATAAGCATACATAAGCTGTATTTATTTATATCTATATAGGTATTATTTATATATATATATTATTATATATATATATATATTATTATATATATATTTATATGTGTTGTTCAAACAAAAGGTCCTGGAAAGGCTGATTTCCAGATGGAAAAAAAACCGTGGAAAATTTCATGGCTTCCCCCAGACCCCAAAAATCGTTGGTCGCTACAAAGGAGATCCGCGAAAAGCGGGCGATGGAGTCGTTGAAGAAGGGCGTGCTGAGGCCATCCCTGAAGCTTTTTTTTGGCCAGGGATGGGGTTGAAAGATCAACTTCCACAGGTTGTGTCCACTCCAAAATTTACCGTTTTATGGATATACTGTAGGTGAGATTTCAACCATGAAAATATGATAACATATGGTTGTTGGTTATGATTGCTTTACTAACATTATAGTTTTAAAAGGAATCACCATTTGGTGATTTAACGGGAGCTATGGAAAATGGATGAAATGGCCCATTGATAATTGATTTACATTTTAAATTTGTATTGTCCAAAAGTATCTAGAGGGTAAGGTTACCACGGGTTATTGAGATTTCAGGGAGACGATGGTGGTTATATACCGGTGAGTCATTGATGGTTTGTTTTATCCTTTTCCTCAACGCCTTTGACCGCGGAACCGTTGGCCGCAACTCGACCAAGCTGAACCATTGAAAACGAAAATGTTTGGAAATGACTGATGTGTGTCCCAATGTTTTCCAGGAACATAGATGGAAAACCCTGCAAAATTGAAAATTACCTCCTGGAAATGAAACATGGCAATGGATATTTCCCCTATCTAGATGATTGTCCCAGCTATAAACCTCCATTGATAGCAGAAGATCATCAACCCTATCACAGGACAGGTGACCATACCCCATATACTGCGATTTGAACGTGGCACATGAAAATTACTGGAAACTGCTAGTTTTTTCAGCATGTTCAAGGTGGCGTGCTCGAAAAGCACGTGAGAAGGCAGAAGGCCTCACCGGTTTGGGGGCTTAGTCGAGGAGATTTCTTGGTGAATCATGGCGAATCCTATGTGTCACTCGAAGAAAGTAACTCTGAAGGGATGGTTCCAAGAGTGCGAAAAGTAGAAGCTGTGTATTTTTTTTAAGGAAGTCAGCTCCTGAATTTTGAACATTTTTTTAGAGTTGTTAGTAGCAAAATTTGAAAAATTTGGGGATTAAACTGATTAAACCGTTGGATTTTTGCCTCAGTTCTTGTGCTGAGGTCCTCAAAAGAAGCCATTGCCTGCAGATCCGTTTTTGGCCAAGATCGTAGAAACCAGTGCGGAGTCCTGTCATTTGGGGGCCATGGTTAGGGCATGGCTTCAACCCGGAATTCTCCCCGGGGATTAGTGGGTTTTACTATGGGTTTTACCATATTTTGGTGATATTTGATTATGATATGTTGTGATGATGTGCGTCCCATAACTTCTAATCAGTAACATGTGTCAGTACAGCTACGAACCTTGATTTGCTATGTTTCATTTCCATGCATTTCTAACTTGGCAGTGTGTCAAAACCTTGTACCCCTGGTGAACCCCAAATAGCTGGTAAATGGATGTTCATCCCACTAAAAATGGTACTTATAGGTATTGATCCATAGCCACTTGTTGGGAGGATCATCTCTGATACTTATTGGATATTTTTGGCATGAGCTAACATCATGAATTCCCCAGGGGGGGGGGCAGGGCGGAACAACAATTCAACGACAGGTCCCAACACGATCCCTGCATTCCTGGCCCAACGAGCTGTGCCTCGACAAACATTTGAAGACTGGGTTCCAGCTCGGAATCCTGAGAATCCTGAGACAAAATTCTGGGTCAAACATGTTGAGACATGTTCAGGATTTTTAGATGTCTTTAGATTAGATGCATGTTTTTCCACAAAGATTCAGTACATTTCAGTACTATTGGACATTTAATGAGAATCATTGATGGTGTTTCCCATTCTGAGGCAGCTACACCCCGGGATTGCGAGGTCTATCAACTCTTTATTCAGCCACTTGCCGTGAAGTCGCCGTTTCTGTGGCAACCCAGAAACAGTGGCCACTTTCAACGAGATTTGGATGATTTTTCGATGTTTTAGTGATTATTACTTTTACAGTGACTTTACAGTACGATGGTATCATAGATGTTGGGTATTTGTCTCTTCGGCGGTTGATTGTTGAGTCGAAGAGTCGGACGTCATGTTTTCTTTGGGTCTTTGAGCAGAGTTGCTGGGGTCAACCTATGTCGAGGGGGGCCACAAGGTTTGGAAACTCTTTGCACCAATCTGAAGAGCCTTGGCAGCACATGATGTTTTTCATGTCGATTCTGGGAAGGTAGTTTGCACATTATCTCAAGAAACCCATTGCAACACAATTTCGTAGGGAGTCCCATGTAAGGAATCTTAATCAAAGAAACCCAAGTCGTCGGTTTCGGATGGTTTTTTTTGTTCCAGATGTCTGAATGGCATCAATGTCTGAATTTTCGACTTCCAAGACATTCACCCATTTCACCCGTTTCACCTGTTCAGGAAGAGATGCGACCCTACGTTCACCGGCTGGTGACAATCAACTGGATCGAAGAGAAGGCTGAAATAACGGCCCGGCACTGGGATGATGGTTCCAGATGGATCGCATCGTCAGACCATGTTGATATTGAAAACCATGGTGACCTGGGCTGCCATTGTAAGAAAGCCCCAGAAAAATTGCATAGTGATGCAGAGTGAATCAACAAAAGATACAAAAGAATGAAGGAAGGAATAAGGGAATGGATGAATCAACAAAACGACTGATAAGTGACCAGATAAATGAAGATATGTCAACATGTCAACAACATTTTGTCATATGATGTGATATGATGTAATATGTAATCAACACTTTTGTATAAGTGAAACATATATATAATATCCTTTGGAATGGATCATGTACGTCTCAGTATAGGCCCAGTTTCCAAACATAAATCAAGGGAATCATGCCACCTACGCAGACTCAGTAAAGAGCCAGGTGTGTCAAAAGAATCAAAAAGACCCACTGTCTACAATTGAGCCATCCAAAATACTTGTTGATTGGTTCTGAAATAGGTGATACCAATACTATACGACCTGGTTTGATGAGGATTGTAAACTAAGCCATAGGAATATTGACTAACCAACCAGTATGATTGACATCCAAATATCAGGATATACATATATATATATATACATATATATATATATATCATTATATATAATCACTATAAGCATTATAATCATTATCACTATAATCATAATAGTGTGATATATATATAATTATATATCACTATAATCCTTATATATCCATAATTTTTTTTCCCTGGAGATCCCGGTGGGAAAAGGAGGACCTTGCCTTGGTGGAAGATCGGCATTGGGACGCCTGGGCGATCCCAGAGAAGTTGGTTCGGACGCCTGGGCGATGTCCAACACAAGAAGCAATGGTTAAATATGTGGTTAATTGCATTAATTGGATTATTATCCAATAAGTATTACTATCCAATGATAAGTTAATCATTAACTGATTGGTGGTTTCAAACATTTTTTTTCCCATTGACTCTATGGTTAGATATATGGTTAATCCTTCCCATTAACTGATTGGTGGTTTCAAACATGTTTTTTCCCATTGACTATATGGTTAGATATATGGTTAATCCTTCCCATTAACTGATTGGTGGTTTCAAACATTTTTTTCCCATTGACAATATGGTTAGATATATGGTTAATCATCCCATTAACTGATTGGTGGTTTCAAACATTTTTTTTCCCATTGACTATATGGTTAGATATATGGTTAATCCTTCCCATTAACTGATTGGTGGTTTCAAACATTTTTTGTTTTCCCATTGAAACCATTACTATCCAATGAATATTATAATTGAATTACTATCCAATAAGTATTACTATCCATATGGTATTCTATGTATATATATATACAAGTATAATATCTAATATGATGACTGATTGGTGGTTTCATTTTTTTTTAAATTTCCATTTCAGATATGGGATAATCCTTCCCATTGACTAATATGTTTCAGAGGGGTTGAAACCACCAACCAGTTAAATGTTTAAAGAGGTTAATCATTATGGTTAATCATAATAATAGTTATGAATAAATATGCTTAATCATTAAATATGGTTAAATATTATCACTGATAACCATTTATATGATAATATTTATACTAGTTAATCATTATGTTATGTTATAAATGATTATATATAATTTATACTATCATCATGTTATATTATAGCATTGTATGGTATAAAAATGATGACACCAATGTGATACCATCATTACATCATTATGTTAGATGATGCTTAAAGTCATGGTATGGTGGATGTATTATGAAATTTCTAGATGATAAAACATGATATTTCTAGATAAGATGATAAAACATCATGCTGACACCATGACAAAACCAAGCAGAAATTGGCATCTGGAGTATCACGGATGGGATGGGATATCAAGCAACCTTGAAAAGCAGTGGCTGCGATCTAGGATGATAGCCCATGATTGAGGATTCTAACACTATCAGTAGTCCAAGAACGGGAAATCCCATTTCTTAACCAACCAGGAGAGGGATTTTGAACACTGCTCAGTTGTTTTTCCAACACTTAGCCGCCCACTTTGCGGCTTGACAAGGTCAAACTCTCCTCGTGGTGGGAGTTTGACAGGATTTTCATGAGTCGTCCTTCTTGAAGCAATTTTGGTGTTTGTGAAAATGTGATCCCTGTTTTAAATGGTTATTTTAATCCAGACAAATGATAATAAACCATGATAAACCAGTATTTTTTGATTTTGAGGTAGCCATAGGGTACCCTGTTTGAAAAGGCAGTTCCCATGATGGAAAAATTGTTGCTGAAAATCGGATGGGTGAGATCGCATTTTCAATGCTGGGAATCTCATCCTCGGTGAACCCCAGATTCGGTTTTACCCAGAATTTGTAAAAAAAACAAATGTGGTATCTTTACCTACAAAACTGGGTCATTTATGGGGTAAATGTTGGTAAATATTCCAGCACCATGGAGCATATGGGTTATATATCATTATATATATTTATATATCTATATCAAATTACAATATTCGCAGTAAAAATCTGTAAAAATCCTAGGAACATAGTATTCCCCTTTATCATTGATGCCCCATAGTGGGGTTGACTATCCTCAGGTGGTCTTGGCAAAGCTTGAGGCGGGAGGACTGTGCAGATTTTTTTTGTGCAGATGCGCTCTGGGCGATGAAGGGATCAAATTTCCTAGGTCGATTACATAAATTCACTCTGTATGTACCCTCTGGTAAACTAACATAGCTATGGAAAATCACCATGTTTTTATGGGAAAACTCACTATAAATGGCCATGTTCAATAGCTATGTAACAAATTACCAGAGGGTATATATCATTTTATATCTTTATACGGAGGTTCCTGAAATGAAGGTCAATCAGTCAATCATCCCAAATGAGACAATGACTTAGTATTTTTCAAGCCATGGTTTTCCTTGGGGATCCCTCATGACTTAAGAACCCCTACGTAGGGATCGTAGGGCAAATTGCCCATTTTTGGAACGAAACCTGGATTTGTCGCCCATGAAGGCTGGCAAGACGGGTAGAGCCCTTAGTTGTGCTGCACTTTGTCAATGGGCTACAGGAAAATTCGTAACGTGAAAATTGCCACGAGTTTTTGCTATGTGTACTATTTGGGGCTATACATCATTCTTGGACACAGACGCTATTTTTGCCATACAAAAATGATCCCAAGTAGAATTTCACAGAGATTTCACAGAAACTTTGGATGGTTGAAAGCCTAATTCTGGTTGGTGGTTTGGAACCATGGAATTTTATGACTTTCCATATATTGGGAATGTCATCATCCCAACTGACTTTCACACCATCATTTTTCAGAGGGGTGGCGAAAAACCACCAGCCAGTTCTAGTGGGATGTTTTTACCAACTGTTGCAGGATTTCGCATCCGGAATTCTCGCTGAGGTGGTCCCAAGAAGAACTTCCGTAGAGATTGCCAGTGTGCAGTGCTTTGAGCGAAAAAATAAGGCCCTGGTTGGGTTTAAGTCGAAGTGACAAAAAAAACACCAAAATGATGGTATAAAAATAGTATGGGGATTTATGATGATTATGGAAAAGAATTGCCTGTTTATAGGGTGATTTACCAAAGATGGTTGATGAATGGTTTTTTTAATGGTTGGGAATGTCATTGACATGGCCAGCTGGAAAATCATGGCGGAGAAACAAAACAGATGGCCGTGAATGGGAAAATCGTCCAACTAAACAAGCTACCCTCTGGTAAACTAACATAGCTATGGAACATCACCATTTTTAATGGGAAAATCCACTATTTCTATGGCCATTTTCAATAGCAAACTGTAACAAATTACCAGAGGGTAGGTCCGGTAGATCTGGATTGTCGTAGCTTTTCGAAAGTTCGGAGCTTTGAAACTTTGGGTCAGAATTTGTTCAGCACGAACAAAACAGCATTTCGTAGATGATTTTTGGTATTAACCTCTGGTAATGACTGTTACATAGCTATTGAAAATGGCCATTGAAATAGTGGATTTTCCCATTAAAAATTGTTATTTTCCATAGCTTTTTGTAGGTTTACCAGAGGGTAACCATATGTATCCATAGGGTTTTTTTGATCTATGGGATCTATGGGTCTTATCCACAGAGATGGTGGTTAAATACCATGTATTTATTGGTGACTTGTATATGTTTGGCATATTATTTAGGTAGCCAAGTTTGAAAATGCTCAGCTTCCGTGGATCTCAGTCAGATTTGTAGTTCATGGATGCACTGATCATTCTCAATATATTGGGCAGTGTAGCAAATATTGGGTAATATATGAATATACATGGATGATATCATTCCAATGTCAAGTTCATGATTGTTCCTCTGTTTGGGTCGTCTCATCCCTAACGAACAATGTCACAATCATGAAACAGAGGTCAATGGCACTGTGCAAATCTGTGCGATTGCGATTGCGATTGTTGAATGTGTTGAATGTGTTGAATTTCGACAGCATCTAAAAATCCCATTAAATCAGCTATAAATCCCAGTAAATCAGCTATAAATCCCATTAAATCAGCTATAAATCCCATTAAATCAACCATTGCAGACAGCATCCATTCAAAAAAACTTCGCACCGAAATTGTGGTGTCCTATGGTGTCCGCACCTTGCCATGCCACGATGGAGGGCGATGTACTCCCAGGCCGGGACATCCGCATTTTCCGTGGGAAATGCTGGGAAAAAAGCTGGGAATTCCAAGTTCAAGATCTGCATTTACATGATGTGTGAAAATATTTCTTTACATGATTTACCCTCTGGTTATGACTAACAGTTCGCCATAGAAAATCACCATTTTTCAGTGCGGTAAGCCATCTATTTCTATGGGCCTTCATTTCCCATGGCTATGTAACAAATAACCAGAGGGTATATCAATGGGAATTTCAGGATCCTAAAATGGAGGTACTGTACCATATTTTTGGCCATATTTTGTGGGGATATTCCCTTACATAGGCCTAAAAAATAGGCCAAAAATATATGGAATCGGTACCTCCAATCAATCGGATCCTGGCCAGCATGGCCATTGATCACATAAACATACATAAACCATCCTATTTTTGATGGTCTATACCACCCATTTATGGCATTTATGGCCCTTGTTATTTATGTTATTTATGTTACACTTTAGGCACCAAAAAGCCACCAAATCAGATGGGGACAACGGGACAACGGGCCTTGGGAGGTGACTCCGGAAGATCCACGACGCTCGGTCCGGCGGGCGGTGGTCCGGAGGATTTTTGAAGGCGAAAACTGAGGCTCCAAGATGTTAGAGATGATTATCTTACTTCATATAATATATTTAGATAGATATATATATATATATTATATACACATTCATATTACATAAAAACGTGCTTCATATTTCGCTTCGACTCTTCTATCTATTTTCCGGGGTGCAAAAGAAGTTACAGCCCTGTTGATAGAGAGGAGGGGATACTACCTGGTTTAGGGATCATTGCTGGCAATAGGCGGAACTATGCACCAAGCAGTATAATGGAATAGGCTGGGATAGGATAAGGACATCATTGGTTGATATTTCTTGGAGTTGTTTGGGGCTTGAAACATGCTGAAACCGCTAAATCATCAATGGGATAATGGGTTTTTGGGCTGAATCCCGCCAAACCAACCGTGGGTAAAGGTGAGAGGGGACAAACTTCTTGGACTTGGCCTTTTGGTGCTATCCGTACGGTGTACGGGCTCCAGGCTTCTGTAAATTGGCAGCGTTTCCCCTTCCCAATCTGTCGATCTTGTGGGGAAGATCCTGAACTTGACAGTCTTTCCAATTGCAGTCGAGTCCCCAAAATGTGTGGCAGAAAGTGTCGAATTTGCAGGCGTGGACCTAAAATGCTTTGAGAGTCTCCCTTGTTTCTCCGTTCGTTCCAGCTGAAGTTTTCTGTCCTAGAATCGCATCATCTATGGAGTCCAGATTGACTGGGGTGGCGAAATGTTTTCCGGCGAAATGTATTCTATATTGATATGGGTATGGGTCAATACCTATTAATACCATTTTTAGTGGAATGAACATCCATTTACCAGCTATGTTGATGTTCACCAGGGGTATAGGGTTTTGACCTATACCCATATATTGTTCCTCTAAAACCGAGGTTTCAAATCCAAAGAAACAATCATAGAACACTGTAAAAACCTAAGTTTGGGCGGTTCCGGAGAAAATGGGACCCTGAAATCATCCAGTTTCTGGGACTTTAAAGTTGAAACCCATCCAGCATCATCCCGCGCAGTTTACTCCCAGGAAGTTGCTCGCACTGGCATTGCACTGCTGGGGGCCAGAGAAGCCACAGCTGGTGAATGTGATTAGTTCGTGACTTAAATGGGTTTGTTTTAACCATCATTATATGGCATATTGCGTGTATATATATATCAAAATATGATGATATAAGATAGAAGTGATATAACTGATGGTTGATTGATGATTGCATGGGGTTATGCTAACCAATATTAATTGATATTAGGGGAATCACTGTTCACCAAGAAGTATATAGGGACGCCAGGGGGTTTTGAACAAGTGAATAGTGGATGCAGCCGCGATTTGCTGGTGCAAGCTGAGAATGTTCTGACCGATTCATGCTCACCATGTTCAAAAAGCTAATAGAAAATCCAAGAAATAATACTTGGTGATGGGTCGCCAGGTAGCTATATGAAGAACATGAAAAATTCTGGGATTTATGGATGCTAATCCTCCCGCAGCAGGACGTTGCCTGTTGATATAGATAAGGTTATAGGTTGATGTGCCGGAAAACGCTCGAAAATTGGCCGGAACACCGCCTAAAATTGGATGGTTCAAGCCTGGTTTCCTTTTTCATATTCTCGTCAATCCAATGATGAGAAACAGCATCGCAGCGTGTATGGGATTATGTAAACAATGTAAAGTGACTCCATTTTCTGGTGAATGGAATAAGAGGCTGACAGTTGCGAATTTTCTATCGATTTCATGGCTGTGATGGAAAGTTGTTTCCTTACTCCTCAAATTGCGCAGCGATTGCGACGACTGAATCACTCACAATTGGTACCAAACTGCTGGTGTCAAATATTTGTCGTCAACTTGTTGGAAAGCACCAAAAGTCTTCCAAAAACATGAACGAAACCACCATCTGGATAGATTCGAAAGCACCAAATTTCCATTTCGTAACTTGATCCTCCCAGGTCAAACGCGGATGCACTGCGAAGCGATCCTTCCAGGCACTCCGTAAGTGGTCACGTGGGGTTTTTTGCCATGAAATACTGGTGATATTCTATGGGATATACTATAGAACAAGCAATGTGCATATTATGCGGTTTTTTCATGGGATACCAATCAGTGTAATCAACACTTTGTAAACTCGATTTGTTTGGCCCGTTTAGTCCAATGATTTACCTATGACAGCCATTTTCTGTAGCTGTGTTTTGATTACCAGATGGTATCTACCCTCTGGTTATGACTAACATATCCATGGTATAGATGGCCCATTTATAGATGGTTCACCTATTAAAAATGGTGGTTTTCCATGGCTATGTTAAAAAGACCTCGATGCTTCGGACACCAGGTTTGAAGTCTGTGAAGGCTACCAGGTTTCAAAGAGTCTGAAAAAGAAAAGAAATTATATAAGCTTAAGCATCTTAAGCAGAAATGCAGAGGTATAACTACTTTACCAAAACAATCCAAAACATACTACCATAATTTTGTCCAGAAATAATGTAAATAAACCCAAGAATCAACAGTTTACAGGTGACATGGTGACATGGTGATGTTTGCTCCAAAACCTCAGAAGATACCTAGTTAAAAAATGAAAAAATAGTAATAACCATAATAATAATAATAGATCATAATAGATAACAATAGGTCATGATAGATAATGATAGATAATGATAGATAATGATAGATAACAATGATAATAACAATGATGATAGTAATAAAACAATAATTATGATGATGATGATAATCATAATATATGATATCATATAATTTCACAATAAATCGAAGAAGATTCACCATCCCCAGGTGCTAAAATCATCGTTCCAAGGCCTGGCCCCACTGCGCGGCGGCGTGCGGCTTCGGCGTTGCACCTGCGGCCCGCAAGGGGCGCCACATCGCCAGTGGCTTGGCTGGCTTGGCGACTCTGGAAGATGGTGAATTCATGTTAATTAAATCAGTATTGTATATGGCTAATATATGATCTGAGTATATGGATAATATAACATATCAATCCATATCACATCACATACATTTAATCTATGGAAAATACCCTCTGGTAAACATACAAAAAGCTATTGAAAATGGCCATTTATAGTGGATTTTCCCATGAAAAATTGTGATTTTCCATTTTTTTTGTATGTTTACCAGAGGGTAAATCAGTTTTAGCCTCTGGTAAACTCACATAACTATGGAAAATCACAATTGTTTATGAGTAAATCAAACTATTTCTATGGTCATGTTCAATAGTTTTTTGTATGTTTACCAGAGGGTAACCAAATTAATTATTAAATAAGTTAATAGTATTTTTTGATGATATTAATATCGTTTGAAATCAGTATGTTTGTGTTTTTGGTAATATTAATATCAATTACATCAGTATTAATTATGTGGTTAATACTGATTTAATTAACATGAACCATATGTGGTTAGTGACAAAAAAAAACTAATTCCACTAAATTCAGTGCTGTTCCAGCTCACTTGTTTGTTAACTATGGTTACTTAATGTTAATTTTATATGGTGAATGGCCTTGGTGAATACACTAGCTGAAAGGGCAATGACCGATCCTTAGGGGTATTCAGCTCGGAAAATCCGCCAGTGGTTCGATGATTGCGAAGAAAAACTCCATTGAAAGGGCAATTGTCCAGTTCCTATCCCTCTATCCCTTCTCAGCCCCCATGAAAAAAGGTCCCAAACATGTGGAAGGGATTAGATAAATTATAACTGGTCTAGAAAAATGTCTATATGAATCCCGCTCATCCAACAGATGGATATGATATCAAATTGGGGATGATCACAGTGGGAATGTCCGGATGTTTCCAAGGGGCTCCAACTGTCGTCTAAAAAGCCTTCGTCAAATTCGTCGTCAAGAAAAAGCACTGCAACATTGCAATTTACCAAAAAACAAACCATGTCCAGCTTTATAGAAGTTCAATGAATTTCATAGATACTTCGTAATTATAATCCAATTTCATATAACTATAAGGTAATAGGATAATAAGCAGTCAACTTTCATGACGGAGTTATGGAAAAAAATCCACCAAGGAAATTTCGAATTTCCAATGTCAAAATTGTCCAATGGAATATTGGAAAATCTTCAAAAATGGTCGAAAAAATCTCCAGTTTCTCCATTTTTCCCATGGCTAGCACCAGGTCGTAGTGGTCTTCGGAGTGACGTCCAGTTGGTGGCTGGGCCAAGCACCATCCAAACTTTGCGAGGACAGCTCTGTGGACGAGAGGCGGGCTTTGGGAGATCGATTTGGATGGGATTTACCCTCTGGTAGTTTAACATAGCTATAGAAAATCACCATGCTATTAATGGGAAAATCAACTATTTCAATGGCCATTTTCAATAGCTATTTGTATGTTGACCAGGCCGGGTAGCTGGAATTTTTCATCTGGGATTTCTGTGGCTTGATCCATAAAGTGTGAGGATTTTTTTGGGCAGATCCATGGAGTCGCAACTCAGTTGGGTCGTTGGGCTATTGTAGCTATGACTAAAAAAAGGTGCGAAAAGAACATGTCGGGCGGTTTGCCAACGGTACCCCATCATTGTTGGGTTGATGTTGGTATCTCTACCTTGAAATCCCAACAATGATGTTGGTTAATGGATATGTTTCCTATACCTGTTGTTATAACCAACAATAATCTACACAGAAATCCAGGTGGCCCACATCCCAACATATCCCAGGTCGCCCTCATCCTTTGTGGAGAAGCCCATGAGGACGCCTTTCGTCCAGCATATCATGTGTTGATGAAGGTTGATTTGGCTTTGAAAATAGGGTAGCCGTAAATCCATATGGATGTGAAAGATATATATATATATACTAATGGAATCTAGTGAATATATTATCGAGGATATAGTAATGGATATTAATTAATGATATTTAATGGATTCTTTAGTCAGATTAATATTTCATATTTGCTCCTCGAAATGGACATTTGAGGGATATACTTCAATGTGACCCATTAAAAATACCGCTGTTGATGGTCCATTATATGGATACCCATCAACCAACCAGCATCATGGGATATAGTTATTTTTTATACCTCATGTAGAGACGGGGTGTGCCTTTCATCTTTGTCTTTCAGAATTATTTCAGGTTCCAAGGATCTCCAATTGATAAAAATGTCCCAAGTATTTGATGATGTTGATATATGTTGATCATTATTTCATCAATATTTTACCCTCTGGTAATTTAACATAGCAATGGAAAATCACCATTTTTAATGGGTAAATCCACTATAAATGGCCATTTTCAATTGCTATGTTAGTTTACCAGAGGGTAAAAGATTTGACGAATTTTGATGAAGATGTCCATACGTGACCGACCTTTGGAGCCAGGATTGTATCGATCTGACTCGAAGTCGAAGCGTTTTGGAAGCCACCTTCGGTCTCTTGGCTTTCGATGGGAAATCACCATTGTCAATAGAAAACTCAACTATAAATGAATTAAATGGACCATTTTCAATAGCTATGTTAGTTTACTATGTTAGTTTACCAGAGGGTACATCAAACCATCATATGAATCATATTTGATGGGAAAAACCAGGAAAAGACATGGAAAAACTGTAGCTGTTCCCAAACAAAACCCAGTGAGGGTCTTCATCAGCCCGGGGGATTTGCCCAGCGGGGCCCGCTGGGATTCCAATGTGGTAATCCTTTGAACTGGAAACCAAGGCCCAGCAATACTTTGATTTATACGGATGAATCAATGATGAATTGGTTAATGATACATGATTAGCCATAAGATTATCCATTATATGGTTATTGATATATATATATTAATTAATTAATTAATTAATACTATCCAATATTCTAACTATCTCAAAAGCTGGTGATTTTCCAGTTCGCACACTGCAACAGTTCAGAGGATGCTTCGGACTCAGCTCAAGTTGTGATCCATGACCAGATTTGGCCTACTTCTGTAAATGGTTTAACATCTTTGTCTGAAAATAAGCCACCCCTCAAATTTGATGCTTCATCAATGTTTCTCACACTTAAGTTTTCCATGTTTACCCGGACCCTTAAAGTTGCCCTTTCATTGGGGTAAATGGGGGATCCCCCAAGTCACCATGGGTTTCAATACTAAGTCATGGTCATCCATGACTGGCCAAGGAGTACCCCCATGACTCAGTCATTCAAATTCCGCAGGTTGGATTCCTACAGCCGATGCCTTCAGCTATATAACGCCCTTCCACACGAAGAATGACGTCACGCTTCATGTAGCCAAGAAGTGGGCTGCTCGCGCCATGACTCGTCACTGGATGCAATAGCGCAATAGCTGGATGTCCAAAAAATCGGCGATCCATAGTTATATCGATGATGTATATGAATATACCCTCTGGTTATGACTAACATAGCCATGGAAAATCACCATTTTTAATAGGTAAACCATCTATAAATGGGCCATTTTCCATGGCTATGTTAAATAACCAGAGGGTACATGAATTGGTTTATTGTAATTTAGAGATCTTTGATGGTGAATCCCACATGATGTTGGATATGTGTTGGATATTTGTTGGATGTAGCTGAGTACCCTCTGGTAAACGTTTACATAACTATGGAAAATCACCATTTTTAATGGGAAAACTCACTATAAATGGCCATTTTCAATAGCTATGTAACAAATTACCAGAGGGTAGCTGAGTAGTTTCATTGTGGGGGAACTAGCATTGCAAGGCGAGGATGATGGTGGCCTACTGCTCTTCCGCCTCCAAAACCCTGCTCAGGCGTCGGCGGCGGGTCGAGGGTTTTTCTTTTTTTGGGGTGGTGGTATGAACCTGCCTTTTGTATGTCACATGTATAATATGTAGATACCTACCCTTTTATATTATATATATATATATTTATTTATTTATCTATTTCTATATATATATACTATGTATGTATGTATGTATATATATATACATGGGATTGTCAGAATTCATGACTTGGGAAAGCCCATGAAAACCAAGCCTGATTTTTGGGCTGATTTCTCGATAGCTTTCCAAGTATTAGTTAAAGTATTCCCATGATATTCCCATGATATTTCCAGGATATTTCCATGATATGTCCATGATATTTCCAGGATATATTTCAGTATATCCCCAAGATTTCTCCCACGGTTTCCCATAAGATCTTCCCAGCATCTGGTCCTGAGGGCACTGGCACGGCTCATGTCTTCCGGCCTGATGAAATTCTGCCCCAGCCGGGCGCACAAGAGGTGGGGATGAGTTCTGTGGATTTCTGCGCAGAAGATGAACAGATTGGAGTTGATTACCCTCTGGTTATGACTAACATAGCCATGGAAAATCACCATTTTTAATGGGTAAACCATGTATAAATGGGCCATCTATACCATGGCTATGTTAAATAACCAGAGGGTAGATTAGAGATTAGATTTTGAAACAAGTTGATTGGAGATCAGATTTTAGATATTAGATATTGGATTAGACTAGATTGGATTAGATAGATCAATAGCTGGTCTACATCTATGGTAGGTGAATGTTGGTTTCCAATCTTCTTCACGGCGTGTTGTGTTACGGAGAAGTCCCTAGTGATCTTTCACGGTAACTCCGATCAAGGGCTGGGTATATAGACACTTCTTGTAGATGTTACATAGATGATATATGGATATATGGATATAGCTATGCAATATATGTATATGGATATTACATATATGGATATGTGGATGATATATGGATGATATATGGATGATATATGGATGATATATGGATGATATATGGATGATATATGGATGATATATGGATATATGATATATAAATGTCAAAGGGAACGTAGTGAGAGCATACAAACAATTCATGCATGGGACGCCACTTTGGCTCAAGACCCCCTGCGTGTGTAAAAGAGAGCAATCGCTGCCTGCCATGTTCACTGGGTCCGGAAACTACCAGTAAGGCAGACACCACTTGAGATATAACATCCAGAACAAGGATCGATTT
>Ga0126342_10008938_pt1 | contig 17945 bp, 22 predicted proteins | sample Cyp1metagenome_FD_92528 | JGI IMG/M metagenome (GOLD analysis project Ga0126342, IMG submission 92528) | Coral microbial communities from Lord Howe Island, Old Settlement Bay, Australia - Cyphastrea 1 metagenome | ecosystem: Host-associated > Invertebrates > Cnidaria > Coral ... | reverse complement strand
TACTAAAATGACTAGCAATCTCCTGAAGAATCAGGTAACGGGGCTGGCCGCCCTCCCCTTTACTTCGTAAAGTAAAACTCAAGGTAGACCTTTCGTGATGAGGGTGTGATGAATTGAGTGTTATGTTTTTTTTATGAAATGGATGCGGTAATAATGCTTTTGACTTCTATGGTTTTGAAAAATGAATGAGGTAATTATGTTTTGACTGCTATGATTTTTAAAAATTGAATGAGGTAATTATGTTTTTGACTGGTATTATTTTTGAAAAATTGAATGAGGTAACTATGCCTTGATATTGTTGAGAAAAATGCAGCAATCAACAATACAAAAAAAAAACTTTTTAGACTGTTATGTTTTTTAATGAAGAAATTTTGAGTTGTTACACGGCTATGATATTAGTTTAGAAAACTTTTTACAATCATTTTTTTTACATTTTTTGGGTGGGGGGGGAGGGGGGGGTACTGAAATGACATTAGCAATCTCGTGAACAATCAGGTAGCGGGGCTGGCCGCACGTTAGAAGCGTCCGCCAGCTATATTTTCCCGACCTTGGCTAAGCGTTCGCGAAAGTATCCTGGTTCAATCCACTTCAACCAATATCAATATCGATTTATATCATGTTATTTCATGTTATATCCCTCAACTCCGTCAACTTTCGGTAGCGCACTTGGCTGCCAGGCCTGAGCACTGTCATCGGCCCCAATGCCACCAAATGGCACCACCACTGCATCGAAACGAGCGGCGACCCGAACAAAATCTGTTTTGCTGGGCCAAAAAAGTTGGTAGTCTTCCCCGGGACCATGGAGAGCCTCACGGATCCCACCAGGAAAGAGGAGCACCATCTCACCTGGACGGTCACCAACGCCAAATGCAGATCATTTGCACGCTTGAACATATCAATCTGATCTTTGAAGGATTTTGAAGGCATTTCTTATCAAGAGAAAGGGGTTATGAGCCCAAAACGCCTGTCTTAGCAATGGACGCTAGCCGAAGATCCAACTCAGTTCCCCCGGCATCCTTTTTTTGGGATTGATGGTGTCCAAACTGAGCATGCTCTTGAGCACATGCGGCGTTTGGATCTAGATGGTAGGGCATCAACCTGTTCCCCATGATGATGAGTTGGATATCTCACCAAAACCATTGCAAGAAGTACCATGCGGTTTGCAGTTTGGGGGTCAGTTTGAAACGTGCCAGTGAAAAGGGTCGTTCCGCTGAGCCTAGCAGTGCGGAGAAAAAGGCGGAAGCCGCTGTGGAGCCAGAGAAAGTCCAGGCGGAAACAGAGAATGGTGATGCTGCTGGTGCGAAGCTGGAGGCGAAGAGGACAAGGTGTGGACCGGTCTGTGAAGGCTGATCCGGGGACTGATGGGAATGCAGAGATGAATGGAAAAGAGCTAGTTGGGTGACCAGGTTGTTCGTCACTTTCAGTTTGAGGCAGCCAGGCTTCAGCAACAGAATGATGAGTTTCAAATGGAACTTCAAAAAATAGGGAAGAAATGGATCGTCATTGCTTTAGCAGTTCCGCCGTCATGGGTGCCGAAGTCACCTCCCCGCATGACCCCACCAATGGAATCTCATGGAGCATGGATGTCACCTGAGTCTTTCCTTTGCACACCAAATGGCACTCGTGTTCCACTGGGACCACCACCACCGTGCTTGGCCTCCGGAGATTAGCATTGTTGAGCCTAGTGTGGAACGTCCCAGGAAGATCCGGGGTGTGATGGGTGGGGATGGAAATCGGAGCAGCGATGTCTGTTCACCAAGAGCGGCTAGGAATTTCTGGTTTGAAAGAGAAGTAGCAGCACTGCAAGAGAAGTTGGATCAAGATGTTTTGAAAAACAAACATTTGTTTGGTTATTGATCCACCCCCTTTTTTCACAGAGTCTGCCAGGGAAAGAGAACTTGCTGAGTCAGTGGCATGCATGAAACGTCAAGCTGGTATGACTGATCGTCGGGTGTCTGGTGAAGCGGCTGGCCATCACGGCATATCTCGTGGTGATCGGGCAGGCACTGAGCATGTGTTTGGCGATCTTTATCAACAAGATCGGGTTAACTTGCGGCATGCCCATGGTGACGTATTTCATGGTGATCGGGCTAACATGCAGCATGCCCATGGTGATGTATTTCATGGTGATCGGGCTAGCATGCAGCATGTCCATGGTGATGTATTTCATGGTGATCGGGCTAGCATGCAGCATGTTCATGGCAGGGTATCTCATGGTGATCGGGCTAGCATGCAGCATGATCATGGTCTTGTTTGCTCGCAACGTCAGGTTGGCTTCGAGCATGAGCATGGAGATGTATATGCACGAGGTCCGGCTAGCATTGGGCATGAGCATGGGGATGTATATGCACGAGGCCAGGCGGCTAGCACTGAGGATGAGCTTGGAGATGTATATGGACCAGTTCGGGCTCGCAAAGAGCAGTTGCTTGAAGGAGTATGTGCTCAAGATCCGGCTGGGCGTCAGCGTAGCATGTCCCGAGGAGATCGAGATGTGGTAGAAGTAGAAGCAATCACTTTGCCTCTTTTGCCTTCACCAGAAGGGCGCGAGTCAAGTCTGGAAGCTGGAGATTGGTTGATCCAACTAGCGCCACTGGTTGGAGACTTGTCCGAACATGCAGAGTCTTGGTGGAGGAGAGTCATGCAGGCCACCACCGACAAGTACTCTGAATGGCTCTATGCTGACCCGTTGGCTCGATTGAAGATCACCGCCCTAGAAAACTCTAAGATCTCTGAGGGCTATGAGAGACGGGATCAAAGAATGACTTCTCTTCTTTTGCAGTCCATCCCGAAGGGCATCAAAGATGAGGTCGTTGCGGCGCGGGAGCTGACAACCACTGGCATACTCTTTAGAATCTTTCGCGCTTTTCATCCAGGTGGAATGGCAGAGTGCAGCCGACTTTTGGAAGATTTGGCCACTGCATCCAGCACCAAAACAGCTCAGGAGACGGTTGCTGCTCTACGTTTGTGGAAGCGAAAAAGAAAGCAGAGCCGCTGAGTTGCGCACTCAGCTTCCGGATCCACTGTTGATGACCCGAACCCTTGATTGAATCTCCAAGCCGATCGTCAATGGATCATCTCAGGCAAGCTTTCGCACTGCCACGTTCAGGATGAACCACAACCTGGACGTGAGACCTTCCATGGAGAATCTCTGGCTTTTCTTTGATCTGCTGTCGCGGAAGCTGAGAATGCTGTGCATTCAACCTCGACTGCGATTGTCAGTGAATGCAAGACTCCAACAAAACCATCAGTGAAAACACTGCAATCACATCTATACAGCAAAGTCCAGCGAATCGTCCACACCATCACCATGGCCGTGCAAGTTTTGGTTGACTGATGGAAGATGTCGTCACGGACAGCGGTGTCGGTGGCCACATTCATGGGACAATGTGGGTGACAAGAACTCAAAATGCTGGCTTTGCAGCTCCACCCAACATCTACAAAAAGATTGGCCTACGAAAGCACAGGCACGTGCGCCTGTGGGGGGGATGGAGGTCAAGATGGTGGACAGGACGTTGGAGGTGGAAAAGAAAAGAAAGATACCAAAGGGAAAGGAAAATATAAGAGCAGCACGGGCAAAGGAGATGGTAAAGTGGGAGTTAAGGAGAATTCCCAGCCACAAATCAAAAAAGAAGATGGAATCAAGACCACCGGGAATGCGAATGAGGAGAACAGGGGTGCTGGAGGTGGTGCGAAAAATGCAGTTGCTCTAAGCACAGCTGCTACAAGTGAGAAGCCGGAAGGAGCTGGAGGAGGAACATCATAAGAGCTGTTACAAGAAGCAACCAAGATTTTGAAATCTTGTCACTTGCCCAGCGTGAAATCCATTAGCCTTCAAGAAGTTGGTGATGTCACTCAGAACCAGGAAGGAAAAATGCTGTTAGACAGTGGGGCGACACATGCGTTGAGAAGGGCAGCAACATGGTTGGAGCGGGAGGAGGCGACAGCTACAGTAGTTGCACTTGCTCGGGGTACCACTTCGAAACTGCGCCTCAAACATGGAACTACGACCTTGCTGCCCACGCCCCAGGATGACAGTTTTGGAAATGGCATTGTTCCGATCACCAAGCTGGGATATGAAGTTGCCTGGACCGGGGGAGATTTCCAACTGAGAGGGCGTGATGCAAAGAACTTGGATGTGGAGGTCGTAAATGGCTGTCCGTTGATCGACTGTGAGTTGGGCATGAAACTGATCAACGAGCTGGAGCACGAGAGCAGTGTGTCTTTGGCTCGGATGGCGATCAAAGCGATTTTGCAACAGCCAGATCTGGTGACGAAGTTCCCCAACTTAGATCCAACTGTGCTTCTCATGGTCTTGCTGAAACGAGAATACAGAATATCCAGATCTTCCTGACAGTATCTGCCGCAAGGTTGTTCCATCAACTCAAGAAGTTCAAGGAGATCAGCTGCCGTGGAACAGAAGGCAAAGGCGTCAGTTCTTGAGAGCTCGGCGAGTGGTGGTTAGCGGTCAAGATCAAAAGACATGGGGGAAGTTAGAGGATGCTCACACTGTGGTCATCTGTGTTGACAAGTTGATCAATCCCAAGATGGATATGATGAGCGACCAAGTGATGCTTTTCTTGAGGAAATTAATCATGAAAGGGTCGCTGCACGGCCTGATTGGGGCCCACCATGCGGGTCAGTTTCGGCCTGCAGGTATGCAGAAGATGGAGGTCCCAAGCCGATGAGAAGCAAAGCTGAAACATATGGCCTTTCAACTTTGACTCCTGCGCAGTTGGAGAAAGTCAAAGAGGATGTCACGCTGCTCTTCCGTATGATGCTGCTGCACTCCATCGCAGAACACTACAAGGTGGGATGGTGCGAAAAGATGTTGTTTGCATTAGAACAGCCCCAAGACCCAAAAGAATATCGTTCCAATCAAGATGTGGGGCGACATGGATACATGAGTATCTGAAAAATGGTCGTGTGCAAAAGCTTTGCTGCCAAGTATGGGCTGCGCACACCAATTTTGAACAAGGGGCATGTGGACATATAAAGCCAAAACCTACCCTACCACTATAGCACACAACATTGATGGCTTAGATGAACTTCAAGGCGCACATGCCCCGAGAACAAGTGTGGAAGGTAAGCGACAGGAGAAAACGATGGAGGAGCGTATGGCAGAGTCATCAACATGGGCTACGTGGGCCCCCGGGTCACCCGCAGCGATGGTTGAGGGATGTGGAGACAGTTTGCCTCGGACGAAGAGGGCTGTCGCCAGCTTGGGGCACCGGGCAATGCGGAGTGCCACTTGTGGACCAGAATATGGGGCCCGTCAACAGCTGAGCCTGCCAAGGTGTCAACGTAACGGTGGAGGCATTCTCTGACATCTCCTATGCTTCTTCTACAAAGGGATATCGATCAGTCCAGGGCCAGGTGTATTTTTATGCTGGAGCACCCATCGTGTGGAGCACAAGTCGTCAAAGTTTTCCAACACAATCAACTCCAGAGAGCGGGCCTGTAGGTCTTTGCGGGGCGTTGGTTGGAGGCAGAGCAACAGCGGCTTTGGCGATGTCGGCGAGAGATGAAAAGGAGGAGGGTCTTCGCAAAAGATTGTGGGGAGACAACTCTGCTGCGATCAGCTTGGCCACAGGAGAAGGTCACAAGGAAGCTGGCGCACAAGACATTTGAGAATCCAGGCTTCAATCTTGCGTGCGGCTCTTCATCAAGGAGAATGGCAATTAGGCCATCTCAATGGCAAAGAGTTAGTTGCTGACTCTTTCACAAAGGTGGTTGGTGGACAAGCTCTTGAACGTCCTCTGCAAGATCTTTGCGTGGGCACGACGAAATCCAAGAACTTAGGTGATGGTGGAGCTTGAAGCGACATGATCAATGCCAAGGTCGCTATGTTGGTTGGCTCCACACTCCTGTCAACAGCGAAGGCATCGGATGGAATGGAGAATGATGACGAGATGTTCTGGCTTTGGGCTCGCGGTCTAATCCTGATGTGTGTGGGTGCAGTCTACGTGTGTAGCAAGGCGTACCGAAGTGGCATTTGGCTGCACAAGAGACTCAGTGGGGCATCGATGGAGGGGTTCAAGGTAGAACAGAGCACTGGGCACGTCAGCGAGCTGAACCAGCGGAGATGGATGAATTGACAGCTATGGTACCCCAGAGTCGTGCAGCCATTGGTGATCCATACGACAAGATGCATGGGCGAGAGACGCAAGACTGGCTGAGTGACGATGAGAACACTGAGCCTCGCAAGGTTCGTCTTCATACAGGAGACCAATTGCCAAAGCGAAAAAAGAAGAAGAAGAAGAAGAACAAGAAGAAGAAGAAGAACAAGAAGAACAAGAAGAACAAGAAGAACAAGAAGAACAAGAACAAAAGGGCGAGCGAAGAAGATGATGATGCAGCTAGTGAAAGAGCTTGGCGATCAATGTTGCGAACAACATCCAATTGGTATGGCGCATCTTCAAGCAGCGCAGCGGTGGATGATTCACGCAGAATGCGGCCACCGTCGGGCTCTAGCAGCGCTGTGGATGATGATTTACACAGAATGCGGCCACCGTCAGGTTCTAGCAGCGCTGTGGTGGATGAGTCGCGCAGAATGAGGCCACCATCGGGCTCTAGCAAGGCCGCTGCTGAGAAGGTATCACCCCAAAATCCATGGACTGAATTACAACAGGAAATGTCAGGGCGAGGTTGGAATCCAGAATAATCCAGACAAAGTCTGGGCAGAGCACTGGAAATTCAAATCTACTGGCAAAAAGCCAGTGCGAAAGGGCACAACACGAAAGATGCCTTGAGCCTAGGATATTTGTTTCTCCACGAAAAAGGGGTGGTGCAAATCATTTGCACACTTGAACATATCAACTTGATCTTTGAAGGCATTTCTTATCAAGAGAGAAGGATCGTGCCCTCGACGTTTCGAGCCAAGAAAAAATATGGGAACATGACATCTTCTTCAAGTTTTGTTCAACGCGTGTACTGAGCGTACTGTCAAACCATGTCAGAGAACTGCTGCTGCACTTGACCTGCGACGCTCTTGTTTTTTTTCATTTTCTAATGGTGTAAGATTATGTATACAAGCAATTGCGAAGGTAAAACCCTCTGAGTTACAAAAAGTTGCAATCGTTCTCTAACATCCTCACGTCGTCATAACTGCACTCACTCACAAACTGAATGCCTCAATCATTCAATCAGCCAACCAACCAACCAACCAACCAACCAACCAACCAACCGATCACAGGCCCACATCATGCTTCCACTCAGTGCCTTTTCCTTTGAGACTCCGCCCCTCGCTTGACCCAACTCCAAAGATGAGGCAACACACATGTAGCACACAGCGCGATACGGCGATACGCGGCGGCACCTCGCTGCAAGAGTTTGAAGATGTTCCGCGGTGAAACTGGCACCGCACCAAAGCGCTGAAACTGCGGAGGACCTCGGCCCTCTCTGGTGCGCATGGCTCCAGGATAGGCCAAGCCACGTGCCAACACCCCCCGGTCCACCAGAAATTCACGCACCAATGGACCAAGATCCGAACCAAAAAGTTGATGATTTCCAACCAGCAAAACCTCACATTCAGCAAGTCATGAACAAGATGCGCACGTCACAAAGAAAAAATAAGAAACAATGAACAATATGATAACATGATCGAGTAAGGAAGTTTAGAAGTCAAACTTCCGACAATATGGACAGATGAAAAAGCAGAGGTGGAGTCAGAGAAGACTAGAGAAGAGAAGAGAAGAGAAGAGAAGAGAAGAAGAAAGAAGATCAGAGAAGAGAAAGAGTCAGAAGAAAGAAGATACGGGCGCGCGAAAAGGTAGAAAAGTCGCGACTCACTGTTTTTCCAATGATTTGTGGCTCCAGAGGGTCGAAGAGTAGGCTCGCTAAAGCGGCGCGTGCGGAGCCTTGCACGCCGTTGTGGCGCGAAGCACATTTCGAAGTCAAAAGTGTTAAAAGCTGATGGGCTGGGAACACTTTTGGAAGTTGAGATGTTGAAAAGTGCACGCCGTTGTGGCACGAAGCACATTCCGAAGTCAAAATGTACAAAACACCTCAGCCTTGGAACACTTTTGGCAGTTGAGATGTTGAAAAAGTGCACGCCGTTGTGGCGCGAAGCACATTCCCAAGTCAAAATGTTAAAAGCACATAAAAACACAACATCCTCGGACCACTTTTGAAGGTTCAGATGTGGTTTTGCGCAAAACGTGAGGATGCCGTAGCATGTCCAAAAAAAAATGGCCGGCGTGGGACATTTGAAGAGGATCTGCAAAGATGGATTTCACGTGGCAGGCGCAATACAAGAGGCATGTTCATCAGAGATGTTAGGAGGTCAGGCCGCTGATTTCCTAAGAGGGGTTGCATTTTGGAGCATCAGATCTTCAGGTTTGCGAAAATGATTTTGCGTGACACACTTTGTATGACTGGGCATTTCTTTGTCGTGGCAGGCGCTGTACTTTAGACAGATGGAGTGGAAAAATCGCAAAACGCATTGGTACGAGGCCATCAGCTCTGCATTCAACTTTCCATTCTTGAAGGAAGTCTCGCAGAATTCTTTCGCTTTTGGCGTTGTCAAGTTCAAAAATTGAGGATGTCTCGCAGAATTGCTGCGTTTTTGATGCTGCTAAGTTCTAAAATTGAGGAAGTCTCGCAGAATTGCTTCGTTTTTGATGTTGTCAGCTTGAAAAATTGAGGAAGTCTCGCAGAATAGCTTCGTTTTCACGCTTGCAGATCGGCAACTACAACAACAACTACAACTACCAATACCTCTAAGCCACACTACTACTACAACTACAAATGCAACATACTACACTACATTACACTATACTACTTGCACTACACTACATTACACTACACAAATAATATCTAATTGCACCACACTACACCTTGCACTAATTTCACTAATTTCACCCATTACACCACAACAACAACAACACCACCACCAGCTGCTGCTGCTGCTGCTGCTGCGGCTACTACCACCACCACCACCACCACCAACAACACAGCTACAACTACAAATGCAACTACACCTCACTACACTACAACAATTACAGTGCAGCACACCACAACCACAACTACAAATACAACTGCAGCTACAACTACAACTACCAATACATTTACACTACATTACACATATTACACTAGACTACACTACGCAAATTACACTACACTATACAACTACACTACACTACACTAGGCTACACTACACTATGCCACACTACAGTACGCATCACTAAGGTACACTACGCTAGACTACACTAGTTGCACCACATCACAACCACAACTACAACTGCAACTGCAACTACACCTACACTACACTAATTACACTACACTACAACTACATCTCCATTACACTACAACTACAACTGCACTACACCACACTACATCCGGCAGTTGTGCTGAGGTGACCACTGCAACCACTGCAACCACTCCAAAAAACCACAACTCCAGCCACCTTTCGGTCCATCAGTGGATTCGCTCTGCCATCCCTGATTCACAACAACCAAGCTCTCCTATAGGTTTCCTATTTTTGAAACTTCCGCCACCGCCTTGTGCGGTACTACTGGTAACATTACGAGTAACATTACGCATTTGTACTTAGTATGCATCATGTATTAGTGAGCAGAGAGAGAACGAGAGAGAGCGAGAGAGAGAGACAAAGAGAGAGAGAGAGAGAGGTCCCACGGTTTCATGTCCGTTGTCCTGCCTGTACTGGTAGGCGTCTCTAGTGTCAACGATACTGCTGCTGAATGCATGATGCCCAAGTTTACCTTTGACTTTGTTGGACAAGTTGCTGGCCGGTTTCCCACATCTTCTGGTGCTGGAACACCCTGTAAGCCAAAACGTCTCTGTGAGGGCGAATCGGCACTAAAGCTGCAAAAGACTGGTGATACGAAGGATGCCAACTGCTCCACGTCTTTCGAACCTTCTTCAAGAATCTGCATGGAAGGGAACTTGAAGTCAGACACGGGATCCTTTGGTGCCTGGAGAATGGGGGACTTCTCCAGCATTTCCACAAAGTCAATGTCTCCAGCCAATGGCTCATGACTATTGCTGTCCAGCTCTTTCACTTCAAGCTTGTTTGACAAGCAACGCTCTTCTAAGGCCGGTTTCAAGGCCTGAGCTTCATCCTTGGAAGGTAAGAGAAGGTCACCAACAGAAAAGGCCAAGAGCGTGGCAGGGAGTGGCGTCCGAATGGCTGGGCGGCGAAGCTCAGATCGCACGGTCTCCCAGCCATCTCTGAGCCAAGCCTTCAAGCGAAATTTCAACGTCCCAGCTCGAGCTGCTGCAGATGCAGAGCGCAGTCCCAGTGTTCCAGTGACGCCTTGAGAAATCGTAGCGAGATCTCCTTCAGGGCTCGGCATCGTCAACAAATCTGACAAAGGTCCCACGGGCAGTGCAGGCCGCAACTGACTCCAGGGCTGTTGCACATAGCCAGTTGTCGGGTTCACCATCGCTAGACCCTTCAAGCTTCGTCCAAAGCGTAACGCGAGAGCCAAGGCCAAAAGGCCTCCAAAGCCTTCACCGATGAGAATGACTCGCTGAGGTCCCTTGCGATTCAACCAAGTTTCGATTGAACGTAACATCTCAGCAAAGCCAGTCTTGACATCATCGCCCGGAAGGAAACAAGTCCAGAGCCTTCAGTGCAGAATCTTGACGCTTCAAAAACGAAACAAACAATGTGAGCTCCTCATTGCTCTCAAAGCTAGATCAAAGACATGTCATGATCCTATGATTCCTGATCAGGTTGGGCGCATGAATCATGATAGTCAAAAAGAAACTAAGGCGCTGACTCAAAACCTGCAGCCACCAAGCTTGGATACTGCGAGCTTGGAATAGACGATGCCGAAAAATCAATGTCACTCAAATACCTCGGGCCGCTTGCAAAAGGCAAACCCCGCAAGTCCAACTGCTCTGCGAATGCGGAGGGCGGCTGAAGGGTCTCGCGTTTGGTAGGACTGCAAGCAACAAGCATAAGGCAGAAGGTGTCTGGGTGAAACGCATTCCATGACTATCTGATTTCACTGCCCTTCTACTAGGGGGCCTACTTGGTCCTGCCGTGGACAAACAAACCCCGGCACATTCGTCAACCGTATGCTTCTCAGCCTTCATTCCCTGTTGTTCATATTCTGCCAAAAGTCCATATAAATCCTCCCTTCGAAGCAAGGGTATACCAAAACCTGGACGAAACAGGCCAAGTCTCAACAATACATCTGTTGAGTCTAGCTCTTCTGGTCCTCCAACTAGTTCGAACTGCACGGCTCCTATGCTTTCACCTTCACTTACTCTGCTTTCACCCCTTTCATCACGTTCAACTTCACTTTGGCTTGAAGACTGGAGCGCCCACCACGACCGCAATTTTCCTGACCAGCATGATGCCACAAGAACTGGATCACACTAGTCCTAGCCTGCCACATGCAATTCAATCGTGAGAGGGGAGCAATGCTCATAGACTCTCATAGGGTACCATGAAAATGCCACTAGTCACACTACGTCGCACTAAGGATCAGGTGGGACCAAATGGGTTAGTGGGAGGTGTGATATTACAATTACATGCGACCGGCCTGGAGTCGAGGCCGACTTGGCGGCCCGGTGCACCTGCAATTCTGCTGCTGGCTACATGAATCAATGGAAATCTACAGAAGATCAGTGAATAAGCGAAGCACGGTCAAATTTCCACAAAGCATTTGATCATATTTATTTTATCGCTATCAAGTCGCTGCAAGAGCATTTTTGTTCCAAATATGTGCAGGTAATCTATATAATTGCCTTGCCAATAGATAGGCGATGACAGGCGCACACCGCTTAAGATCAAGATTGATTGAAATACATATACAACGGAAAAACACATCTTGAAAAAGGTTTGCAAAGCCTGCCTTCCAATGTCTGCGACCCATCTGCCAGCTGATGAGTGCCGCACTGGCACCCACAAGCCTATAGGGCCTACAGGATGGCTGATGTGATCCAGTGGTGCTGGCACTTCTCGCGCCACCACATCCTCTCAGCACACAGCTGCTGTAGCTCTTGTGACCATGGCCTGATCACGCAGCTGGCGTCTTTGTGTAAATTGCTGAAACTCTACTCTAATCTCTACTGTAATCGCATCACTTCTTTAGACTCCTTCTCTAGGGCTCTAGGAAACAAATGCCACAGCCCATTCTATTATTCAGCCCTACATCTATAACTATGAATGGCCTGCCCCTGGAAGCGCTCGTGCAGGTATGCCGACCAGTGCCATGGGACAAAAGCTCGTTAGCAAAGTCTGGAGTGGCCCCCAGCTATCAAAGTGGATTGGCAGCACTTGAGCGCCAAAACAGCGTCACTAGCAAAATGGCATGGACCGCTGGAATAAGGTCTGCACGCACATATCTGCACAGGTATCCATCCGACTTTCAAGTTACAGCATGAAAGTGGCCAAACTTTCACAGTTTCATTCCTGGAACATCGTGAATGGATTGCTTCCAAGACAATTTGTATCGCTTGTGCACAGCATTCTTGCTAAATCCAGTTGCGTGAGCAAGCTCCTGCCACGTTGAAAAAGGCCAGGCGGACTTGGATAAGACCAATGGAGCCTCTGATGTTTGTTGGGCGCGACCTGGGAGCAATAGCGTGTCTGAACGCATCCGGATATATCCGGGGTGTTTCAGTTGGAAGCTCAACACTGGAGACACTGCTTGGAATTAGAGCAGCAAAGATTTCACAATGGTTCTTGCTGCATATACCACCCTGTTTCGTCTGTGGGGAATTTGATCGGCTCATGACTCATCGAAACACCAACAAAGATAACAAAGTCGTCCGAAAGCGCAGCTCAGCCACCTTAACTCCCAGGTCTTCCGCCTTGCAAGGATCTTGCCCTCAGTGCGGCAACCAAGAAAACTCCACTGCGACAAACGATTCCACAATTTTTGTGGAATCATTAGAAATCCACTCCAAAAGATTACTTTCACCCAAGCTCCTTGTTCATCCATTTTCAGGCATGCGGCATTACAGTATCAGCTAACCAGTGACTGCTCGTCCAGCGACATATCTTTGGTGCACTTCTTGCTTTACTTGTTGGATTCACAAATTGCTCAGCTCCACACCAGCCACCTCAGGGCAAGTGACGTGTGCCGCTGTTCGATAAAAACACTTTGAACCCCTCCCCAGCTGGAAACTTTCTACATCTTTCTACTATGCCGCTATGTCTTCAAAACTTAGCGGCCTTCTCTGTATGGCATCTTGTTACATTCAGCAGCAATGTCCTACCTACCTTCACAACCTTTCACACATGGGCTTTGGTTTCAGTTCATTGATTCATGCCCAAAACCAAACCAATTATATACAGTAGAAGACGTCTACTTTTGCGGCATAGTTGCGGCTGTCGAATCTTGAGGGCCAGCTTGGGGGCCCTTGGCACCTGCGAATGCGGTTCTGACATAACACCGTGGCATGCGTGATGAAGTTGACCCAGTCAATTGATTGCACGATAATCTCAAGGCCGGCTGTATCCTGAAGAGTGTTTTGTTTTGATGCGCATCTGTCAAACCAATAAGCCTTGGAAATCTTTTGCACTTTCTTCCGCTTCTTGACATCATTCGAAGACTTCGTGCCCTGCGTCCTGGCTGAAATGCTGACTAAACTTTGCTCGATATCATCGGCTACAGTGGTCGACCGTCAATTTCAGATGCAGTACCTGGCAGACTTCGTTTACCTCACACGTCTCACTTCTGGAGGGGCCGCAGTCCTTTTCTGCTTGATTCCTGGGCGACCACGGGCAAACCCAAGCACACTGAAGACCCACCCACGATGATACAAATGATGGAGAGTACATTTGCTCAGTGGAATACCCTGAGCCACCTTTGCATCAATATCATCACCACACACAGCTTTCCTTTCCACCATATGTATCACAATCGTTGTAAGATCATGAAGATATCTCGCTGCAAAGCATCCGTTTTGCTTTCCCAATGTGCGCGACATGGCCAACAGGTAAGCGAATCCGCACCGTATAGTGATCCGGGTTCTGGGCTTCAATTCTTTCAATTTTCAAAGGTTTGTGTAGAAGCGAGTCTCTCTGTGAAACCATTGGTTTGAGTGACCCTCGAACCTTGCTGTTGGACCAGATCAGCCCAGCTAGCCATGTTGGGCTGTAAAGTTTCAACAAATCGTGACAGAAGAAAGGTAGCAAACTGGGTAGCACCAAGTGGGTGGAAGTGGAAATGCAGTAGTTACATCGCAGTGTGGCTGCCTGGCCGTGCTCAATCCAAGGCAAAGGAAAACCGATTGAAGCTACTCTTCAGGAGCCAGATTCGAATTGCCCGCTTTAATGCACGGCTGCACGCTCAATGCCAAAAAGTCGGCCGTCTCGGTACTTAAGCTATCTCATAATATCTCATGAATCTCAAATATACAGCTTGCCCCGCCACGCAGCTTTTGCCGTCTCTGTTCCCATTTGCTTTGAAACGGGTCTTGTGGGACCGTCTCCCACGAAGAGTTTCAGATCGGAACTTCAGACCTACGAGTCTGCAGATCTAAAACTTACAGAGTCTACCGGCTTCTGGAGACATGAGATGATTTATAATGCAAGAGTCCCCGTGTCAAAGTACTTTATGCCCATTGAAAATACGATCTTATATGATCTCCATGTGCTTCAAGCTGGAAAAATCTGCAGCGGAATCACGCATATACACATATATATATATATACAGTAAATCAGCATCATGACTGCAGAACAGATGACAGGAGGTTGCCTCTGTCAGCTAGGCAGTGCGTCTTCAAGCAGCTTCAAGTGGCCATGCTCTGTCTGACATTTGTCCCCTTCAGCATCTCAGGAGACCAAAAGATCTGCCACGTGCCGAGCCAAATTTGTGAGCAGCGTGAGACAAAGACCGAAGACCCAAAGGGAAAAAAGAGATCACAAATGATTACCAAACAAGGCAGCACAAATCACAAAAGAATACAAACATCACAGGAAAGCTCAGCCACCCAGAGATGCCCCGAGCCTCTGGTCCCACAGTCCTCACAAAAGCAGCATGGACAGCTGACGCTTGTAATTCAAAGGTAAGAAAGACGGGGTCGCATTGCCTTGCAACTTTGACCGTCCTCGTGAGATATGGAGGCTCCAATTCTATGTATGTATGTATATATATATACATAAGTCTAGATATTTGGCTCAAAGCTGCAACAAACGCCACATGAGACCACCTGACACCACTTGAAGCACAAACATCTCACAGTACGCATCATGCACACCAAGCATCATATTGGACGGCTGTGAAAGGTCATCTGCATCGTGTTTGGCCGCACCAATGCCTTCAGCAAAGTTCACATAGCAAATTTGCACGAATGCAGGAATAGCATGGCAAAGCGATGTGTGCAGGGCTGACGTATAAGATTCCGCCTGCAATGCAGGAAGCAAAGAGAGCATCAAAGCGAGCATCAAAGCGAGCATCAAAGCGAGCATCAAGTGCACAGCAAACGGTGAATCTCTTGGGTCAGAACTGTTGACTAGCCGTGCGGCAGCATCTCGGTCAGTCCTCAGAAGAATAGCACACAAGTGACCACAGTGATTTGAACAGTGATTCGTGCAAGAGACACTCAGGTTCCTGCAAACCAGCTTCCAGCATCGTCTGCTGCTCTTCTGTCAACTCGTAGGAGTCATCCTTGCCAACTTGGAATGGTCAAAGGTCTTGCACTCAAGCTTGCTCAAAATGTCTTTGGATGTCTCTCATGGAAACAAACGTTTAAATCATCCCTGTTGCCAGTCATTCCCCTCCACCCTTTTAGTGCGAATAGATGCGAACAGTGAGTCTCTTGGCCTCATCATCTGCTACGGGTCTCTCCTGGTCAAGTGTAGTAACTGCAGCAAAATGCTTGTCCTATACCGTATTCATCTGTGTCCCCTTCATTAGTCATTGTAGTCATTGGGTTATCAGCCCAAATATTCTCAATTGTTGATCCTATCCTACTCTTGTCTTCAATTCTCCATCTCTGCACCGCTGGCCTCATCGGATGAGTCTGCTTCAGGCGGAGGTGGTGGAGGTGGCATCGGAGCTTCATTTGGATCGGAGCATCTCCTCCCACCTCGGCATCGCTGATCAGGTCATGCTGCCACGCTGCCATTGATCCAAGTCTTCTCACTGAGCTATCAGCAGCTGTCAGCTTCTCAGGGTGGGACACAATCCACGCAAACCTGAAAACAAGGCCTTTTCCCGCTTTCTCTGCTCAGCCTGACAAGCTGCCGAGAACATGTGGTGTTGGACTTCTGGGCATTCGAGAAAACACAAGCCTTTCCGATAACAGCACCACCCAAGAGCATGGTTGCATGCAATTTTCTGCAACCATTTGGGCATGAAAACTATGCAACTCCACGCTACGAGTACCGCAGCATCATTGTTTCAGTCATCTCATTGCAGCATGGACGTATGATTACAGTACCTATGTCTGATGTCCCGCCTCTTGTAGCTTTAAGGCGGCCCTGCGAGACTGGGAAATAGTGTGAACGGACAGACCTGGAAAATGATGAATATGCTATTATATACTGTTATATACTGTAGTACATGTTTGTTGTCTGCCGAATTCTGGATGCTTCTTAAATGCAAGGCCACAGGCACCAAGGCACCGACAATTTTTTCCGCACATCTGCATTGTCAGGATGAACCTGGCATCACAAGAAACATAAGTAACATAAGCGTATTCATGAGAGATTGTCATCATGGAACGCCAAGATGCAGTAGCTCAGAGGTATCATCCGAGGTACCTACCCAAACTATGCAAATGAATGTCTATCCAATCAATATGACCTTAGAAAGCCTTAGTACCTCCATTTTAGGCACCTGAAATGGCCGTTGAAGCCACCTTTTCAAATTCGAAATATCATCGGGTATATACTATCCGGAGGTTACCATAGTGCAATGACTGCCTACATCTGCCTACATCTGCCTACATGATAGGGTGGCACCTGGACAGTGCACAGGCTGAACACAGCGTGACACCATTTCCACCCAGCGCTTTCGCAGTGTTTTCCCACCTCCAATGAGAGTTTGCAGCTGGCTATTGCCTTGGAGACCTCGGCGTTGCCAGCGAGAACGACTCTGAATGACTCTGAACAATTTTGATGTTAAACATGTGGCTCACTTGACTCACTTGACCACGTTGGGCATGCATGAGGCATGAGGGAGCATGAGGGAGGGAGTTAATAACAGTTAATGAAGTTCAAACAATCTAAGGCAAGAGACCAAAAGCAAAAGCATGTAGAACAACTCGGCGTCAGAGTACGTAAAATAAATATATCATTGCATCAATAGATATATATATATAATTATGTGTGTATATATATATATATCAGCAGCCGCAGATAGCAGCAGCATGTTACAGCATGTTTAAGTATCTACGCGGGACCTCTCCAGCTGCTTCGTAGGCTTCGGCCCTTCGATAGTGTACCTGCACAAATGCTCTGAAGTTCATTTTCAGCCGCGCTGAGGGAACAAAAACAAATGGAATTTGTATCTCGCCTTCCCCCGCAAGTCTGCCGAAACGGCAACTTTTAAGCGCTCCTTCAAGGCCTTCAGGCGAGGCAAGCTATGCACATCTGAGTGAAGAATCACATGCTTGAAATGGGGGAAGGGGGACTTTCCACAACATTATTCCTGCGTATTCCTGCGCGCTTCATTTTTTTCCCGAGAGCGTCTGAGCGCAGGGTTCTTCCAATAGTGGGGGTCTGTATCTCATCTTCTCATCTTCACACCTTCTCATCTTCACATCTGCTCATCTTCACACCTTCTCATCTTCACACCTTCTCATCTTCACATCTGCTCATCTTCACACCTTCTCATCTTCACAGCTTCTCATCTTCACATCTGCTCATTTTCACACCTTCTCATTTCACATCTGCTCATCTTCACGTATGCTCATCTTCACATCTTCTCATCTTCACATCTGCTCATCTTCACATCTGCTCATCTTCACATCTTCTTATCTTCACATCTTCTCATCTTCACATCTTCTCATCTTCACAT
>Ga0126342_10008937_pt1 | contig 17947 bp, 19 predicted proteins | sample Cyp1metagenome_FD_92528 | JGI IMG/M metagenome (GOLD analysis project Ga0126342, IMG submission 92528) | Coral microbial communities from Lord Howe Island, Old Settlement Bay, Australia - Cyphastrea 1 metagenome | ecosystem: Host-associated > Invertebrates > Cnidaria > Coral ... | reverse complement strand
TATATATATATATAGCTTATAAGAAACAAAGAATGCATAGTTCAAAACAATGCTGTTTCCATGCATACCCCAATTTGTAAACATGTGAAACACAAACACATCCATATGTTGTTTTGTCAGAACTCAGGTTGGTTTTGGCGACCATATTGAATGCCAGACCTGGCGCTTTCACATGTCTATGTGGCATAGTGTGTTCTTCCTGGACAGCTATAAACATGGCGACGTCGGGTCGCACACCATGCACACCCCTTGGTCGAGAAGACCGGGAATACGTGAGGATGGCCAATTTAATGGCATCACGGTTCCGTGGTGATATTATTTTTGCCCCCTTACAGTTTCGTAGTTGCAGCCAGTAGTCTTGAACTTACAAATCTAGCTTGAGTGGCCTTTGCCCCATTCCCTTCCCCAAGGCTTTCGCTCCTGATCTTCCTCGTGGAGGCCTTGAGTGGATGCTGGGCAGTGGAGCAACCGCACCTGTCAATGTTGCGCTTCCACCCACGTGTCATGCAGGTCTTCCACCACTTTAGGGTGACTGGATTCAACAATGGATATATATTTTTAGGGACCCCGGGGGAATATCTATGGTATCATATATGTTTCGGATGGACTTTGCCAAGAACAGTTGATCAAATAAAAATTGCACCACCACTTGGAAAATCTGCCCCTATACATGGTGTCGAATAGATGCCTTTTCTGAGGGAATCTTCTGGGGAAAGGTCTGAGCGTGTTGCCCAGTGCACATGTATGTTTTGCTTGGTGGGCTCAACTGCAAGTCAAGCAAACCTATATCCATATGTAAATATATATATATAATGATATATATATACTATATATATATATATATGCATATGCATATGCATATATGCATATATGTTTAAATGTAGATGTATATATATATAGATAAATATATATATATATATATATATGTATATTTATTGAAAAATATGTATGTGCAATATAGATGCATATATATATATATATCAATATATTTAATACTTTATATATATAATATAATATATATATGCTAGAACAGTATGTTTAATTTAATATATATATATATACATAAACATATGCATGTGCAATTGCATTTACATGTTTTATCATGTACTGCATGCATGCATATATCCGTCAAACCAATGCACACACTTATTTATATATATATATATATGTATTTATATATATATAATTTTACATTAATGTAAATTATATATATATATATATTAATATGTATATATAAAAAATATATATATAGCTGTAAAATGCTGCTATGTGTATATATATATTCACAGTACATATATTAATTATACATGCATGCACATGTTTATGTAGAAGTCGAGATATTTAACCAAGGGTTTGTGGGCAGGCCCAGGAGTGGATCACGAAACTTGCCACCTACCCGAAAGGACAAACTTAAGATGGTGACTACAAGGGTAACAGCCACAACTTCAATGCTTCCATGCCACAGAAATGGTAAGTTTTGGGGACAATAAAACGATTTGGTTCCAATTTTGGACTGGGTCTTTGCACCAAACCAAGGGGGTGATATATATATATGTATATTATGTGCTTTCTTCTTTAAACATATGTTCATCTACCATTAAAATCAATCATATTATACTAAAACCGGCTCACATCCCGGGAAAAAAAACATATAGCTGGTGGGCATCATGGTTTTGCTGAATGTTTTACTTTATGCAAGTCTCGACCCATGGTACTTAAAAAAATGAAAAGATTAATATTATGCAACAAATATGTTGAAGATTTGCATGATGTAAATTAGTAAGGTGATTCATTTCTGCTGGGGAATCTGCATGGTGGTCCCATTGTGTTTTCACCGCCAGCACCCTCCTTTGCAGCTGGTACGATCTGAGGCATGGGCAGCTCGGTGGTGGATGGCTCACTACAAAAGCTGCACACCTAAGCGCCATGTGTGTTGGTCCAACAGTGCAGCCGTCCGGATGCTGGATCTTGGGAAACTCCACAAGTTTGACTATGAGTCATGCACCTATAAGATGAACAAAACGACCAAAAAGACGGTTAACAAAACCACTGGGAAGAAGCAATTCACTGGTCAACGAGCCCAACTGAAGAACAGCCAGTACCTCGATCTACAGGAGTTATAGGTTCTATAATGTTGTTGACTTGTAGCAGGGTGTATGAGTGGGCCACCTCTACAATTCATACTGGGGTTCCAATTCGACCCACACCCAAGACAGAATCAGCATTTGTATAATTGGGAGTTGGTATACAGAGGAACCATGCAGTCTTGTCCATGATCCAAAACAGATTATACGGGAAACTCATGCTTCTGAATTCACGTGGTTCATGAAGATCTTCGCATTGTGCTACAACTCAGATCAACTCAATTCATGTTGTGTGGCAATCATCACCCCAATGCTGGTCCAAAGTATGGGGGGTAACAAACTTTTCATTCCGCTAACTAACTCTAGCTCAACGACAAGTGTTTCAGAACAACTTTTGAAAGACTACTTTTTTGACCACCCCAACTGTACCATTGACATGGATGTGCCTCATTCTGGAAGAGATTGTGGTCATCCAAGCTTAAAAAACTGGCAGACCCGATTCCCCAATTCATTTTCAGAGCCAATTGAGGCACTATCCCTACCGGTTCGGACTTAGTTCTCAGGATCTTGCCGAAGCTCCAGGCACAATGCCAAAAGAAGTTCCCGGAGAGGCCTGCCAATTTCGATCCACTTTATGACTACAAGCACCAACCATGGGATGACATGTGGGAGGATGCTGGGGTGCCTGACCTCCTGGCATACATAAGGGGCAACCGTTCCCTTTCCATCCCTTCTGAGTGGAAGCCGCACTTGCTTCCCCAAAACAATTAATTTTTGGATCTTTTGGCCTATAGCTAAAACTGGCTGGGCTACAGTGCGACCAATTTGAGATGCACCAAGCTACATTTAACACAGGGTTAACTGGTGGGTTCAGAAACCAGGTTATTACCCGTAGGGAACCCGTAAAAAAACCGTAACCCGTAGAAACCCCATAGAACCCCCGTAGACAACCCGTAATTACCCGTAGAATTCTCCGTAATACTACGTATTCTAGGCGTAACCAGGGATCCAGGAATTTAGACCATTTTAGGTGATTTTGTTAACTTTTATCTGGGTTCATGAACCTGCCGGGTCCAACCCGAGTGTTTGAGCTGACCTATCTAGCTGAGTTTCATGGAGTTGGAAAAATGACAGCATATGCGCTTCTCTCTGCTGAGTTGTTCGTGATCATTCGTGATGGTTCATATCTATTGCCAAATGCAGTGTGAAATCCTTCTCTCGTTTATGACCAAATCTTTGATGCTCAATGTATATATCTTGAAAAAGATGACTTGGACTATTACAGTCTATGTGGCTTTTGGATCAATTATTTTAGGCACCACCAGTGTCTCAGGGTACTGAACATCTGTTCCCCGGCTGATCCTGTGGGGCCCATGTCTCGACTCCGAAGCTGTGGATCATTGGCCTCCGGAAATGACCATCTCTTGCGGGTTAAGTCGGAGCCGCAGAGCCGGGAGGATCGTATCAAGGAGCTGGAGGATAAGAAACAGGTGGGGTGCATGCATACACGTGCATGCATGTGCAATATATATATATATAGTTTGGATTATTTTGGATTGTCTCTCATTGTAATCCACAGCATTTGATGAGGATGTGCAGGGGATATGCATATATATATATGACTGAGGTTCCAATACCTCTCTGTAAGTGTATTTTTGTATGTATATATATATAATACACTTGAATTCATACTCTCCCATGACATGGGTAAACAATGGGTGCATGAGTTATAAGCCCGGCCCGGGACAGGCAATGCAAGCTGAACTAGAAGCTCTGACCATTGGATCTGCCAATGGGGAGACCGGTGTCACTGAATCTTTTCTCAACATATACATGCCTTATAACCAGTTGCAAGTGGGATTCTGGCCATGCACATATGGGAATAAGTTCAAATCCTTGCAGCCCAGGACAGTGATACACTTCCAGTTTCTTGGCTGGTATTGGAGCTGACCCAACCTCTGGGGAAGATACGGGTTATCTCACCAAACCCATCACAATGGAAGAAATGCAATTCTTTGTTAAGAAGACCATTCCCTATAGATGTTTGCCTGCATGCATGGCTATATCTCTATGTTTGTTCGCCTGGCTAGCCCAGGCCGATGAAGAGGAGCTGAGACAGTCCATGAAGCGTTCGCCGCCCAAATCCACCAAGAACACCCCTGTGAAGTCTACGGCTTTGGCTAAGAAGCCCCGGAATCAAGCTGGTGATCAGGTGCTTTGGAAACAAATGGTTTTAAAAACAACTCCACAGAAAGGTGTTTCCAACATATAATATATTTTGATTGCTGACTATACATTTATGGTCAGAGGAATCCCGATTCCATGAGAGTCCAATCAAGTATACTGCAGGGTGTTCTTGGAATTTGGGGGATACTGAATACTAAAGAACATTGGTTGCATGTATCTACATGACTAAGAAAAAGAGGTACTTCCACATCCAGAAATGACAACAACTTCAAATGGCTCATGTTTAAAAGGTATATGTGCCATGCAAGCATAGTATGGATCAGTATGGTTTCATTTAATGATTCAATATATGTCGGTTTGACTTTCTTCGAACTTCGATGGGTTAACGTATCTCTCTCTTGCATCTATATTGGGAAAAGAGATGCAAAGGACATACTGAGCTAATTGGGTTTGCCACTCCTCCCCAGCTGCAGGCGAAGTCTGGCCTTGCAGCAGCCCCAAAGGCTGCACCGAAAGCAGCGCCCGTCGCTGCACCTGTGGCTGCAGACACTGGAAGCTATGACGGTGGGAGTGGTGCCAGTGAGGATTGGGTGATGATGAGAAGTTGTTTGTATTTTGGTGGTCTCTATTAATTCACCCTATGAAGTTGTTCAAACCCTGGATGCTTACATTCATCGGTAGATCTTTCGAAACATGTGGAAACAAGAATAGATACCACATTTCTCTTGTGAATGGTGTTGCCAAATTTTAAAACTTGCCTATCCCTTGGATCCAATCTAGTAATTCGATCACTGCTCTGGGGCAATGGAAGTCCATAATTAAGTTACACTAGTATACGCTGGATCTCTGCCAACCGTGGCTTGCAGGATCCAGTCGTGAGGAATCTCCAGGTGCAATTGGAGAATGCCATGAACATGATCCAGAACCTGCAGTCCCAGCAGAAAGTGGCCACACCGCCACCAGGTGGTTCAACCAAGGCGAAGACTCCCCCATCGGCTGCGCATGGGAAGTCTCCTGGAACTTCCTCGGCCACACCTTCCACTGCCTCTAAGGCCCCATCTTCCACGGCCCCATCTTCCACTGCCTCTAAGGCCTGGGTCTTTTCAACTCATCATTTTGCAAATCCATGGGCCCAAGTTATGTTGCGGTCATCTAGATGGAACCACTCCATGTAAAAAGAAAAATCCTGTGTGTGTGGAGCGGGGTCTGGATATACCAAATGAATTTCATTATTTTAGGATGCTAAAAGAATCTGATTGTATATGTATACCGACCTATCTATATCCACGTTTGTGTATATATAAATATATACATATATACATATGCAAACATATTTAAAACTGAAACATCTATGTATATATTTGCATGGGTGTATAGTTATTTATTTATCTAGCTGTCTATCTATATCTATATGTATATCTATATGTCTATCTGTCTATCTATCTATCTGTCTATCTATCTATCTATCTATCTATCTATATGTATATATATATATATGCATATGCATATAAATGCATCTGTGTTGATATATACATAAAAATAAAAAAAAATAAATAATATATATATATATATATACATATATATCCCCCTAATTCTATCTTTGAATCTATCTATATCCCAGGGCTGCTCCACCATGATTGGCCCCTCTGTAGCGGCTGCCTGCACACAGGAGAAAGAGGATGACGATGGGGCTGCAGAAGCCCTGGCGCGCTACAAGATGGTAGACGCCCGGCTTCGGCGTCTCTGCGAGAAGAAGCCGAGTGGGAAGTTGAACGTCCCACAAGCAGTGCACGAACAATGGTTACAAGTAGGGACTCTCCCCGCGATGAACTGCGGGCTCTATTAGAAGAGATGGATTTCAACAAGGACCCAACATAATTGATCTACAATGTGCAACTCCATGTGTATATATATGGAATCTGATCATAACCACGCATGGTACCTTCATAAAATGTTGCCCCGATGCTTACATACCTTGAAAAATGGTATGCTCATCCCTGCATGCCACTATGCAGTCATTCAACCTTAACTCCTTGCTCTTGCAGGACATGTTCGTGCGCAAGGTCACCAAGATGATTGAACTCCGAAAGGAGGATTCGCAGGAGGTGTTAAAGGGTTGGTTTACGGTGGACCAAATGAAGAGTGAGCTGAAATGGACTTCGATACTTTGTTGAATTATACTCATGCATGTATTTTTCAGAACTATGGGGACCAATTGGGCAACCACTACAGATCAAAAAAATGTAGGGATCCCATGCACCAGTAATCATGGTTGTGAGTGTTGCCTCAAAAATCGGCCTAGTGGCAATGACCAGTTTTCATTGGAAATTTGGTGCCAAGATGTTTGGCTAGGTTTGTTCCGGACTCTGTCAAACTGTTTGTTTGCTTCAGCTGCCCCACAATATTGCAGGTTCATTTCCATATTGTTCATTGTTTATCGAAAGAAACCCTCTCCGCATTGAGAGCATGAGCTCACCAGCTCTGTCCAACATAGAAACATCATCAAATCATGTAGGCAAAAAGGGGCTGGTGCTGGGAGTAGATTTATGACATAGGTTTGAACAAAACTTATGCCAGTCTTGCCCCTCAGGAACTACATCAAGGAGGTCATCGGCTACTGCAAAAAACATGGCTTGGTCAAGAAACTTTGTCTGCAAGTACTGGCCCGGAATCTTTTACATGGGGGCTGATTGATTGTCACAGGGTGGTGTATCTGTAGGAACATCTGATGGTTCTTTGGGTTTGCATAATGCTGTAGCTATAATGCTCACCTTCGCCTATGGGTAAGGAATGACAAGTATGCCTCGAAGGTGCTGAAGTATTTTGTGGAGTTCTCTGACAAGGAAGCCACCAAAAAGGTCCGTGTTGAGTCAGAAAAGCGGACTTCTACTGAGGAGGCCGGGCTTGTTTGCCCTTTATGAATAAGATAGAGTCACAAAGTTTAATAGTTAATAGTTGGGGATCTATTGAACCATTTGACCAACAAGAAAAAAACATCTGTGACGTGTTTGCCATGCATAATTGATATGAACAAATCCTATACAAATCCTATGTGTGAAATTTGAAGCAAGTGGATTTTTACAGAATATGAAACACCTAGCCCCTGTCATCATCTGGTATTTGGAATGCACAGGCTGCAGACGATGTGGAGTTATCCAATGACTGGCTCGTCCCCACCACGGAGATGGCACCTGAACAGGATGAGGGCAAGGTCCAGACTCCTGCGGAGGGAGAGGCTCTGTCAAATCGGCAGTGAGGAAACAGGCATGCTGGAAAAAACAACCATGAATAAATCATAAATCATTTGGGTGCATGTGATGGTTATATATTTGTAAATACATATGTATGCATATACATATAGTTGTATATATATATATACCTGTATATGCATGTATGCATATATGTAAATACATTTATTTGTATATATATGCATATGTATATATGTGCATGTATGTATATATATATGTATATATATACATATATTTATCTCCTAATTTATATGTATAAATAAAGATATATATACATATATATATATATATTATATATATTTACAATGATGTTTATATATATATGCATCTATCTATCTATCTATCTATCTATCTATCTATCTATCTATCTATCTATCTATCTATCTATCTATCTATCTATCTATCTCTATATCTATCTGTCTATCTATCTATATATTTACATGCATGTATCACAACTGTTTTTTCCATCTTGGGGTACAACTGCATGTATATATATATATATGTTTTATGCGATTGGGGTGTGGTGTTCGTTCCAGTGTTTCTCAAAACAATAGTGTGGACAGAATTTCAAAGTCAATCATATTATTGTGATCAATTCCATTGACATCCGACTTGATTCTTGAGATCAACCTGGGGTGATGGTGAAGTCCCATGTCTTCTTCTGAGGATGAGGAGGTTGAGAAGAAGTTCGCCGATGGTATGTTGACCAAGATGAGCAAAATCACAGACCTCATCTCAAAGCTGGATTCCTTTGCGAATGGGGAAGACCAGAGCCGTGTCAAGAAGCCCTTTGTTCAAACAAGAGCTGAAACCTGCTTTACTGCTTGTTTCCCACAGTGATATTTGCTTAAGACACCATAGTTGGTCCAACCTGAGGGATACGCATACATTTTCCGTATATCCGGGCCGATTTGCAGACCCACCCAAATGCCCAGGTCGATTGAAGCCTTGGAGGTGAAGCTCACTGCAGCCCAGGCCACCTATGACACGTTTGCGGCTGCACGGTCGTCCATGGGATCTTCTGAGCGGAATGAGGAGAATCTTAGTGAAAATTGATGTTCATCATTTGGTCATGGTGGGACAATATCACTGATATCACTTTCGTATCAAACCAATGAATGATGATCGAAGAAATCAAATATCAACCTTTTTGTTTTTTCCTTCAGACCCAAACTTCAGACCCAAATCTACCCAGATACAAAGAAAACATACAGCCATCCACACATGAAGGTTTGGACCAATTTTCCTGAACATGTACTGGGTTGTCCGCTCAGGAATGTGAACCGGCTGAACAAATTGATGCGAGACGCCATGGAGAAGTTTCTAGTCATGCCGTTTGCAGCCATGTGCAAACCTCCCAATGGAAAGTATAATTTTGAATTATCTTAAATTATATAATTGGTATATATATATATATATATATATATATGTGTTGATATCTTAACAATTCGAAGTCCTCCATATAATCATGCCCGCAAACCCTAACTCATAAGCCCATGGCACCTGTTCGCTGCCACAGCTGCATCCTCTGAGGGCATCAGCCCTTGCATCGGTCGAAGTCCAAGCAAAGAGCCTCACCTGCACAAATCGTGAGGGCTGTCTGCAAGAGGGACTGGGTATAAGAACATTGAACACCACAACAGGTTAAAGTAATGTTCGTTGTGAAATCATTTCCATTTAAGCCCATTTTATTTGATCCCTTCGTATATGCTGAGGGCCCTGGAGAAATCCCTCAAGAAGAAGAAGACGGATGCAGCTGCAGCAGCTGCGGAGTCATGAGTTCTCATGGCTGCTCACAATGAGCACTACCGGGGTTGAATTTTGAGATGCGCTGTGCGATTCCGTACATTGCACATGTTGATAGCTCTTTTGATGGAGCCAATATGGGATACCAATTTTACTGGCTTTTGTGGCGATTCGCCTACATGTCCGGATGACTGTCGTTGACAATTGCTTTGGAAACAATTTAGTTTCAACCAAATGTTCATGTGCCACTTTTGGCAAACAGTCGGGCATGCTTTGAGAAGTGCACTTGGCAGACATGTGCCTGCAACTCGGGGGAAAAGGGCTTGAGTAGAATTGCGCATGTGGCTGAGATGGTTTCCCTCAAAACTTTGCCCTGCATTCAAATATGTTCATTTTCTGACAATAGATCATCGATGCAGGAAATCCTGAATTACAACATCTGATACCTGATAACCGTTGATAACATGTGAATATAAACCTCGACTGGAGACCCCCTCAGGCCTCGTAAAGTAGGTCCAGCCCACTTGCCATCCATGCCAGGTCCTGAACCTGAGCTACATGGCTTCGCCCGAATGATTGGAAATGGTGTTGTGGATCCAAGCTGATTGGGGAATCCTTGGATGATGGGTGGATGGAATCAACAGCTGCATCAAAAACTCATATACATTCGCTGGGCCATTTTGAAGCCAAGAGATCCCATGAGTTTGTTGTTGAAAGCGGTGGTGCCATGTTTCCTCTGTGCTATGGCTCTGAAACGCCCACATAGCAGCTGTGCCTATGAGGATGAACTTAGGGAACTGATGACTTACCAGTGCCCATTCACAGGAGAGAACCGTTGCCCCCCGTTCAAAAACGAAAGTGTCCCTATGATCCAAAGCTGCACCAAGGTTTTTTGAAGTGATATGACACCATTGAAACTGGGGTTACAACATAATTGATTCATAATATATACACAAGTGGGGATCTATTTTATTGAAGATCACTTGTCAATTTATTCATCATGTCCATGGGGATATCTGATTCTTTCTGCTTAGGAAATCCCAGAAAAAGATGAACACACACCACGACCTGTGCCGCTCTCTGTCCATGTCCCCCGTTGTCCCAGAAGCAAAGCTGTCAATGGTTTCTTGTCCATATGTTCATTTTTGTTTCACTTTTAGTAGGTGCATGCATGCATGGTTAATTTCAATGTTTTTTTTGGTCCAACACACATTGTTGATCGAGTGATGTCATTTGACATTAGGACATCGCAGTGAACAGTACGACTACAACTGCCTTTGCTAGCCGACCTTGTGATCCCAATGGGTTTCCATATACGGAAGCTATGCACTGCCCAGCTGAGCCTTGTGAAAACTTGGACAAGCAACATCAGTTGTTTGTGGGCCATGGGATTTGCATTTCTTATTTGTCCTTTCGCCAGAGGCAAAAAGCCTCAGCTGGGACTGTTCTTCAAAGGTGTCTTTCACAAATCAATTCTTTCAGAGACCGAATGGGTCGAAAGTTGTGCGTGTTCAAAGTGGGTTTGACATCCAATCCAATAGTAAGATTCAATTTCTACAAAGAGGCAAATTACACACATATGTCCCTGCTGCATGTGTCACCTAATTTGGGACTGTGCCAAATGCTAGAAGCAGCCCTGATTGCTTCAAATCTTTCAGAGCGGGGGTGCCGAAACCAGAGATATGGTGGAGAAGGGCCACCATCCGCAGAACAAGAGACATGTCATTTTGTTTATATAGTGGGGGCTCGAGCTGACCAGTTTAAAGCAATTCGATGAACTGCAAACTCTTGCATTAAATTCGCTGCTGACAAAACTGCTTTATCAAATTCATTGGAAAATGGTGTGGTGCATGCATCCCCGGCGGTTTTCTCACTTTAAGTGATCTCAAGCTTGGACAACGGATTTGAAACATATTGTGCATGTGTACCAATAGCATCTATATATATATATATGTTTTGTATTTCTCCTATATACTTACCTTTCAGCCTGCACTCATTGAGTTTGTGCTCAACAAGGGGGGGTCCTTTTTTTGTGTTTGCAATGACCCTCACTAAGCCTGTTGATGCTGAGGTCGCCTGTGCTGACGCCATTCGACAGGCAAGGGTGACGAGGTTGCCTTCGAAGGGGCTACGAAAATTGGCCCGGGTCAATCTGAAACGAAGTGAGGCTGGAACACACCATGTCTTCAAACAGTTTGGACAGTCCCTGGATATTCCGATTTCCAAGACCAACCTACCCTCCAAAAAGGACTTCCCACATGTGACCTTCACGAATTGGCTTCGGTACATTGTGGAGAGTGACAACCTGCAATACCTGTGTGGTGCACCAGAGGTAGCTGATATGCGAAGGATACTTTCAACATTTTGGGATCGCTTTGAAAAATTGTATCCACATCATGTGATCTGTGGACGGAATGATCCTGGCTTTTCACGGGAGATGTGTATTCCGGTCCTGTACCATGGAGATGAGGGACGGTCTTTGAAAAAGAAGCAGCTAATGGTATTGTCAACACATGGAGTTCTTGGCCGTGGCAGTAACCCAAGCAATAAGAACTTGAATGACATGGACGATCCCAACGGCCCCCTACGCCTCAACATGATTGGGAATACCTTTTTGACACATTTCCTGCAATGTGTGATGCCTATCAAGCTCTACAACACCTCACCTGAGTCATTCTACCACATGCTGGACCTTCAAGGGAAAGAGTTTGCAGAGCTTTTTCAAACAGGGGTGGTGATCAATGGTGTTCGATTCTATGTGCGCTGCGTGGGGGTCAAGGGAGATGCACCTTTTTTGGCAAAGAGCGGCTTGTTTTTCAGGAACTTTTTGCGACGGCCTACCAGGCCTTCAAGTCGCACACCATGTGTTGGTGTGTGTCACCTTTGCTGTGCTGGACGGGAAGAATTTGACTACCCAGTTCCATTTGAAGAATATGGATGTCTATCCCCAATATGGCTCCAAACAGTTGGATTGGTAAGGCCATACACGGACCCTAGTCCTCTGCTACAAATTCCTTACGAGGTGGGTGGGACAACTGAAGCCTTGTGGAAGTTCGACTTGTTCCACAACTTTCACAGTGGGATGGGCAAATACTTTGCAAGTTCAGCAATTGTTGTTTGCTTGGAGTTGGTCAATGCCAGCATTGATGGTGCGTTCGACCTTATTTCCCAGGACTTCAAAAACTATTGCCGTGTTCACAGGGAATGCCCATATCACAAGAGTATCACAAAAACATTGCTGGGAGTAGAGGGCTCTTTTCAGGATGTTCCCGATGGGGGATGGAGCAAAGGGGACTTTACCCGGCTGATCCTGAAGTGGTTTGCTGACTACTGTTCGCGTTGTGTGATTGGAGAAACAGAGGACCAATTGTACTTGAAATGCGTGTCTTACCTTTGATTGGTATTTTTCAGTTTTGAAGGTGAAAGGTTGTCAATCTGAACTTAATGGAATGTGTTGACAAAAGAATATAACAATAGAAATTGAAGATAAACATATGCACATACCCTTACCATATCCTACTGGCTGCATGGCCACATCTGAGGCTGAAGCGGTGTTCGCGATCAACGATTGCTTGGGTTCACTATACCGTGAAGGGCTTTTTGTTCCAGCGGAGCGATCTCACAAGATTGCCACTCAGGGCTTGGTTTTCTTGAAGCTTTATGCTGACCTAGCTACGTTGTGCCATGAGAAGAACAAAAAAAGGTTTCCACTGGCTCCTAAGGGGCACTTTTTGCACCATCAGTTTTCGGAAATGTATCATCAGTCTCAAAGGTGTGACTGGTGCCTGAACATCTTAGCGATGGCTGTACAGATGCAAGAGGACTACATAGGTAGACCCTCTAGGCTATCACGTAGAGTATCATCAAGAACTACTTCTTTACGGGTGATCCAGCGAACCTTTTTAGCAGTTCGCAATGCTTTGGGGGAAGCTGGATAGTTTCGGGTTCGAAATTTGGGGAAATGATGCTCATTTTGCCTATGGTTAAAGCAATTGCAGTTTGGCTACTGAGTTTTTAGACCAATCTAAAACATTCTAAAACATGTCCACTTATCAGTACCGGGTCAACCATTTGTGCAGGTCCAATCTCAGGACAAGGCATGAGCATCAGTAGAGCTCTTTGAGGAAGTTGATCCAAGCCGTGGCCGCGAAAGTGGGTGATGGATGGTGATGGTGATGGGGTGTGATGGGATTAAAAGACATAACAATGCTGGACATTCACCACCAGTGTTTCTGTAACAGCTTAGTGTGCAAGTAGAACATTACCAGAATTTCCCAAAATAGTGAAACCGGGTTTTTAAAGTGACAACCTTAAGAATTCAGGTCATGGAAAATAACCTTCGTTTTTCATGGTTGAAGCGGGTCTTGGTATATTATACTATATTATATAACTAAAAGTGAACTATATAGTTCTATATTTCATAGATAGCATATAGCTAAATCTGTGGTGCCATGCCGGTAGGTGCTGACATTGGTACAAAAACCCAACATCAGCAGCACCTGCCTCTGCGAGGTGCGAGTTTTGTCGAACGCAAAGGGTGTTTCCGGGTAAGCGACATGGGGACTTGAGGGGGTGTATGGTGATTTCATGGTGATTTCATGGGAGTTTATGTGATCTGAAAGGAATTTTGTGGGATTCAATGGTGATTTAATGGTGATTTAATGGTGATTTAATGATATGTACTAGTCATTTAAAGGGAATCATAATGATGAAATGGAATTCGATGTGATTGAACAAGGACTTCAATGGGAATGTAATGGGATTGTCTTGGAATATATGATTAACCTTAATTAAATAAATCCGGATTTTAAGCTTCCAAAATGGGATATGATGGGTGATTTGCATACCAGCAATAAATGCATGTATCACGGCACATATATGCTGGGAATAATGGACATATATATATATATATATATATGCACATACATTTTGTGATTAGAATAGTGAATAGTGACTTAACCAGCCTGAATAGGAAATAAAGAAACAACAATGGTGATACAATGGAGTTACAATGAAATTCAAAGGGACTCAATGGGATTCTATGTATATAATGTATACATACATATACATACATATGTATATATATAGAGGATTTTAATGAACTATAATAATGAAGTACATAGACAGAATATGTCATTGTCAAATCATACGTCCATGTTGATGAGTTGTTTTTCCAAACTGTCCATATTATATCCACTCCAGGATGCCTCTATATACATATATATAAATACATATGTGCCTATTCACATGTTTATTGTGTATATCCTAATTTACTTAGATATGGGTAGTAACATACGTGTTAGATCGCACTGTGTTGGAAGTCTCTTACCATTGAAAATGGAATGCACATCCGAGAAGTAGCTGCTTAGACCCACAAAATCTTGGTCATACAAAGTGGCGCTTTTGATCCATTCCATCACCGGGTCATACGAATTTGTGCAGGAAAAAACATGGGTTAGTTGCTTGAGCACATGTGATTTTCAGGCACCCGCAGATGGTAGCTTCAGGATCCTTATAAACCAAAATGGAGGTCTAAAACATGGCTGGGAAAACAAGATGCTTTCCTTCTGTTATTTCTCTTTGGTTGTTTGATGTTGTTCCCAATGAGTTTTCATGGTCGAAAGCTGGAATAGGCATCCATCCGCTCAGTTAATAGGTGGCCTCATCCCTCCAAAGGATTGACCAAAACTGACACTCAGAGTCATCCTTATTGTTTCTTAAGTACCCTCTGGCAATCTCACATGGCCATGAAAAATGATAATGTTTATATTGACATATATTGACATATGTTAAATCATCTACAAATTGATCATTTTCCGTGGCAAGCTGCTTTTTTACCACCCCATGTTTGATGTTTGTCTGTTGTTTTTTTTCACCAAAAAACTTCACCCTTTGGGCCAGGTGCTGGGTGCAATTGGATCCAACCGCATCAACATCATCAAAATTGAAAGATGCTGGGCACTGGAGAAACCGCTGAACCACTGGAATTCTTAGGAAATTCTGGGGTACCCTCTGGTAAACTAACGTAACTATGGAAAATCACCACTTTTAATGGGTAAATCCACTATAAATGGCCATTTTCAATAGCTATGTTAGTTTACCAGAGGGTACATGTACATGTATGGACCGTAGATACCCCAGGAATCTTGGGAATCGATATTCGCTCTGCGGGTTACCGAATCGAAGAATCTGGGGATGTTTTTTTAAGCCACGGGATCCCGATGAATCATCAATGATTGTATCATATTGGATCTAGTTTCATCATTTGCTTGTGCTCTTTTGAGAAGCCGTACATGTTTTTTGAATGATTTTATATGTATATTATATGTATATTATATTATATTACATTATATTATATAATATAATATTATATTATATTATGTCCAATCCCTTTGACATAAATTAAATCACCACTTTACCCATTGAACATGGCCACCCCGAGGACTCAGCGCTCGAGATATCGCCTCCTTACAGTTCACCGTCGCTGGGCCATAGAACTGGGGAAGTCTGAAATATCGAACTAGGGAAAATTCAAGATGACTAGAAACTACCACTAACTCAAGATTGAACTGGATCCTAGGTTAATGTACTGGAACCTCAAGATCTAAATCCTATGTTGATGTAGAAACACAAGATCATATATCCTAGGTTTGGGGTTGAACATGGATCAAGATGTGCTAAAATACATTGTTCATCCATGCCAAATTCGTGGTTATATAATCCCTGGTAAATCCGTGGTTCACCGGTTAGGTTTCTAATCCCATCACCGAAGTATTACTCATATTTGAGCCAGGTGTTTACCATCAAATGGGCCATATAACATGGATTACCCTCTGGTAAACTAACATAGCTATTGAAAATTACCATTTATAGTGAGTTTTCCCATTAAAAATGGTGATTTTCCATGGTTATGTAAACGTTTACCAGAGGGTAAACCATCCTGAGATGGGAATTTCCAGCAACATCCATGCACCAACCGCTAGTGGGACCCCTTCTGAAGAGAGATCGATCCAGCACATTCCACTGTTCAACAAAATAGGCGGAAGAGATTAACTTGATAAATCCATATTAGGCTTGTCTCAAATCATGGGATTTGCACATGGGTATATTATTATTATTATATATTGGAAATTAGATATTGGCTATCTATATTAGATGTATATAGTTATGATTTATATATTGGAAAGGGAAAATGATGAAAAAGCCATCAAATTATGAGGGAAGTCCTAAAATTTTCCAGAGAAATCCATATGGGTAATCCAATAAGAGATGGTGAATCCAATAATCAACTGTCGACCATCCCCGAATGGGAGGCTCGTTGCTGGCTTTATCAAACTAAAGTGAGGTATTTCTGAAGAAAATACCCCATATAAATGCTTGTTTAATCTCATGAGTGCTTTCTAATAGCCCTTTTTCGTGGTTGTTAATGGTATCTACCCCACGAGGGCGTCGCAAAAAGGGTTGTCCTTTTTTGCACATGGGAAGATCATCTATAAATGGAGGTGTTGACCGGAAAATTCCTGAGAAAATGGAAGGTTATAGCTGAGAAAATCATCGAACTAAATGGTGGATTTTCCAGCAAGTTCAACCGGGTGATTCGGTGATTCACTTGGAAATATGATTTTAAACAACAATCCAAACTCCGATGGCTTTCCTTCGGGTTATGTTTAAACAAGCTTCAGGTAATGCAGAGCAGGCAGCTGGATCAACCGATAAGATCAGTGGCTATGGCTATTGAAAATGGCCATAGAAATAGTTGATTTTCCCAGCTATAAAATGGGTGGATCTTTCCATAGTTATGTAAACGTTTACCAGAGGGTAACTTGCTGTTTGATCTTTCAGAGGTTCCAGGAAATGGATCTCAATCAGTCCAGTTTTTTATTTGTTGTTGAAACTGGTTGTGTCTCTACCAGGTAAGTTTCAAACCAGTGATGCAGGATACATCCTGATACTGGAATTGAAAAATTGCGAACCCCTCAACTGAAATGGTGAACAGCATTTCCCAATTCATGGATTCATGGTTTGTGGTAAGCCAAAATATCATAATATATTGGATAGTATAAAGCCCATATAAAGCCCCATATAATTAAACAACAGGGGCGCTTTGGAACATCCCTCAACTGTCCCTTGTTACTCTTGTTCTTTCTGACCAAGCGGCTGGCGAAAACCAGGTGAGTTTGCCTGATGACCTGACTTCCGACGATTTCGCCAGCAAGATGGCGACCCGGCGGTGCTGAAATGTGTTTTTTCTGTGCTGCAGAACGTGGATTTTTTGGTGCTGAGATTGACGTTGATTGTTGAATATTGTTGATATGTGTGAATCACATCCCATGAGTTTGCAGCTTCAATCCCCATGTCTTGAAATCATCTTATGAATTATGCACTGAATCATTAAACCCTCGTCTAGTGGCTCCAGCCCCTATTCTTACTTAAATCATCTCAAATCACTTTAGATCTCGCATGTTGCCTTATTGCTCATCCCTTTTTCCCCACCTGCCAGGTGAGGGTTGTTAGATTTTATGTCAGTTGCCTCCTCCTGCCTCCTGCCTCCTGCCTCGTCCTCGTCCTCCTCCTCCTCCTCTCCTCCTCGTCCTCCTCGTCCTCCTTGTCATCCTTGTCGTCCTTGTCGTCTCGTCCTTGCTCAACTGCGACCCGCGATCCACAGTGTTCTCTGCCGGACCT
>Ga0126342_10008936_pt1 | contig 17948 bp, 14 predicted proteins | sample Cyp1metagenome_FD_92528 | JGI IMG/M metagenome (GOLD analysis project Ga0126342, IMG submission 92528) | Coral microbial communities from Lord Howe Island, Old Settlement Bay, Australia - Cyphastrea 1 metagenome | ecosystem: Host-associated > Invertebrates > Cnidaria > Coral ... | reverse complement strand
GATCTGATCAACGAAGAACAAACCCTTCCGCGATTGCTCACTGTGGTACCGCGGTTGCTACGCGATTGGCTGAGCGATTGAGGGCTGTCCGGGAAAAGGTATTTTGGACAACCCCCATATATGAATATCAATATCTACTAACTAGCAAAAAGTTCTTTTATTGTGAGAGGGGGTGCAAGGTTGGTCATTATAATCAGATACAAGTTGGTTTTTGACAACTATATGATAGCAATCATATTTAATATAGCTTTAGGGTCTAGGGTTTGGGTCTAGATGGGAAGTATGACTTGTTTCCAATTTTGAACCCACCAGAAGTCTAGTTATTTGGATATGCTAGGCACTGGGGCCCCTGCAACGTGGGAACTGGCTCCCCCTGGGATTTCCATTATATCTCTGGGTGATTTTGGTCCAAACTGTAGGTGAGCCAACCAGTAAAAATACAGGGAATATAATGGGATATAATGGGATATATGTGCCTCAGGCCTCAGGTAATCAAACCTGCTGGAAAATTCCTTATGAAGCTATAATTAGCTGGGAACATCATCTATAAATCGGTGATTTTCCATTGCCATGTTTGATCCCACCAGGGAATCATGGTATTTTTTTATAGCAACTTCATCTCTTGACGTCCTTGCGATGGGTTTTTTTTAGTGGGTACTGTAACTTTTCAATGGCCGATCTTTTCATGTTTGACCACCCACATTTTGAGGCTTTATACCACCATTAGAAATGTTAAACTTGGGATGATTTAGTATTGCTTTGCCAATGTTAATTTCTATGAAGCCTATGCTCCCTCTAGCCGTTGTCCTCAGAACCCTTTGCTGAAGATTGCATGTCTTCATTTTTTTTAACTTTTTTTGAGCCAGCTAGTTGGAACATTCATTTCTTACTTCCCAAGCTGGGGTTTTCTGGTGCTATCCCGCCCAGATCTACCACTTGCCATGGCCGCCATTGCCAAGGATGGTATTGCAGAGCTGATTGAGATCGCGCCCACCACTGCCATCAAGATGTTGGATGGCCTGCTTCTGACAGAACCGGCTGCTTGGATGGAAGCTGAGATGCTGGGTCTCCTGGGTGATGTGGAAGTGGTGCATTAAAGAAGAAACTGGCTGGGAAAGATGAGGCTTGTTTGACATTGTTTGACACGTTGTCTTTTTAAGACAAAAATGCAGTTGTTGGAGATGTGAGATATGTCACTTTAACCGGACTATTCAATGATAGGAGCACTGCACCAGGCATGTTCTTAGAGAAAAAACATATACTGTAGAAAAGAAAAACACACAACACGGTAACTTCCGCTGATATGTCTTGGATGGATTAATCAGCAAGGATTGTTAATTAGGAGCGGCTGTGGCAGAGATTTTCTGAGATTGACACTTTTATATACTGTATTCAATCCATGCACATCAGTCATAGGCCTAAAGGTATGATGCATGTTGCAGAGATGGCTGCTCTTATGATGCGGCAGTGTGTATATTCATAAGTACATAGGCAGGACTGTGGTTGGGTTATCCTGGGCTGTCCCCTACTTATGAGCAACATGAGGCGACAAACTGCCTTGCTACAGATGGTAGGGAACGCGCACAGTGCACCCGATGAGCATAAGCATGGCTATGATCATAATCATATATAATCACACACACACATATGTATATATATTATACACAGCCACAGTTTCTCATCAGTGCAATATACATGCACATGCACATGCAATAGAAGTGTCCAAAGTCATGAAGAACCCGAGGTCTTTTTCTGCAAGTAGGTAGATCAGTTTACAATGATAGCTATCAACGATTTAGCATAAGTTAATAATGGCTTATAATATCTTATAATGGTTTATATAGGTTTATTTCATTTCATGTAATTATATAATGAATCTGCCTACGTAAATGCATTTTACGTCCAATGTGCGGCCTTTCAGATGAAGTCCTTAAATCATACACAGTACTACCGCAGCTAAACTTAGGAAACGCTCCACGCATCGTAAGGTTTTTGGTGGGTAATACATGGTAATACCCTAATATTGTATCATATTGTTATATCAATATTGTTCATTATTGTATCATATTAACATTGTTAACCCATATGGCAACCCAGTGAGATGTGGCAATGATTAGCCCCGATACCCTAAATGGTACTCAATCATGGCGAAGGAAAATCCACATTTTATTTTCGGCCAGCCGTGTTGTTGACCGAAAGATACGAATCTACCATCCATATTAAACAAAATCCACATCCATATTAATCCATATGAATGTCCATAGTTAATTCATATTAATTAGCAAGAAAACATACTATTAACATCTAGAGTCCAGACTTTTTGAGGATTCTAACTGGAGGTTTTTGGCGGAATCTCTGAGGGACCAGCCATATTGTTCTGCAAATATTCAGCCATATTAGCATTGATATTAGCCATATATTCATGATGTATTAATTAACCAGATATTAATCAGATATATATATATATATATTAGCCATATTAACCAGATATTAATTCATTATGTTAAATCTGATTCTATCTTATTCTATATAGCCAAATACCTCATGAATTAATCACCGTCGCGAGGACACGGAAGATCCTCATGTCCACCCGCTGCCGCACCGGGCGAACATGAACTACAAACATCGCGCGCAAGGACCATGGGATTTAACGTAGGGAAAACATAGGGATTTAATGTGATCTTACCCTCTGGTAAACTAACATAGCTATTGAAAATAACCATTTTTGATCGGTAAATCCACTATTTCTATGGCCATTTTTAATAGCTATGTTAGTTTACCGGAGGGTAATGGGATTTAGTACTGGAATCTCATGGGATATATAATCAACCAATCATCATTTTACAATGTTCAGAACCGCTGTTGCTTAATGATTTTAATTATGAGGTTTTACTATCCAACATATTGCGAATGATCTCAACCCATCATGGGAAATTCAAAGTTGTATACTAAGATCTACTGAGCATCCTTGGAGCTTCAGAACATTTTTTGCTAACCTGGATTTGCTGAAGATGACTTCTTAAGTTTCTTTTAAAATTGCTGAATCCACACTTGTATCCTGCAAGCTGCTTTGCGAAAGATAAGCTTTGCAGATCATTTCCGAATCCGAAACAGCCATGGATCGCCATCGTTTTTGTTCGCAAACGTGTCCTGCTTGCTCGTCATCTGCTCGAGGTGACTCTGCATGTTGGAATCATCCCAGGTCATCAACTTTCCAAGTGGATGATTCCGTCACAAACATATCATGTATATGTATGTATGAGTATAATTGAGTATACATATAATTATATATAGATATAGATATAGATATGCAAATATGCAAATATGCATATATGATCATATATGTATACATGTATATATGCATATGTGTATATATATATTTATACATGTAAAGAACTGCAATTAGTACCATTTTGGTAGGGTTTACATGTTTTATTTGTTTGGTCCAACTTGTGTGTATGTTTTGATGCGAGCCAAGTCCAACCCTGAACTGAAGAACCCTGGTTTAAAAATGGGAGCAACCGCACGTATTTTACCCATTATGTGGGCAAGTGATGCCTTTTCACTTGAGCAAGGTAGGGGTAACCGGGTCACCCTTCTCAAAAAATGGCAATGGGAAAATAAATCACCATGTTTTGATGATTTTCCATCAAGCATGTTATTAGAAGTGTAATTTCTCACTATTGCCAGATGCCCTGAGGGTATACCCATTTTATCCCTAAGGAGTAACATCTGCATTTGGCATGGTTAAAGCCATGTTTTGCAGCTGATCCTTGGTCCAGAGGAATTGGTTGGTCGGCGACCATTTTTGACTTGCCCAACTTGTCAGTGCAGACCACCTACCAACCAGACTGCAACATTGATCGGACGCTGGGGTCGTCGAACGGGAAACTGGGGGAACCGGTTTGGGATCCCACAAAGGAGACGTGAGTCACACCATCCCCCCCGATATTACCAGACAGATTTGCCTTCCAAGCCCCTATTGGATAATTTGGCAGGGTCTATGTCAGTTTGGGGAAGGTTGTGGAGGCGCGGAAATCGAACCTCATAAAACACCCCAAAGGTGGGTAGTGAAGGATTACATCCTATCCAAATTTGACATGCCAACAATGGAAGTGTCGAGCGGCACAGGACCTACTTGAAAAGCTGATGTTTTCTTTGCTTCAATTGGGGGAAGTCCGGAACTGGAATGCTTTCAAGTTATTTGAAACACAAGAAGTGGTCACTATTACTTCCCAGTTATGATTGACTTTAGACCCCAATGATCCTATGAAACTGGTGGTTATCATTATCATGCCAAATTATATCTCATCATGTATATATATATATATATATATATATATCAATATCAATATATATATATATATATATATATATATCCCACGATAGTTCCATGATTGTGCCGCCGTTTTGGTTGGGTAGGCAAGTTGCCATTCCAGTAGTGCTCAAGTGCCGAATTCCTGCCGAGGAATTCGCACTTTGACACTGACAAGGACGACGTAATCCATCAGGAGTGGCCCTGCTGGCTGCGGCAGCAGAAAACCTGGCACGGCGTGCTGGCACCCAAAGCATCGTGCACGAGGACGCCCCGAAAAAGGTCATCAGTGTGAGTGATTGGTTGAGAACCAATGAAAATGACAGCAATTGCTGGATATTAGGATTTATATGGTTGATATCAATAATAACTATTTTATTAACCCTGAATTAATATGGGTTGAATTCTTTATATCCCATCACTGGATGATAACAAAATTGGTTATTACCCACGGAACTGGGATACAGATCCAAGGTGCACTCATGATGTATTGGTTTGACCAACTTTTTTTCCTGTCATTATTTCGTACAACTGCATCATGTAGTCATGGTTGTTGCACGGAAAGAATGTGCACATTGCACAATATAATAAAACGCCCAAGAAAGATCTGAAACCCACTTACCACTATATCATCCATTCATGCTGCAGACGATTTTGTTTTAACATTGGTTACCCTGAAGTCCAGAGTTTCATCATCATTTTTCCCCCAAGAGGAATAGGTTAAGAGCCAGAAAAACCCTATTGGGGTGCAGACCATTTTTACACAATATCATATATATATATATATTATATTACTGTATATATTATATTATATTATATATATACATTATATTATATATAATATTGGTTTTACATCCCATGATACCCCCATTGTCTCCCCATTGGGATCGCTTGATGTTGGTCATATCCTCAATATATCCTGCATCCCAATGCCTGGGCCCCGCGGGAATCAACACTTCCCAGGGCCAGCTTAGTGGGCCCCGCGGGCTTTGAAAAGTCCTTCGCTGATCAGCCCCTGTGCTGAAGGGTGTATGATGGGTTGCTGTCATATACTTGTGTGCGCAAAAAAAACATCAGAGATAGATATGGTTATGACAAGATATGTATATACTCAGATATGTATATACTTTGATATGTATGCATGTATGCATTTGTTCATTGGCTGACTTATTTATGTCTTATTTTTGTACAATTGAAATGGGCCCAGTCGGTGGATCTTGTTTCTTGGATGGCCGGATAAGAACAACGGTGGATCGGGTCAATTGGGATAGATCGACGGATGGATAGGTAGATTCGGTAGATACTCGTACGTATCAATTTTTGGGTTCTCAAAGGAGATTCCTTTTTCAGAAGCAGGTGAAGTACCCAGGGATTTTGAGAAAAAAATCAGACCCCTACCAGGCCCTACAAAAAAATGTGAAGCCCTGTGAGGTGCTCTTGGAAGTGCATCGTGACTGTCTCATGACTTGACCCAGGCCCATGAAAAACTTGGTAGATTCCGTCACTTTATAAAGCCTGGTTGGTGGTTTGGGACATGAATTTTATTTTTCCATATACAGTATATTGAATGTCATCATCCCAACTGACAAACTCATATTTTTTCAGAGGGGTAGGCTGAAACCAGCAACCAGAAGCTATTGTTGAACTGTTGGGCATCTGTTGGGCCACTGGGCTAGTTGAAACCAGCAATGAGGTGGGAGGTAGTTGGGATCTCACATCAACAGCTCAGCTGTTTGAGGATGGGATCCTCCTCAGCAGCGACCAGGCTGAAGTATCAGCAAGGCTGGACAGTTGGGGAAATAATCCATGGATGTTGAATGATGTTGATGGATGTTGATGTTGATGATCGTTATACATCTACGATTCCAGAATAATAAAATGTACTAATCGTATCTAATAGTAGAGTGTTCTTGAGGAAATTTTCTTGAAAACCATGTCTCCAGGGTTTTGGATCGGCACTAGACACTGCTAAACATCCATGGCGATGCTGGTGCCAGGAGACAGAGATGTTTGTATCAAGGTTGGGAACCGGGGATGGGGAACGGACCCTGTGGTTTTTCTGGAACTTGTCAGACACCTGCGGGGAAAATTTGGGCTGAGAACTATGGTGACCATGGTGTGTGTGTGTGTGATCTACTGCAATATCGTGATATATAACAATATTTAATAATACAATATATAGGGCGTGCACACTTTAAACATGTACAAACAATCCACACTTACTCAGACTTACAAGCACCGCGTGGATGTACCATGGGACCCACTATATTGGAAGAATTTGATCTATCGATGTTTCCATCTTGATGCTTGGATCCCGTCTTTTTGCTACTGTTCGCCGTCAATGGTTCGTTGCTTTGGGACCAGAAACCCAAAGGTGGCATTGAACCAGGATTCTGGGTTTGCCAGTTTTAGGGACTACACCTCCATTATTTTAGGATTAGAGACTACAAGTTCAAGGATTCTGCCAGCGCACTACACCTCCATTGAGTTCAGGTGTTTTTCCCCTATTGCACCATAACGATGCAAAAAAATGCCTTGCAGCGTTTGATCAGCTACACTTAGCTGGCCAGTTTGCAGGTGCTTTTGGTTGCCAATATCTTGGATGCGCCTTGGTGACTTTCAGAAACGGTTTTTCCAGCAGAGGGAGCTTGGAGGAGCAGACTACCTGAAGTGTGCCATATGATGACAACATTAACAACCCTGAGACATACCAAGACGTGTTTTGTAGATGTTTGTTGTTTGATGCCCCCTCAGAAAGCAAGTGCAAAAGTAGGGTACCCCCAATTTGACTGATTGATCATGATTGGTCATCATTTTCCCGTTTCTTGAAATTGCCAGACTTTAGGTGGCCCACAAATCCAAAGATATAGTGCAGGACCTCTTTTTTGTAGACTAAACCAACACCATCCAATATCAAATACCATTCATATGGGACAACAATGAACAGATCCACTACTAAAAACCAAGGCATACCAAGGTCTAGTTTTCAGGGCATTTGGCAGTGTGTCAAAACCTTGTACCCCTGGTGAACATCAAAATAGCTGGTAAATGGATGTTCATCCCACTAAAAATGGTATTAATAGGTATTGATCCATACCCATTTAGCATTGCAGAGAAGGGATGATCTAGAGATTTATCTTTCTTTTTTTTTCTCTCTCTCTCTCTCTCTTTGTGTTTGAGGTTTGTGTATGTTGGTGTGATATGTTCCACACACCACCATATTGTGTGAGGATATTTGAGGTATCAGTATAAGCTTAAGAAGTTAGGCAGGATTCATACCATTTAAAGAAGTTCCATCCAGTAAACCAACATAACTATGGAAAATCACCATGTTTAGATATTTTTAGCAGGTAAATGATCTATAAATGGGCAATTTTCCATAGCTCTCTTAGTTTACCATTGGTTCGTATCGAGAAAGCTCTGTTAGTCATAACCGATGCCAAGGTTCGTATCCTCCAAGCTCTGACCAACGTGGGCTGGAGCGAAATCTTCGCGGAGAAGGTGGCCGACGCTGGCCGACGCGGGTTACGACGTTCGTAGGGGGATGGAGCGATTAGTCAGCTACGCCATGGGATTAGTCAAGTGGTTAGTAACTGGGTTATACTCTCTGATAAATTAACGTAGACCCTGAAAATAGCCTAGTTTTAATGGAAACTAATCTTCCAACCCCTATCTGCCAGGGTCTATATTAATTTACCAGAGGGTAACCCATGAAAATAACTGGCGAATTACCAGCCAGTTCACGAATCCGAAGGGCCCATCGTAGTTTTGAACATCGATGTCGCATCCGGTGCTCTCAGCAGGGTTTTTGTTGGGGTTCTAAGTGATCGGGGATTATCAGGGTGATATTGAATCAGGTGCATTTACTGGAGGAATCACAATTCTGGCCCAAGGAAAATGATGGAAAATGCAGGGTATCCCAAGGTTCGGCAAGCTGCAGGTGGTCCAAGCGATTCTGTCGGCGGGCTATGAGAATTTCTGCTTTCGGCCCATCACAGCATCCTTGAAGCTTGGACTGCACAGATCAGTAGGCTGCCAATTGACAAATGGATACGTGCAATATCGGTTTTTATGCCGTATGCACCGACTTGAAGTATTTATAGTGCCGTATATGGCACTGACTCCCTGAGTAGTCGATGTGATCTGTGACTGGCTCCTTGAGTGGTAAACATACATCGCCAGTGTCAATGGAAAACCAGGGGGTAACTACCATGGTAAACATACAAAAAGCTATTGAAAATGGCAATGTATAGTGAGTTTTCCCATTAAAAATTGTGATTTTCCATAGTTATGTTAGTTTACCAGAGGGTAACTACCATGGTTTTGCTTCATGTCTTCATCCCTACTCCGGGGATGGGTGCCTTAGTACACCAGATAGGTGTCCATCCCGACATCAGGATCCAAGAGACGGTGCTGTTTGCTGCCTTTCTGTGGCTCGGGCTCGCACGCTGGGGTGGCAGGTCCCCACAGAAAGTCATGAAGCCATACCTTGGGGTTCCAAAAATGAGATGCCTCCCTGAAAATCTTGGCTATTGGAACTATTGGAACTATGGGAACTGGAAATATTCTGAAAAACATGCAAGTAACAGTAACTATCATAATCTTGTTTTTTTTCCGGAAAAAATCGAATGAACCCGGTTTTTTTTTGGCTCCTGGAGATCTCTCAGTTTCCTAGGTCCTGGTCCTTCGGATGCTTCTCCTGGCAGCCAAAAAAGACGCCTTGGGCAGCTACCCAGCTGGCAGATGGGGTATGATGGGGTAACCAACTGGGGTGGCAGGCTGCTAGCCCACAGGTACTGTACATGTATTGGCTTCCAATCTTTTTTCCGGACCTTGGATATGGCCATAAAGATGTATAGTACCTGCAGATGACATGGGAGTAGTCGGACATACCCAAAAAGCGCAAACTCCCATGTCATCTGCAAAGTGAAAGAAAACAGAAAAATGCACAAGTCCTGTGTAATCTGTAAAGTGCCTCGAAAAAAAATAACATGACATAGGACCTCTGCAATTGTTTGGGCTCTAAAAGATGCAAAACATGTCATGTCAACTAACTCACACACTGTACTGATGGCATTTGGATTGTTGCAGCGTTCGACGCGGAGAAAAAACAAATTACAAATTGCAGATGTGTTTTCCTGGAAGTCCCAAGATTCTTGTCAAAATTGATCAAATATTCCCATGTCATCTGTCAACAAAAATGGAAAATGCATGCCCCATGTGTAATTAAAAAACATAGCAAAATTGATACACAAATCCCATGTCATGTGCCAAAAAACCTCGGCTAAATCGGCCGCCAAGTCCCGTGTCATCTGCGCCTACTATATTTCATTTTTTGTGCGGTACGTACTAACATATACGAACCGGATGCAGACATGATTGCTTGTTGGGTATCTAAGATTGGCCATGTAAACCAACGAGAAGGTTTGATCGTTCCCATCCTCTTAACCTCGAGACGCCAAAATGAATAGAGGATGCATTAGGGGGATGGGACAAGGATTGGTGGGGGTGGTGAAAGTGATATGGCCTCATTAATGAGCTGGCTGAACGATCAGGGAACGGATGGGAAAGGACTTCTCCCTTTTCGGATCTGCGTGTGTCTGTGTGTGTGCTGTGTACTGTGTACTTGAGGACAGCGGTGCGATTCAATTGTAGGCACTTACCAGTATGATGTTACATGTTCTTTCTCTTTGTGCCATACATGGGGCAAAAAAAACAGCCAAGCAGCTGAAAAAGCAAGATCATATTTTTCATGCGCCAAAAATCTCAAGAGTGGACACAGCCTGAGACACAGCCTGACTTCATATCACTTACCGATCTTACCGATCTTAGAGGCCTGGAAATGCCAACCTGAAAGGTGCTGATCCACCATGATTTGGAGCTTCCATCATGGGATGACCTTGCCGAGATGCCGAGGTCATTTTTGCCATCTTTGTGAACGAAAGCATCACTATGGCCTGGTGGATGCGAGGTGCTAGCAGCTAGCAGCTGATACTCTAGAGACAGCAAGAAATCGTGTAGAGACTCTGGAAAAATTAACATTAGCAAGCTCATTATGAACCCATGATTCATTTATTTGTATAGTTGGATTATTTGCCCATATTTGCCGCCCATTAAATCGTGATTTTCCATAGCGATCTTAAATTAGCAGAGGGTAAGTGGATGGAAGTCCAGACATGGGAATTTGCGTAGCTGATGGGTGATTCAGCTGCAAATCCAGCAAATCCTCTTGGGCCGCAGGTCACTTCTCGCACAATTGGACGCTGAAACAGTTCTTCCTGCATCCCATGATGCTCGGCCGCGGCCCGAATTCAACTCACCCACTTCCTCCGAAAGAAAACAAGTTCTTCCCGCATGTCCCGCATTGAGTCCTTTCGATCATGACATGTTGTGTGGGGTAGAACCAAAAAAAAAAACACAACCAGTTTGTTGTCCCCCATAGCTATTTTCAGCAGTCAATTCAGTCAAGCAGTCGATGCACATCTCGAGGACAAGCTTTCGACTTTTCCAGCTCTACTTGTTGTGGTGGCTGCTTTGGAGGCCCCCATGGATTGATCCAAAAAGATCTGCTGGAATCATCGATCTATACAAAAGGCCATTTGTAAACATACAAAAAGCTATTGAAAATGGCCATAGAAAATGCAATTTATAGTTGATTTAGCCATTAAACATGGTGATTTTCCATAGTTATGGAAACGTTTACCAGAGGGGTACCTTATAATGACCTCAGCTATTAATGAAGGGTTGAGGGACGCACCGCGGCCAGCGTGTAGTTTAGCCATAGACTCAGTTTTTCTGGGCCTTTTCATGTGGGGTTTAATAGAATTTATGCCTAATGCGGTATGCCCAATGCCATAAATCATTTATGAGTGCGATTGCAAACCATCCCCGGTCATGGTAGGTTTATGGCGGCCAGGGTTGCCCAATGTTTCCCACATGAATTCCACTTCAGAACCATTGGGGTTTTTGTGGACGAATTTGGCAGGACCTTTTTCGGCTACGACTTAGACCACACCTGGCGCAACGACGAGGATCTGGGCGACAACAAGCGCACCTTTGTGAGGATGGGCGTACGGGATGATGGAGAGATATTCAAAGAGCTATAGCCAGACCCTTCAAGTACCTAGAAAAATGGGGTAACACATCCATGTTTCCCTGTTTTTTGCTGATTTTAATGGTATGCATTATTATTTAATATTATTTATATCTAATATATATATATTACAATATAAATGTATTGTAAATGTGGTATTCGTATGTATATATATAAATACTATTTGTATCTTTGGAGGGTCATGCAGGGAAATATATAGAACCAACATGAACCAACTATATGCCCCGCTATTGTTTGGATGAAACACTGAAACACTATTGAGTTGCGACATCTTGGCATGCTTTCAAGGTGCTTCTACTGAACCAAAATGTTGCTTTGTGTCAGGTTCACTTGCTTTTTCTCAGCCTTCCTATTTTCCCTCGAATTTGATGAAGGGACAATATATAGGAAACGGATGGAAACGGCTGCATTTGCAGGGTAAAAGCATGTAAAAGCCATGTTTTTTTTTTCCGTTGATATTTTCCCTATCAGCTTTCGCCGGCGGCGTCGGCGGCGCCTGCAGCCATGGCGGCTGCAAGTGGGTTTCACTTTGCATCGGAGGTGGTCACGGAAGGAAACTTGGATAAGTTGCTTGGCAGGAGATTGCTTCCGGAGTGTGTTGTGTCTATATGTGTCTATGCCATGTTATAATAAGACACAATCATTCCAGGTGCATCCAGTACTTATAATATCTGTTTTTTAGATATGTGTTTGGTTTAATCAGATGTTACTTGGGATAAATTTGATCACGACTTCATTGCGGTGTCACGAAGAACCTTGTGTCTTGACGGGGGTGCGGTCTGGTAAACAGGGCAGAAGCGCAACATTTCAGATCAGTCGCATCATTGATGTAGCCAGATGTGAAAAATGGTGTGTGATGTAGTTTATGTATATATATATTTATTTATTTATTTAAAGATAGATATATAGATATAGTTTGCATATAGCTATATGGCCTGATCATGGGATGCCAGCACTGGGGAAACTTTGGATGAGTTTCGTCCTCCATTTCTTGCCATTGAAAGTGCCACGCAAGCGTCACAGTCGGGGAATTTGGGTGTCCCCATGGGCATAGTTTCGTGCAATTCATGTTTGTTGTGTTGATTGTTTCTGATGCACCTGCGCGTCCCTGTTTTGGTTCCATGATTCATACCCATCATGGTTGGCTATAGCATCATTTTCGCTCATAGCGCTGCTGGAATCTGCTGGATATATGTCCAATGTCTTCCAGCTGCCCCTCATCTATGATTTTCTACCTTCCGCTGGGATACTTCCAGCCGTTCCCCACCTCATCAGTTCCAAGGCAACTCCTCATGAGGAAATATGATGTTTGAAGAAGGGACCATGTTCTGTGAAGGGACCCACAAGGTTGGCCATATGTAGCACTGTGTAGCGGGACTACGGTTGTACTGTAACATCTTGAAGCCATCCTGTGGCCCTTTTTGGGCCACTCGACGTGCAAAACAAATGTGGGCACCCTCTGGCAGGGGGGAATCACCATGTTCAAAGGGAAAGTCAATGAGAGGGTTTCAACATTACCAAGCAATTTGATCATGCTTTATAAGTTTAGAAGATACAAACCATTCAGAGCAACCCCCCAAAACGATAGAAAGTAAAGTAACATTTTCCTAACATAGTAACAGTTTTTTCATTTTTTGGGATTGCTAAAATCTAATTACTTAGACTTAGGCCCTCCAAGCACACAAAAGTCCCAAGGCATACTGGCGAAAAATTACCTCAAAGAATCCAAGTACAGAGTCTAACTCTGTACTTGTGTAGCCATGAATTCCACATTCCCCACAGCTCCCAGTTTCGTTCCCAATTCCCCAGGGTCAGACGGGCCCCGTTGGGCCGTTGGGCATCCGTCCAGGCTCTGCGACCGAGTCTGTGAGGCGGTTCTGGAGGCCTTGCTGTCGCAGGATGTCGAGTCTCGGGCGCAGCTGGATGCCTGTGCCAAGCTGGGCATGGTGCGCAAAGGGCGGGTGGGTGATGTTTTCTGAGTTCTTTAAGTTTAGTTGATCATCTTCAACTATTGATACAACCCACTCATCTACCTTAGCACACCCCACTTTTGTCCATCTCCATTATTGAGACAAGCCCCTAGTTCCCGTAGTGAAAGTGGACTTATCAACTAACTTGGATATCGCCACCCGGCGTGGTGGTATGGAAGCCACCTGGAAACATTTTAACATATTTAGAAAGGGTTTTAGTTTAAGATGGAGGTATAAACAATCATGATACTGTAGGGATTTAAGCTATCAACATCTAACAAGTAGTGGTAAGGAACCTACAACAATAGTTCACGTTTGACTGATGTTTTCTGGGCAAGCCAACTGAGTTTGAGAGAGATATATAGCCAGCTTCGAGAAGAAAAAAGCACTGGAGGGTATCCAAGATGGGGGCGTACCTTTTTTAAAAGATATGCAGTAAACTGAAGAATAGAAACCCTAAGGTCTTTAAGGTCTGTGAAATGGAGCATGAACTTGATCAAAGCTGTCTCATCAAGAACGGCGTGGAAGATGATTATCCTATATATATTGGACACAATTTGTGCGGCAACGCAATGAATAATTCAAGATTTGACCCCCAGAACGGATAGAGAACTTTTTTTTTAATCCTGTAATTGATAGAATATGGGATTTTCAAAAACACTGCCATTTTACAAACGTTCTTTGAAAATTCCATATTCTATGTACTCAGTGACGACGGTAATATATGTATATATGCATATATATATATATACACATTTATGTGGAATTTATGTATATATATATATATATATTATGTATATACCTATGTGTAATTTTGCAGCATAATATGCGGTTAGAATAAAAGTGATGCAGCCCAGACTGGTGCCATGATGAGCAGTTGGGTTTACGGTCTCGCCCCTTGGATAGCCAGCCACCTCCGATTTGATCCAAGAAAAAGATGAAACAACTGGTTTAGATTAGAATTATCAGCTCATATGCAATGCAATTATCACATCTTACCACAATGTGTCCATTCAACTCATTCAACTGTCAGCTGATGACTTGGCTGCCAAATCCATCCCCACTTTCCTGGATTCACGTTCCCTTGATCAAAAATTATCAAGTGATACCTGGTAAACTAACATAGTAACATAGCTATGGAAAGTCACTTTTTTTTTCAAAATGGATCAAAATCAAGTTATACATGGTCCTTTTTAATAGCTATGGATGGCCAGAGGCCATTTTTGTCGCTATGTCATGCTCCTGGGTGAAGTGGTCAGCAAAGCCACCGTGCCTTACGAGTCGATCATGCGCGAAGCGGTGAGGGCAGCGGGCTACGACCATGAAGACATGGGAATGGACTGGAGGACCGTGAACGTTCCCATGCCGCACCTGGGGCACCCTGGGGCTGGGTGGCGGGATGGTGGGTATCCAAGATCCAAGCTGCTGGGGACGTTTTCTGGTACCAAAATGCAGCATTTTGGTCGGTACCTCAGATTCGTCATGTGGCTGTGCTTAATTGTGCTTATAGTTCTGGCAATGGAAAATGCCATGGAAACTGCGCCAAAATCGATGTTTATCGCTCGAAACGGATCCAAGTCTGCATGGGTGAATATTCGTTACCATTCCAAATACGGTGCCAGAAGGGAAACTTTGTATTGACGGCAATCTGGGTGAGTGATGAATATGGTCCGCTGTGTCTTCGCAATAGGTGGATGAAAATGCCATTTCCCACCATATACACTAATATATCACTAATATATATATAATATAGACTGTAGACTAATCCTTCACCATATACACTAATAATATATAATTATTATATATCACTCATCCTTCACCAGGACAGTCTTGTTCGCAAAAGGGCCATGTATTCATCCGTCCCATGTTGACATGGGGCTTTTACATCGGAGTGGGATGTGTGGCACTGGATCAACATGGCACCATGAACTCTGGTAAACGTATAAAAAACTACTATGGAAAATCACCATGTTCAATGGGAAAATCCACTATTTCTATGGTCATTTCCAATAGCTATGTTAGTTTACCAGAGGGTAATCAAGTGTTAGCATTGGGGTATGATGTTAGCAAACTACAATGGCACAATCTAACAAGAGTTTTTTTGATGCCGACAATCACACCTCATGGTGCTCTTTTGGGCTTGTAATGTGGTTGTTCATCATTTTTCCAATTTTCAATGGCCCAAAGTTTGGGTCTATCGACTGCATTTGTTGGGCATACTCATTTTATACTGGTGGTTAAGTTGTTTTCCATCAAGTTAAGTTGATTTTTTTTGGGTGGTCCCTATTCCTGGACAAACCAACAACTATGGGTGTATACCAACGTGACCACACTATTCCATTTGATCAAGCATGTTTATATCTTCTAAAATGCAGATGCATGTCCCAGGTTGTCCTAGCCGCACAAAATATTAAATATATATATATACTTTAGTTTGTTGCTTTCAATGTGTCCCATACCAATAATCAATATTATATACCTTGTTGGTGTGAAACAACATAATTTCTTGTTAAATGTCATTTAAAGATGTTGATTGTCAATGGTACTGTTTCAATATCTGTTTACTGGCTACAAGTCATAGGACGCGTTAAATGTCCTATAGGTTGTTTTGGCTTGTTTTGTATGGCATGTTCCACAGCTTGGCTACGTATAATACACCCAAACCAAATAGACCCAAATAAACGAATTGTATGATATGATGTGAAATAAACCACGTGGTTACGAAGGACATAATAGGATTCAATTTCATGTATCAGCCTGATATGTTGGACTAACATATTGTCCTAATATGATTGCACACCCGCGCCGGTATGATACCCATGTCACAGCTAGTAATTGATCACCTATGTAAAATCATATATCTAGTAATTTACCGTAATTTACCATATTATGAATGATATTATTGGCTGGTGCACTGTTAAGTGTCATTACTGGCTGGTGCGCTGTTAAGTGTCATTACTGGCTGGTTAAATATCATCAAGATGTTGGTGATCCATATTGTTATTTATCATACTAGTGACTAGTGGTTGAGCACCACACACAAGCACACACACACATATACATACATACATACATCCATGCATACATACATACATACATGCATACATACATACATACATACATACATACATATATATGCACATACATACATACTGTGTGCATATATATATATACATATATATATATATATCATATTATGTTTAGATATAGATCTTATGATTTGTGGTTAAATCTTCCCACGCGCCAATCGCTGGCCACTTGCGCCGAGATCATCGTGGCGCTGGAGGACCGCAGCGCGGAGTGGCACCGGGCGCTGCTGGGCGGCGCCGATCCCTCGCGGTCCTTGGGAGACGATCAGGTCACGTGTCGGGGGATCCTGCCATGGTGGGCCATGGGACGCGGAAAACCCATGGGGAAAACGGGAAAACCCATGGAATTCATGGGGAAATGATCTACAAATGCTGGGTCCCGTTTGCAGGAGGGAAGCTGGTTAGTAATGGGTCAAAAAAACACATAAAAAAATCACTTACAGCATTTACAGCCTATAGTTACTAACCATTTAACAAATCCCATAGCCTATCTAAGTACGGGGGGTTCTTCACATGGTGTGTTTGGCCAGCCCCAAAAAGAAAAAAAAAACATCCGATTGAAATAGTGGCAGGGTGACTTTCTATTTTTTTGTGGGGGTACTATGTATGCAGATAAAGCAGTGGAATTGTTGGGTATATGGGTATACCCCGTGTTGAGATAAACCCGACACCATTTGAGACTTTATTTAAGGGTTGGTTGTTGGGGCCTAAACACTGTCTCAGCGAGTAATTATAGCGATAGTAGCCCAAGCTGGAAACCCATGTTCTGTAGAGAAAACACATGCACAAAAACAATCATCTATAAAAGACATCCTAAACGGGAAATGTAAATATATATATATACAAATATATTGTATATATATATATATAATTGTCGAGTTAGAAACTAAGACGTAAATAGCAGCTTTGTGATTTTGGACATGGACCAAAGTTCCGACTTGGGAAGACCCCGCAGTAGATCACGTTCAAGTACAACGTTTGGAGTTGGAAATCGGTTTCGAATAAATACATCATAAAACTTAATTACTTCACTTCGAATGATCCCCACCATGACATCTATACATTTTCTTACTGGCAAATCTTCTGGCATTCTATCTGACATATCTATCTGGCATTCTATCTGGCATATCTTCTGGCATATCTTCTGGCATTCTATCTGGCAAATCTTCTGGCATTCTATCTGGCATATCTTCCGGCATTCTATCTGACATTTTATCTGGCATATCTTCTGACATTTTTTCTGGCATTCTATCTGGCCTATCTTCTGACATTCTATCTGACATATCTTCTGACATTCTATCTGGCATATCTTCTGACATTCTGTCTGGCATATCTTTTGACATTCTTTCTGACATTCTTTCTGGCATTCTATCTGGCATATCTTCTGACATTCTATCTGACATCTTTTCTTCCCGTTGAGGTCCGGCAGTGCCCACTGCGATCTGGAAGTCGCGGTTGAG
>Ga0126342_10008935_pt1 | contig 17948 bp, 15 predicted proteins | sample Cyp1metagenome_FD_92528 | JGI IMG/M metagenome (GOLD analysis project Ga0126342, IMG submission 92528) | Coral microbial communities from Lord Howe Island, Old Settlement Bay, Australia - Cyphastrea 1 metagenome | ecosystem: Host-associated > Invertebrates > Cnidaria > Coral ... | reverse complement strand
TCTCCAAAAAGGATTCCGTCGCCACATGCACCCATGGCTTCCGTTTCCGACCACGGCGAACTTCTTGGTCCGACATCTCTCAGAAACAAATATAGAAAAAGAATTAAGGATCAGGCACCAGAAGACAGCAAAGCCAAAGAATTAAATTCAAATTAAATTCCTTCAGTACGTGCTCAACAGTCCGGTAGCCAGAGAGGGGGAATTAGATTCAGATTTAATTCCAATTGAATTTGATTTCCAGTCTTATTTTATGCCATATTCAATTCCGGGTACTTCAACAGAAATGTATAGAAATGTCGTCTGCGCGTTCTTTATGTTCAGCTGTGTCCGGAGGTCAATTCGAAATCTGACTCTAGCAATAAACTACACTTGTGCCAAACATGCCGGGCGCACCACTTCCCAGTTTTCATCGGGGAGCGCCGCCCCGAAGATGGTGCAGGGGTATACACAATGGCTTGGGACGTGGCTGTGTTTGTTTGGCCAACAAGGAGGCCTCTCAGGGTTTAGTTTAGAAGCAAATATGGAAGAGACCCATTGGGATGGTGACGCCCACAGAAACCCTTACTGTACCTGTGGTTGAGTGTGCCCTGTAGTACCTGCCACCATCTCATCCAAGGTGCTGCGCGGTTGTGCATGATCAAACGCCCATTCACAAAGTAGAAGCCTCGGAGTCTAACAGGCCGCCGCAGGCGGACGAAGTGCAGACTCTGGAGAGGAGATCAAACTGTGATTCTTGACTGCTTCCATGCTTTTCAGGACACCCCTCAGCACATATACTCTGCAGCTTTCCTTCCAGCATGCTGCGCTGGCCCCTTGACAAATAATGTTCCTCCTGCCGTTGTCGTGCAGACAGGGTCATGTAGTTTTACGATCAGCTCCAATCCTGGGAAGGTGTATGAAGCCAAGAAGTAGTAGGATTAGGCAACCATCCCCGTGTCACAGGCCGAAAGCCAGCATCAGTGCGACAAGGTGCTATCCGAGCGGACTTCCCAGGGGCTGGTCATCAACGCCTCCTGCCGAGATACTGGGAGTGAAGAAATGCCCGCCAAGGGTGCTGCAAACTGGTGATTGATTGTGTCTTGTCACCTCTACCTTCTGGGTAAGTGGCAGGGTAGTGAAAAATCAAACATGTTGCTGATTTTCTTGCAGAAAACAAGGGGCTTGCACACTTCTCCATCATTGATGGATCTTCGAGCCAAAGCTCTGCAAACCTGTGTGGAAGCTGGCATTGTCACAGGCTATGGCATGCTGTTGCGCCCAGATCAATAGAAGATGCCAGAACGGAAAGCATACGGAAAGCATGGCCTTTGCAAGACAAATCGGTGCATTTGGGGTCTGTGTTTTTCACAAATCTTCTGAATGGATCGAACTGCTGTAAAGACCTATTGCTGCATACTAGGCATTCTGCTCGTGTTGCTTGCTACCTTTCAGGGGTTCGCATACATCAACTAGACCCTCGAAAACCTTTTCCCTCCAAGTTCCTTGGTCCCAACCCCAGGCCTTCCACTCATCGCTGAACTCCGGCTTCGTGTAGATCATCTCCCACGTATTCCTGACACCGGGGATGCTCCAAGGCGGATGTGGGATTCTCATCGATTCCAGCGCCGGCCGCACCTGGTGTTTGGAATCACGAAGGGCATGGTGAAGTCATAGCCTCAATGCACAGCCACACCGGAGTTGAAAGAGGAGGGAACATCCAAACTAGGCACAGCTAGCAGCTAGCTTTACATCAACTTCTGGGTCCTTACTTTTTACAAAACACCATGAACATCCGCAAAAATGTGAAGGGGAAATGAAAGTAAGGACTGCGTTCCCTTGAACGGCCTTAGAGCTTGCCACACCGCATCCGACGAGACACTGGTGATGAGCTGGTCTCGGAAGTAGTGTCGCTCGATCATTCGAAAATCATGGACCTCATGTTCACCTCAGCTGGGCCCGAGAAGCCCCGGGACCATCTGTAGCGATTTGGGCAGGAGATGGCAGGAGTCAAATTACAATATCACCCAAAACAAAAAACACACAAAAAATGATTAATATCAACGATAACAATTTTTTAGGTCCGTTGGTCAAGTTTGATCCATACCCTTCTGGTCCCGAAAGTCGGTCAACAGCACCGCGAGACAAGATGCCGTTGGTGAACTCAAGAGTTGTACCGATCGTCTGGATCCCCAAAAACCTTGGCGGAGCCGCGGCCCGCCAGGGAATCTCTGCTTGGAACAGCGGGAGCAGCAGAGTGGGAGGAAGTCACCTTTTCCAATGATCGCCGTTACATGCCAAGGTTTCTTGCGTGCTTAAACGGTCCTTTCTGGCCCCTCATCATTCACTAAAGCATGTCCAATGCCCACATCTGTTGATTTAAATACCCTCTGGTTTTCTTAGTTGGCCGATTGTAATCTGCATTCCAAATTTCAACAGGATAAATGTTATCAGCCAGCAAAAAAAAACAGCAGACGCGCAGTGCTTCCCGAGGCGGCCAAGGTGCTCGGGTCCGAAGTGGTACCGGATGAAACGGCATGCATTCTGAAGGTCAGGTAGAGGCCAGGTGAGGAGGTGGAAGTCCCTACTGAGATCTACTGAGGCCTTGACAATTTCAAACAATTCTGGGAACTGCTTGAAAAAATCTGGTATATAGAATTGCTTGAAATTTATGGCTGTAATTTCTGGAAACTGAATGAAGAAGTTCCTGCAACAACATCGAAGCATCTTGAGGGAGCCCCCAATTTGGCCCCAAGTTCCAACAAATGCAGGGATGTGACCATGTCGAAGCCCTGAAAAACATATCAAAATGGATTTTTTTTTGGCATGTCGACATGTTTCCCCAAAGCCTCCGGTAATTTAACATCGTGGAGTTCAATCGCCTATAAATAGAGGTTTCCTAAAATGGGCCCTAAATCATCCATTTTCATAAGATTTCCATTATAAAACAACATACATACCCCCATGACTGTGGAAACCCCCAAATGGGCCATATATTTTCCATAGCTGCCATAGCCATCCCACCCCGCACCTCGCCAATGTCCGGCGGGGGTGGGGAGGGGAGATCCCCAGCGCCCAGGTCAAAAAGGACCTCAGGCGCTGATGTCGACATGTCGGACCAGCCAGGGGTCGCGCTTTTTTGTAAACTCATCCAGGCCCATCCCCGCAACACCCAATATGGACCTGCCAAGAAATGAAGAGATCTATATAATTCAAACTAGGGTTTCGTTTGGGGGGGCATACCGCCATCAGGAACCAAATCCCCCCCAAAAAAAATGGCGTTGGTTCCCGAAACTGGCCCAAGACCCCAAGAAGATGGACATGGACTCTTGTGGCAAGTGTTGCTGCAGTGTCTAGCCAGCAAAATTATTCCGGCAAGAGACCCCAAACAGTGCGGGGAGTAAAAGGAGGATAATGTATTATAACGTTGATGATGATGTTAATCAATGTTGATGATGATGATGATGATGGTGATGATGATGATGATTGTGATGATGATGATTGTGATGATGATGATGATGATGATGGTGATGATGATGATGATGATCATGATGATGATGATCATGATGATGATGATCATCATCATGATGATGATGATGGTGTTGATGATGGTGATGATGATGATGATGATGATGGGGATGGGGATGGGGATGGTGGCGATAATGATGGTGATGATGAGGATGATGGTGATGATGATGGTGATGACGATGACGATGACGATGACGATGACGATGATGATGATGATGATGATGATGATGATGATGATGATGATGATGAGAGGAAGATGATGAGAGGAAGATGATGACGTTGATGTGCAGGAGGAGGAGGAAGATGATGAGGTTGAGGAGGATGATGTTGAGGAGGAAGACTGATCCCAAGACCGGGAAGCACACTTTGTGCGGGCCTGCACAGGCGACATGCGCATGCACATTTCACAACAGCCATGTTGCATGGAAATTTACAATAATTTACAGGAATAATGGCCGCGGAACACGTCCGGCGACATTGTTTTGTGCGAGCCTGCGCAATCGAAATGCAGCACGGACAGGTGACAAGAGCCATTTTGTATGGAAATTTATAGGACAAACGACCGGAGACACCTGCGGGGACATCGTTTTGTGCGAGCCTGCGACATGCGCATGGACATTTCACAAGAGCCCATGTTGTATAGAAATTTACCAGAAAAATCGGACACCTCCGCGGACATCGTTTTGTGCAAGCCTGCGCAGTCGAAATGCACATGGACACTTCACAAGAGCCATTTTGTGTTGAAATTTACGGGGAAAATGCCAAACGCCCCGGATACCACCTTGATTAAACACTGGGCCTTAACACTTACCATAAGAACCCCTCAGTGTGGCCACTGTTTGGGGAATAAGTTCCCATAAAAATGGAAAGACACCAGAGTGGACAGATTCAATAGACATTCAACCCAAGCTTCTGCGATTGCACAAAAACAGTCATTCTTCTGCCTGGGGCCTATGACCACCCAAAAAGCTGGCTCCCGCCAAGGTACGCGCTCTTGACCTGCGTCAAGGCAGCGGATTTTGAAGTTCACCTGGGCTGCTGATGGGTTGGCCATGGAACCTGGTGGTTTTTTGCAGCGAAAAGGGGAATGATAGGGGAATGATTACCAACAAAGATAGAGACCTAACCAACAACACTGCAGATTTTACCAACACAAAAACACAGATAGATGACAAGGACAAGGATATCAAGAGTGGATAGATCTGAGGATGCAACTGAAATCCGGCTGATCTTGGGGGATCCAGCCAGACATGGGTCCCATAAAGTACAACAACAACTGAGAGCTCATGGAGCAACCAAGGCGGCACCACAACGACCAAAAGTTGTCCGGTCCTGGTGCTTGCCAGCAAGGTGCGAATTGAATGTTGTAGATGTTGTGCTCCCTGGCAGGTGCGCACCCGAAGGTGCAGAGCAATCAGCATGCGAGCCAAGGTCACTCAAGGTGACTCAAGGTGAATAAAGACATGTGGTGTGGTTTCCACCTACAAAGTAGGAAACGAGCCATCTTAGCACCTTCAAGGAGCGAAGAACGCAAACAGCATCCTTTCGTCATCTTTCATCAGTTGTTTCATGTTTCCGTTCCACACGCACCTCACTTAAAGAAGCTTGAGCTATGGAATGATTCGATTTACAGTAATCCCAAAAACGGGGAGTAATCCACTTCAAAGGACCCTGGGAAATGGATAGATCCGTATTCTGAACCAGGGTTTCGATTGTGGAGAGAAACAGCTCTGATTCCAACATCCTCCCAGCCCCCAAAAAAACAATCCCACCCCCATTCCAACCAAGGTGCAGTTCGCAGAGGAAGTGTTCCGTGGGCGCCATCAGGAGGTTCACATATTCCGGTGTGATCTCTTCCATCTGCTCCGGTGGTGGCGCGGGTGGGCCATCCTGCCATTGCTCGTACTCAACCTGGGAAGATGATACGGGCGGGATCTTTCTGACCAGAAACCTTGGTGTTTACCCCCCTATTTGCTGGGATTTGTTGGGATTTTCCCGCTTGTCCTGTAATTTGTCACCTCATTCTATGAAGGGCTTGGATCAAGGCGGCCAGTCTCTATGTCCAAGCAACGGCAGCCATGTTTCCTGGGCAGCTTCGGAGTCTCCCAAAGGGCCAGCTCCCCATTGCGAAAATATAAGGCATTTTAATATATGTTAATCCCACATTATCCCAACAGAAAGCTGGATTGGAATCGGGGAAATACGGAAACTCAGAAGCTTTCGTTGGCACACGGGGCTTTTATTTTCTGAGAAAAGTCCCAAGTCCCGACTGGGACCCCAGTGCCACTATTGGAATCTGGAGCAGAATCTGCCGAGCTGCAGCAAGCGGTTGAGGGCGCACGACGGTGAAACGTGTTCGAACCAACACTTCTGAAGAAAGGCCAGGACATTAGCCCAGCCACCAACGGTTTCTTGGATTAGATAGCTGGGGAAAGATTTGAGAACCAGACAAAATTGGTAACGTTGTTTTCATCGAGGGTATTTTCTATCGCTTTAGGGTGTCTCTGTCATCAGGAAATTTTGACAAGATGTGACACGTTTCCCCAAACATTGTAGGGTGCCCCACCCTAAGAGAATGAGATAATCCACACATAGCAGGAGGTTAGCCCTTTGCTCGTGCGCGAACTTTGGGAGGAATGATCAGCTCACTGGCATTCCATGGGATCTTGGTAGCCCTCGAACATCTTCACAATCTTCACCACCCGACCAGTAGCGACACCTTCAAATTCTGCCGCCTTTTCATCGTTACGCCGTCAGGGGTGAGACACTGGGCGTGGCGCGCCGAATGGCGAGTGGCTCACTGGGGTGACTTGTCCACCAAGGTGGACTCCACCTGAGCTCCAGTCGATGCTACAGGCTGAAATGTGGCAAAAAGGGTGAAATCAGTGGGTTAGTGACTATGGCGATAGCAATCAACAGTCCCTCACGTGCAATATACTATAATCTACTCGTCCTCTTGGGCAGGGAATTAAATCTACAGTATCTGATTTTGGGCCAACAGGCCAAACTTCACCAGCAGGCGATGCTGTGAAGACCCCATAAACAATCCAAGCATGCCAAATCTTTTCAAGTGACTCATGGTATGAGATGCTACGACAAGCAACAGGTGCTCATCCTGATTTTTGTTGCTACTGTCACCACCCCCACCCTGCAGCAAAAACCTTTCCCATTCGATTTTGTTCCTTCACATCTGGATGCGTCCGGTTCGTTAGGTGCATTCAACGGCGCAGGCATCGGCACGGCAAGCGGAGCTATCTCGCCGTGCCGCAAGATATTGTACCAATTGTAACAAATTCCCGTGGGTCAAGCCGCAGAAAACACGGTTGGGAAAACTGTGCACTAACGTCAAAGAAGCAGAACCTGTGTAAAGATGCAAACTATAGAACCTGTAGACGGTTGACCCAGAGCCAGCTTGAATTTGTGCGACTGCAGGCGCCGCAGTAATCAATCCACACCTTCATCCAAAAGGTCGATGCGGAAGCACCAGCCTGGGAGTCAACACCTGTGGCGGTGTGAGGCATGCAGCCGGCACCCCACAAGGCTCCTCCATAGATTGGCTCGGAGTGCCGGGCGGCAGAGGTGTCTGGCACATCGCTGGGTGCATGTGCCCGGGGTGCACTGTGTGCCCGTGCGGCAGCATCAGCATGTGGGGTGCGGCTGGCGGAGCGGTGGGTTGGAGCAACTGGGCGGAGCCGGATTGCCCGGGACCTGCAGGGCCGGACGCCAAGTAGGAGGAACCTCAAGGTGCAGCAGCTTGTGGGTCAAGGGCTGGTGCAACTGGATGTTGGCTCTACCATGCTCTGACATGTCACGTTTTCATGTTTAATTGATGAGGATCAACCTGGAAGCAATGGTGTGGTGAAGACTGGATGTACCTCACCTGAATTCCTAAACCAAGACTGTCGGACCTGTCCTCGTCTAGATTTTCACCGGCTTCGCACTTCCAACTTCCCCCAGTTGGAAAATACCCCACACTGTTTTGGCCACAGCAAACTGGCTGATGTCTCCATTTTGGGCTGACATACCCAAAGCTGCTGTGTTAACGCCGTTCACCCTTGAGAGGTATCGGTATTGGTCTCTAGTTGTTGGTTCTATCCAAAAGATAAAAGCATGTCCAGTGGTCTGTTGCTGCTATTCCTCTTAGTTGCGTCATTCTGTCCCATCTTGTTGGTGGTAATGTGAATCATTCATGTCATCTACATACCTGTACAGATATTATAGTCATGCCTTGCATTGCATCCATCCCCAACCTCGGCCACCCTCCGCCGGAGTCCAGGCCTCTGATGTAGGAGCTCTGACTGGCTGTGGTGGAGGCAGAGGCCGACAGTGGACGTCGCCAGTCCGGCCGCTCGTTGACATCCTGGTTGTGGCCACCTTGGAGAGCCATGGGTAGGGGATGGTTTCGGGGAAATTTTGAAGGAAAACGTAGGGAAATATCCTTCTCTCGCACCCTTTCCTGGGCTGGCAACAGCAACGGTCACACTTTTTGAGCCTGAATGCGACAGCTTCTCCAGAAATTAGTCGCACAATCTTCATCCAACCCCACTTTTGGCTTTTCCAAGGCACATTTGATGCAGAACTTGGACCCTGGAGCGTTTGCCGTTCCACAGCTCCCACAGAGCTCCTCGATGCACGGCCCCGTCGCGGCCGTCGGACTCACCGCAGTGCCGCCCGTCACAGCGTGGTCGCCACGGTCGCCGCGGTCGCCGCGGTCGCCACGGTCGCGGTTCGGGGTGGCACAGAGGCGCGGGGGCAGGGCGGCAGAGAGGTACACAGGGCCTGGTGCGGCTGGCAAATTCCCCAATATTTTCCAAAGCTAGATCCTAGACGACAAAGGAAATGAGAAGCTACAGGGCAGCCCCTCAGAAAACCGGCTGCCAGTGCAGGTCGCATCCTTTCTGATCCATCCAGAAGGATGACAAAATCAAATGCTATGATCGCAAGATGTGTGTAATGGGGTAAACCCAATGCGATAAACCTACCATTCGGGGATGGTCTATAATACACCCATCTATGGTAACATTGGGGGTGGTTTGTTACTGGATATACCACATCACACAAAAATCAACCCATAGATATCCCTCATTTAAAGCCAATCCCAGCTGGTTCCACTCGCCTGAACCCATGGATGAAGGTGCGGCCGGAATGGTTCCACTCCCAGGCATGGGAATTCCACAGCTTTGCAGATGCCGCTGCAGGGCGTTGGCCCTGGACTCCTAGAAGACACTGCCCCCAGAATAAGAAAGGGTGAAAATGGGAACAGAAACAGTTCAGTAGATACATCCATATGTTTGATACACTAAAGCTCGAAGATGTGGTTGACGTATATCTGTATATCAATACGATTGATATAACGATGATATGATTGATGTAGATCAATATGATTGGTACAGAATTCGGATATGATTGATGTAGATCATTTTGATTCATATGAGCAATACGATGCCAAATGGATTTTCAAGCAGAATCAAAAGAAAACTCCCATCAGACCTATATAGTAAGGCAGTGGATCTCCCCTCCTGCGCTTGACCAAAGCTGATCGCTTCCCTCAATTGCTTCGCTAAAACTTCCACCTGGAAGGGGCGATGAATCCACAAATAGTTTGATATAAATTGCAACCCTCCTGGTGCTAATTCAAGCAGCACTTACGAACCAAAATCGCTACAAACTTAACTTTGACCACATCGACACTGCAACACACAAACCCAAGATCCCCTTTGAGCACATAGCATCTGAGCCATGTGGAGAGCAGTTGGGACCTTCAAACCACCACCAGCCACGTTCTTGTCTTGGTATCTATCTATACTATACTATCCTATACTATGCTATACTATGCTATACTATACTATACGATACGATACTATACTATCTATACTATACTATCTATACTATACTATCTATCTATACTATCTATCTAATCTAATCTAATCTAATCTAATCTATCTATCTATCTAAACAAAAATACACATATTCCTAGAAATACATCTGGCATGACCCCATTCTTCAGATTTCTTCAGCACCTCGTTCTTGATCCGCTGCTCAATGAGGACCAGCCGTTCCTCCAAGGGCTGGGAACTTCTGTCATCCTCCGCCAGCGCGCGCCGCTGCGGCGTCTTGCGCGGCGTGATCTGCGCGCTGCTGTCCAGCGCCACCTGGGGATGGGGCCCAATCTGCAATGTTTAGGACCCAAATAATCAATAGATAACCACCATTAACCACCATTAACCACCATATATATGGTTTAACATTAATACCCTCCGGTAATTTAACATAGCTATTGGAAATGGCCATTTATAGTTGATTTCCCCTACTAAAAAATGGTGATTTTCCATAGCTATGTTAGTTTACCAGAGGGTAGTCAAACATTCATTTGATGATTTTTTGGGGAGGGAACATCTTGATATCTTTTCATTTCCAACATTTCCAACCTCCCCTTGGTGTATCTGTAACCTCCATCCCGCCTCGCAGGCACGCAGCCGTTGCTCAGTATCCAGCGCCACAGGTTCGATGGTCACCGTGCGCCTGGGCGAGGCGGAACGCGAACGGCTGCCGTCCGAGAGGCTGCTCTTCCTGCGGCTCAAAGTAATCCCATCCTGGGGGGACTTGATCCCCAAATTCATGGGGGGTTTTAATGGGTTTTAACCATCAAAAATGCTGTTTGCCGGGAAATTTTGGGTTTCCAGCCATTGGAATGAGGTTAAGTCGGTAAGTTTTTGTGTTTTGTCCAATTTTCAGGACACCCCCGTTGAAACCCTTTTTCAGACCCGAAATCGAGTTGGCAGAAATACCTGAGCAAACATGGGGGTGTCCTAAGTGATGTGTCCGTCAAAAACAATTCTGCGAAAGTTTCTGGAAGCGGAACTGCAGGTAAGACAACTGAAACTGAGTCAGGTTCTTCTTGGACTTTCTTGGCGTAAAAAAGGAACGGCAGACGGGAAAATGCCTTCAAAAATCACCTGGAAGGATAAAACATGAACATGCCAAACCAATTTTGGACAGGTATTTAGGGAAGCTTGGCCCCCATCCGTCCTGCGCGAAGGTTCCACTGTCTGTTGCTCGGCGCGGCCATTGTAGCCGCCAGCGCTGCCCAGCCGGAGATGTCGCAAGGCAACAGGCAAGGGATGGCTGCCACCATCGAATAGGACCTTTGAATCATCAGGCTGCAGTTCCATTTGATAACTGGGTGTAAATTGCCACAACTACAGGAGTTGTAGCATGTTATATCCATAAGCCAGCTTCAGGAATTACCATGAAAACGGGATCATATTCATATTCACGTCTTTAGGTGCATCAGTTTGGCGTTCATTTTTCTATATCTTTTCCAGAATGCAATCTGCTCACCCCCTTCACTCATGTTTCCAGGGCAATCTGTGACCGCCCCCACCTCGCAATTCAGCGCTTCTTTGTCCACACGAATGACACGACCCTGGTCCCCAGCACCGAAGGAGGGGAAGTTGCGACCCTGCAGCACCACCACTCGAGAACCTGGCACCGATGCATCTGCGCACTATGACTACTTGGAGAAAACGGATCTGAAAATCATTGGAAAATCATTGGAAAACCATTGGAAAACCATTGGAACATCATTGGAAAACCATTGGAAAATCATTCCGATTTTACAAGGTAGACTTTGGACTTTCGCTTTCAAATCAGGCCATACGTTTAGGAAAACACCCGAGTCACTTCGCCACATACGAACCACGGCCCTCTGCGGGCAGGTCGCTTCATATCAGTGATCTGAAATGTCTAGTTCAAGACATCAAGGTTGATAAATTGCCCACAAAAAAAAAAAATCACTATAAGTAAATTTACAATATGTTAAAATTATATTTTATACATTGATTTCCCCCCCCCCCCCACAAAAAAAAAAAAAAAACATGTGGATTTACCATTGCCAGCAGTTTTTCCACCTGCTTCGATCCCTTCGCCCGGTGCGGTCTCATCGGACCCTCGACGTCGAGCATCGCGCACCATCGCGACCCACGAAAAATGTCGCCGAGCCGGGGGAATGTAAGGGGAAACCACCCAGAAAGGGGAAAAAGTCACAAGAACTGAAGCCATGCGATTCCTCGATTCCTCGATATTCCTAAAACCATCTCCATCCTCTGTCTCGGAAGTCGTTTTTTGGATGAATTGGTGAGCACTCTGATAGGTGCATGGTCCTGATTTGCCATTATCTTACATCTCTTGCTTGAGTGTTACAATGTTACCCATGCTGTGCGTGTTTCGGGTGAGTCATGATGAAGGAGTGACGACCTTGGCATGACAGGCTACAAACTTACCTTCTGCTGCGTGGCGGCGAGAAAAAACTGAAGCTCCCAATGTGAGCTGGGCTTCGGGCACACCAACGGCCCTGGAGACTTGATCTTCTTGAATAGGGAGCCATGGGTTTGGATTGTCAACTAGAAGATATGCAGGGAGTTACAAAATCACCACTTTGTTTCCAAGGAGCTGGAGCGAGGAGAATCCAAAAGGCGTACCTGAAAAGGAGAGCAGGAACAAAGTTGCGCGTGTTCAGTTCATATTAAGTGATGTTGATCAGATATTAAGTTGGATTAACTGTTGATTTAATGGGATTTAATGAATTTTTATGGGATTTAATGCAATTAACTGACTGCATCTTTGCTCACCATGTATTCCCTGGCTTTTTGACACTAGTGGGAGAATCCCTTCAGTCGCCAAACGATCACTAAATAGGGTATCTTACCCTGCACACTTTGGGCGGCGCACCCTTAAAGACCTTAGATGTTGCAACCCCTTTTCACCGGGACTGCAAATGATACCTGCTGCCATGGGGCAAAGCCACTAGCAGCCATTCGACCACGCTCTCAATGGATAAGCACCAGCCTGAAACTGTGGCGCTTGCATCACTCGCCGTGCTGTACAAAAAGAGCTTGTGATACATGTTTCTCAATTAAGGAAAACTGCCAATCAAGAAAAAGTCCCCTGATCATGGTAGAATCTGCGCCTTTTTAGCTGCCTATCCCCCCTGTTGCACGCCACAAATTCCACCCAAGCTGCGATACTTGTTGTACTCAGCCATCACGCCCAGCTGCATCCTCGGTCAGCAGTCAGCGTTTGTCCCGTGGGGCCCCTTGTGCGATGGGAGCTTCAGCCCACTCTCCTGGCTAGTTTGCACAAAACCATCCTGACCAGCCTCAACAAACCAGCCAACAAGGTCTTTGGCAACTGAGGTCATTCTCTCTTTTCCCTGCTGGCAAGATCATTCATGAATAATCCTGGACAAGAACTTCCCAATTCCAAATATTCCAATGTTTCTCCCATTCATATATCTTATCCCTGCCATCCCTCAAAATCCTCCAACTAAAAAATACCCCAAAATTACTGGGCCCCGGAACGCTTCGGAGTGCGGTTCCTCGTTAAAGCTGCCGCCGCCACAGAGTCTATCGCAGAAGTTGAAGGTAAACAGCACCTGCCCCGCAGGGCCGCAGGCTAAGATTCCAAGATTCTAGTGGCTGGCCGTACCACGTCGCACACAGAGCGAGAGAGGGAGAGCAGAGATGAGAAAAACATGGGTATATCACATGAATAAATAAATAAATAAATAAATATGTATGTGTATATATATATATATTGTTATTATTGTTGTTATACTTATTATTGTTGTTATGATAATAGTTATTATCATTGTTGTTATTACTATTATTATACATGTATATACATGTCATATATACATGTCACATACATATCTATCTGTATGTGTGTGTGTGTGCATCTATTTGTTTATCTGTGGGTTACTATCCAGCTATAATCTATCCATCCAATGTCAAATTACCGGTTTACGTTTGTACCTGCAGTAGAGATATCCTGCCACTGTTTAGGCCATGCTTTGGAGCCTAATTTCCTTGCATAGGCCATGGGCCTTACATGTCTTTGGTGTTCATCTTGGTCCCAAGATGTCCCAAGCATCCCAGGACCAAAGTTTCACCCGAGGCGCTCCATAGATGGTCATGGACGACCACAAAACCACTGCCTGGGTGACAGCTGTGACCATTGGGCCTTGAGGAGTTGGAATTGTTCCCTTCACCCACTGGGGCCCACTGGGGCCCTGGGGGAGTGGAGGAGATGGAGGAGGACATCCCAAGAAACAGCCCCACCCACTTGCTCTGTGCATGCCAGTTGCCACAATGGCGGGGCAAACAAACTTTGGCCGACTCTCATCGGGCAGGAAAATGACCAGCACACCTGCCATGGCCACAAGTGATTATAAAGATCTTTTCAACACCGATCTGAATCTGTTCAACGGGGCTTTTAGCATCAGGCTGTGCAGCAGAACAGCGGGAAGCTGCAGTGTAATTGATGGGTTCTGGGAGGAAATGCTGTCAGGAGCATGTCAGGGCACGCCATAGGGCCATAGGCTACTTCCATCTGCAAACGAGTCGCTGTATAAGAACAGCATCCAAATACTGGCCAAGAAGAATAGGTATGCCTTGCATTGCTGGATCAGGAGGATCTGAATCTGGTACAACAGGGAGGCAGAGTGTGGCCTTCCCAATGTGGGGGATCTTGCACTGTAGTGAGATGTCTGCAGGTTCGAGGCCCAAATTCCTGCCATCAGGTTTAGTGATTTGCATCCACCGACGCCATGCCCTGCGGTCAAGTCTCAGCAATGCGATGAGGTATCCGCGACAGGTATGTAGGGATTACAGCCACTCCTACCTTGGGAGGAAGCCACAAGCCATCAGCTAACCCCCGGTGCTCTTGGAGTTGTGGAAGCTCCAGACTTCCAGGATTGATGGTGGATCTCCGAAAGGGAGGATGACTGGGGTGCCTGTGAAACCACAAATTTGCCCGTGACTTTAGTTATATAAATGGCATGATCCCCGAGAAATTCTGCAGCCATGAGTCCAAGCCCATCATCGAAACCCAGCCCAAGACATGGATAGCATGGCAGGCCAGGCTAGGCCAATACCTGAAGGGGACAACGAGGATCTGGTAGGGGAGTAGTAGTCAAAGAATCCACCCAAAGGATGATTCTTGGTTACTCTTGGCCGGAAATTTGGCAGGATTATTTCATTTTATTCTACAATTCCAGCATGGCCGGACAACAGAATGACAGAGTGAGACTGCGGTAGTCTAGTCTACTTAGTACAGTACATGACTATATGACTACAGCACAGGAATAAAAGAGAATAAATGATGATAGTCACGGCTGACTTGGCCCCCAATAACAGCACCGAATGTCACCCCCCATACCAGCGAAAGAAAAGTTCCCTCAGTCAAAGTCAAGGCTCTTTCCTCGGAACTGCCGACCGAAGTACCTGGCAAAAACTGGATACCAAACATCGCCAAAGATCCAGGGTGTGAAATTGAAAGTGCGAAAGTTCTAACTAGATCAACTAACATCCAGAAGTTTTGCGGCTTTGTAGGTTTCTACAACTAAATTAGCAAGTCCACCAGCACATCCCAATCTGCCTGGAGAGCATCTGCGCATAGATGCATGTGTTTACAGCAGCTACGATCACCAGTTCGGTCAACAGTTCCGGCACGTTGTAACCTCGTTGGAATATGCGACAGCCAGTGGCGTTTGCAGCTGGACATGGGCCCATTCCCATTTCCACAGTGAACATTGGCCAAGGTACTTCGGCCACCGCCTGGGAGAAGCATAGAGCCAAGTGCCCCAGCCATTTTTGCTAAGAAAAGAGGATCATTTTTGCGATCGTCATAGATCTTTCATATGTTTTTGCACCGAAATTGAAATCTTCAGAAATCCCAACCCGTTGTGGATTTAGAAGTGGTAGAGAGGCATGGCAATACAAAAGCAGAAAGGGGGCCAACTCGCATTACGGCCATGCTTGGCTTGGCAGCCACACCTCCAAAATGCCAGGGGCTTCCAATGAACAAACACCATTGGCTTGGTCGGCTTGGTGCTCCCCTAAAGGGTCTGTTGGAGGCCCCGAGCTGCATCAGCCCAGCGACAGGACCCCAAATCGCTGATCGGAATGATGAAGTTGTTCTGCGAATTGGCATAGCCTCACACAAACTGCATGGCAGGAGGAATTCGGGCAATTTCTGCGGAAAAAAATTGCAACACCGAGTCTGAACGGATCTCTGAAGGTAGAAAAAATGTGATGCGCTTTTGTCAGCAACAAAAGACACGTGAACTGTTTCATTATTGTACCACAGCATACAAAGCAAACCCTCAAATCGGATATGCCAAAAACGGGGGGCGCACAAGTACCGCTAGCCCCTCTGTAATAATAATTTTGGTGTACAATTAAACTATGTATTTTTGAAATCAATCGGTTCAACCCATACCCAAATGGATCCTCAGGCTACCAATGACAAGCAGCTGCAGGTTCCATCCGCCCGTCTGAAGACCAGAAAGCCTCTAGGTGAGCTAAGGCATTGATGGGGCCCATGGCGTGATGCGGAAAAATGAGGTGCAACTCAAATCACCGAGATAACTATTTCTAGAAAAGGAACTTGAGCTGGGATGTGTTACCTTTCCGAATCTTATGACCTGGATGTCCAGGTCTAAAAATGGGATGCTCCTCTTCCCACCTGCAAGTCCCAAGGGGATGAATCCAAATCCAGCCGTCAGCGGAATGATGAAGGGCCGCCAATTGCAGGATTGCCACGCCTGCGCAGGCGAGATCCTATTCCTATGGGGATGCCAGCCCTGTCAAGGAGTGAAAGCAGGTGACGGAAGTTTGAATTGCAAACCTTTCAGCTTAGATTTCAGCCATTTGAAATGTTGGATGTGTTTCCGGTAAGAATTCATAGCGGGCAACTCCCTACAACTTGTAAAGAACTTTCTGTGAGGCTGCAGGTGTTTCCTTCAAAAGGTGAATAAAACAATTGAAATGATGCAAATTGTTGCAAAAAGTTGTGCCCTGCAGAGATCATGAATCATATGAATCCAGAATCCACAACAAACATCCCCCATTTATGGTTCTAGTGGTTTAATCTTGGTAGATCCCTACCCAGTTGCGACCCAGGGGCCCATCTCCACAGCGTTTGGAAGAAGCTGATCATGGACCAAACAGAGCCCAGTAGATAGACAGCCAGCACCGAATCGATCACCGTGCGCATCTTGGGGCTGCTATGCTCCATCCTCCAATCATTGCAGAATCCATCACGAAGATATCTGTTTACCCAAATTGAAGATCAGCTGGGGAAAGGAAATAAGATTGGAAAAACCGCCAGTGGGTGAATTTTAGTTATTTTTTTAGATTTAATTTGATCTAATTTAGTTTCTTGATTAGTTTAGTTTGTTCTGTTCATTTTTGCTTGTGTATGCACATAGAAACCTCTTTGTTTTGCTATGATCCTTATGACTACCTGACTCTCTCGGGCAATTTGACATGGTTTGCGGAAAATCGTTATTTTATAGTTGATTTTCGCAGTAACACCTCCATTTATAAAACATGTTCCCATATTTTCCTATGATTTTCCCATCAAAACGATGAAACCCTTCCCACCTCGGCCCCCGAAGTGCTCGTGCTTCGGTGGCGACCACATGGGGTGACCTGCAGTAGGATCAATGTAAGAATCAAAAACACCAAAGTGGATATGTCCTGTCTAACTTTATTTCTCTCTCACTCTCTCTCTCTCTCCCCACACAGATATATATATATATATATATTTATATTTACATTTATATTTATATCTATATATTTATTTATACTATATAGATATACACACAACCAATGGGCTAATGGAACCCCAAAAAAACCAACCCAACATGCCATCAGTCCAACCTCGTGGCATCGCCGGAATCGCCCAGCTCGCCCGTCCGGATGGCATCGCCAATCACCAAGGACAGAGCTTGCCTCAGCAGTAACAGTGGCCGTTGAGAAAATCACTGGAGTAGACCTTGGTTCTTTTCCAGATGTGGACTGTATAGAACATATATAATATGATATATATATATAAGATATATAGATATATAGATTGTGAATAGTTTTGCAACATTCTGCAACTGTGGTTCCTCCAGTTCCTAAGTGGGATGATCCTCCAAGTGTACTTATTGTGGAGAAGTAAAGGCTCCCATATCTTCACGCACTTAATGGTATTAGATCATGTCACAATCCCCATTAAAAGGTAAAAGGATCACTTTGGAACACACTCTGAGGCATCACTTTAGAACACAGCCATTTTGCATCACTTTAGAACACAAAATCAAACATCTCATGGAAACCCCGACACACACACACACATCAGATTTTCTGACAGGCGCGAGACTTTGGAAGAAAAACGCGTTCCAAAGCGAGACCAACACAAAAAAACTCCTCGTATGAGAATTTGACTCGTTTCAACCATGTCATACAGTCCCACACCTGCCACGTAAAAGGACGGTCGATGTACAAAAGTGCCACACCTGCCACGCAAAATGAAGGTCGATGTCAAAAGGTCCCACGCCTGCCACAGAAAATGAAGGTGAATATATGAAACAAAAGCCTTGTTGTACTTGATGTAAG
>Ga0126342_10008934_pt1 | contig 17949 bp, 16 predicted proteins | sample Cyp1metagenome_FD_92528 | JGI IMG/M metagenome (GOLD analysis project Ga0126342, IMG submission 92528) | Coral microbial communities from Lord Howe Island, Old Settlement Bay, Australia - Cyphastrea 1 metagenome | ecosystem: Host-associated > Invertebrates > Cnidaria > Coral ... | reverse complement strand
TGCGCAATGAAAAAGGGAAAAAACAGCAAAAAACAGAGGAAAAAGTAGGAAAAACATAATACGGTGCGCGGTAACAAAGGGTCCGAGGGAACTTGTCGTTGTTGTTGTTGTAGTTGTAGTGGTGTTGATGTTGTTGAAGTTGTAATGTTGTAATGTTGTAATGTTGTAATGTTGTAGTTGTGGTTGTTGTTGTTGTTGTTGTCGTAGTTGTAGTGTAGTTGAAGTTGTAATTGTCGTAATTGTAGTAATTGTAGTCGTGGTGTAGCGCAGTAGTTGTAGTTTCAGGTGTAGTTGTACTTGTATTGTAGTGGAGTTGTAGTTGTAAGTTGTAGTTGTAAGTTGTAGTGGTAATGTATATAGTGTAATTAGTGTAGTGTAGTTGCAATTGCAGTTGTAGTTGTGGTGTAATTAGTGTAGTGTATTGTAGTGTACTGTAGTGTTGTGTACTGTAGCGTGGTATAGTGTAGTGTGGTCTAGTGTATTGTGATTGTAGTGTAAACTAGTGTAGTTGTAGTGTAGTGTCGTGTAGGGCAATGTAGTGGTAGTTGCAGTTGTAGTGTAATGTAATGTAATTTATTGTAGCGTAGTGTTGTGTAATGTAGTGTAGTTCTAGTTGTGTTTGTATTTGTAGCTGTAATGTAATGTAATTAGTGTATTGCAGTGAAATGTTGTGTAGCTGTCATTGTAGTTGTAGCTGTGGTGGTGGTGGTCGTGGTGGTAGCTGTAATAGTAGTAGTAGTAGTAGTAGTAGTAGTAGTAGAAGTAGTAGTAGTAGTAGTAGTAGTCGTAGTAGTAGAAGTAGTAGTAGTAGCAGCAGCAGCAGCAGTAGCAGTAGGAGTAGGAGTAGGAGTAGTAGTAGTAGTAGTAGTAGTAGGAGGAGGAGTAGTAGTAGTAGTAGGAGTAGGAGTAGGAGTAGTAGTAGTAGCACTGGCTGTTGTAGTAGTTGTAGTGTAATTTGTGTAGTGTAGTCTAGTGCAGTGTAATTAGTGTTGTGTAATGTAGCGTAGTATATTTGTACTTGTAGTTGTAGTATTAGTGTAGTGTGGTGTAGTGGTACTTGTAGTTGTAGTTGCACTTGTAGTCATCTATCTATCTATCTATCTATCTGTCTATCTGCAAGCATTTTGACTTCGAAATGTGTTTGCGCCACAACGCCGTGCACTTTTTTGACATCTGAACTTCAAAAAGTGCTCTGAACGTGGAGTGTTTTTAGCTTTTTCACTTGCAAATGTGCTTCGCGCCACAACGGTGTGCAATTTTTCATCTCTCATCTGGCCAGCTGGCTCCGCACCCGCCGGTTTAGCGAGCCTACTTTTCGACCCTCCGGAGCGACAAATCATGGAAAAACACAGTGTTTCGCGACTTTCGTACCTTTTCGCGCACCTGGATCTTCTTTCTTCCGAGACTTTCTCTTTTGTGATCTTCTTTCTTCTTCTCTTCTCTTCTCTTGTCTTACTCTTCCCATCTCTGCTTTTCATCTGTCCATATTGTCGGAAGTTTGACTTCTAAACTTCCTTCGACTATTGGATTAAGAAGGGATCAATCATGGTTAGCACTGGCTAACCATTGTACATGGTTAACCGGGTCAAAATTGTCATTACCCATTTCAATTGGGATTTAATCATCGTAGTGGGACAATAATAATGGTCCATCATAGCTAATAATGGTTTATATAATAATGGTCAATATTAGGTTAACAGTGGGTTGATAGTGGGTAATGGGATATTTCATGAAATGGGATACCCTGAAACAAATGACATGAAATAGTAGTAGGAATACTATGGGGACATGATAGGGATATGATGATCATGGAATTATCAGTGTGATATTCATGAAATATTGATTGATAGCATCCGGTGTCATCAAACCTGGCTAGCTGGGACTGAATGCAGCTTTCATCATCGAGCTAAATGGGGGTTTTCCCATGCCTATGTTTGATGAAACAACCAAAGTGAAGTCTGAGAAAGACCTAAGCCAACCCCTTGGCACGTACTCATTGTGTGGTTGTTTCCGGGCAGAAATAAATACTCCTTTTTCTCTTCCAAGTGCTCCCTTTGGATCCTCCCAGTAGGCTCGCAGCCCCCCAACTGGAAGCCATGAAACTGAAAAAAAACCTGGCACCGCTATTGAACATTGCCGATCAGCAATTGGGTTTGTCTAAGAATAGTACCCGAAATCCAGTGCCTTAGAATTTCATGTTCCTCATCATCACTGGTCGTATGAATATACACCATGATATCCCAACTTTTAGTCCATAAGTAACTATCCGAAAACCAAGGGTTGTGAAGACCTGGCACAACAAACACCCTGTGACCCGGTCACCCAGTTGCCTCAATGAATTTGGGATGTTTAAAGACATCACCCTGCAGGATGTAACTTCCAGGTGCTTGGAATCCTCGCCACAGCTTGTGAGCTGAGTTCCAAGCCTCATTTGATCTTCATGGGTGATTTCATGGGTGATTTTTGTGCTGCTTGGTGGTTGACCTACCCCTCTGAAAAATATGAAAGTCAGTTGGGATGATTATTCCCAATATATGGAAAAATATAAATTCATGTTCCAAACCACCAACCAGTGTGTGAAACTCCTATTATTTGTTGGTTATCCACTTGTCCCATGATTTCCATAAAAAACACTGGCATTGCTGGCTCTTCCTGTTTTTTTTGGCGAAATTAATCCAGTAATTCCCATGCCTCCGATCAAAACCCTCGTCTTTTTCACCCAAAAATCACTGGGGTAGTTCAAACATGTTCCTCCAGAAAACCACCCGGTGCCCATGATCTCCTCATCCTTCACCGGTACTTGGATGTGCGGGCCCCACGAATCGGATTGGCTTATAATCCGTAACCACTATTTCATCCCATTAATTTAAGCGGGGATATTCCATTCATCTAACTGTTTTTTTTCACGCATTTACTAAATGGGATAGGGAAAATACCACTTGTTTATCTGGAAAAATCACTTAAAAAAACTTGGAGATTTCATGATATTTCCAGGTCTTGACCTGTTTTTGACCCATCCCCATGCTCCTTCCCCACCGGCGCCCGTCCGCGTCCTTCCTTGGTCCCCGATGGGATCCCCTGGGCATCGCTCAGCGGCACAACCAGCGCTTCGACCTTGGCCGCGGCATGGAGGACCTCCGTGGCGTGCCAGGCGTTGACATGATCGCCTTGGGAAGCGAGGAATGGGGAATTTACGCCATGAACTGATGGAGATTTCATAGGACTTCATGGGATTTAGTGAAAGGGAATTCAATGGGGATTTTGGATTTGATGGGGACTTACTGCGATATGATCAGAAAATTATAGAACCTCATAGAATTTCATGTGGAGTAAAATTCAATGGGATAATGTTGATATAATTCTATTGTAGACTGATCATAGAATGGATTGATAATGGTTGATATATGAAAGATCCCATGCACCTAAAATTAAACACCCCCCTAGACACCATGGTTTCATAGGGGATTAAATCAGCAAAATACATATTTGAGGCCATACAATGAGGGTGTTTAATGTCAGGGGAATGGGGTTAATGAACATTAAGCAACAACAACATATAACACAACAAGATACACTGAGAACAACAATAGCACTGACAATCATGATGGTCATGAATCAGCAAAACACTAACTAATGATAACCCATGTATATATACATTATATTATGCAAATCTCGTTTCACATAGCTACGTATATTACATGATATACGTATAGTAGGCTGTAGGCTGAATTGGGATGAAGTACCACCAAAAAGGGGGAGATGATTCTTGAGCGGGTTTCCTGTGTTGCAAAATGACGCATACCCGAAGCAATCCGTTGTTCCAGGACAACAGGCATTATGTTTGGGTTTTGCATGACACTTTCAAGTCTTCCGGTCAGATCATGGCACCTCAATGATATATCATATCCACAGTACTTGGTGACTTAAACCCCCATCATTCCTTACTGATATCGCTGTGAGTTATTCATTTCTGCTACCCATCTTCGTTCCAGGCTCAGATTCCCCAAAAAAACATGACCAATATGGAATCCTCAAGTTTCGCTCGTTGGATCCCCCAAATCTTCCCATTTTTCCACCCATTTTTGATCCCCACCGCAGCAAGGGGACGATCCACTGAGAAGAACGTGCCCGGCCGGTCACGTCGGCCCAAGGCGTGGCCCAAGAGCAAGGTGGTGCCGGCTGAGCGATGCTGATGATCTTGGAAACGAAAGTCTTGGGACAGTATCAATTGTGGAAAATCTATGAAAATCTTGGATCATTGATATTTCATCACATTTTATTGGATATTTTCCGTTTCTCATAACATAATTTTTTCACAACCCAGATCTGCCTCCAATGCCAGTGAAGAGTTCCAAGGCCTTCCGCACGCCTCCGTGCCGTGCCAGGCACCACAGGGCGCGGCCCAACCTGTGGTGGTGATTTTCTTGGAACACATTCGGATGGGATTCCTAGGATGATTAACTGAGCAAGAGCATTACCGGTTTATTGCACATTCCATGGGGACTGAGGGAAATGGCTGGAATCTCGGCTAGAAACACAGGGGATAGATACTATCTGGTTTTGCGGATGGTTGACGCCAGTTTCAAACTTTCATTGTCAATTTGTAGAAACACCTGCAACTCATCTGGTTGGTGGTTTGAATCCAAAAATTGGTGGACACCAAAAGACATTGCTGACTGTGTACCCACCTGTGGTGGGGAAATGAATCAAGAGTCATCACGAATCAACTGCTGGTGGTTGAGCCACCGATCCCCAACATATGAACTTTAATTGGGATTTAGATTGTCATCTAAATCATCTAAGTACATTTTAGATCTGGAGATGCGACATCATGCTGGGATTACAATGAAAACGCATACCAAGAAGCAGAAACAGAACTTCAACAACTCTGTTCAAAGTGGAAACATCCTTGCAACTTAACATGACTTTAGATACCCAAAAGTTCATTCTTTTGGGACGTTTCGCATCCAAATAGCACACCAAGCCATCCACGACCCACGACCCGGTCTGACGCTCAGAAACTGCGTGGATCTGGAGATGCATCCCAACTCGCTGGCTTCTGTCCCTGGCAAGGACTATCTTGGAGATCTTGGGTAACTATCATCAATGGGGATAATACTTATCCAATGGGTAATCCAATCAATGATGGGTAATGATTTATCATTATCCAATAATTTATAACACTTATCCAATGGATAATGATCAATCAATGGGTAATCATTGGATAATATCTTATCATTGGGGATGGTTCTTATAAATTATCGGTCCTATTATGATCAGCCAATCTAATATTGGAGAATACTCCCCAATGACTATTTGGATAGTATAAGCTCACGAATCAACCCGCAGGACACAGGGATTTGGAACACTGCTCATTTGTCGATGATCCCGAGTTTGTTTTGGGATGGAAACCATACCCGTTTGAAACCACCAACAGGTCGTGAAAAATTGGCGAAGATAAGATAAGCATCCCCCTTTTGAGGGGATACTTTAACCCGCAAGTATTTCTAGGCCAAAATTCCGTATAGTGTGGTTTAACCCCTTCCACTTTTCAAGCTTAAACACCAAAAAACATCCTTGAAACTTACCTAAAGTTTTCTTGGTTCAACAGCAATTTTTGGTAAAATACTTGTAAAATCATATCAATTCCCCATTTCTCTCGTTGAAAATCACCGATTTTTCCTTGCCTCCAAAGAGTGACTTGGCGGCTGGTGGAAAGTCCACACTCTCTGGTGGACAGCCAGGCAATTCCACCAATCCTGGAGCCCAAAACCGATCTGGGAAAATTTAAGGATTTGTTTCCCCTAAATCCTATAGCTCATATACATTTCACAGTGAACTTGTCTTTTATTCTTTTTGTGTATATCTGTTCACATCTGGTCTGTTTGACTCGGTGAAATAGTTGGGAAATATAGATATTTCTCTACGGCTCTTCTGAATCAGCACGACAAGTTGGTAAAGTCCTAATTTTCAAGACTTGGACGACTCAAACAAGTTTTGAACTAAAAACAACTACCCCTGAAACGTAATGTCAAACGCCGAAAAGTAACCGTTTCCAACAGGCAAATCCTCTTCCAAATCCACTCTATTTGGGGTTTTCAGTATTTGTTCATGTTTGTTCCATGCACAAACAACTTCCACCCGCGTTGTTTTCTGGCACCAAGACTCGGTTTTGCCCTCGGCATCGTTGCGCCAGTCGTCGTTCGCAGACGCGGATCGCATGCTTGGCGCGGCGGGTGTCGTTGCGGTTCACGGCGCAGTGGTATCCCGTGGCGGCTTGGGCCATCACAAGGCCCAGTAGCCATGGGGCCATGACGGTGCATGGGTGATAATGATAGTGGATAGATGTGGATAGTAACAGCTGAACCCTCTGGAGAATGGAGTAGGATGTGCTGGCTATGATTTTTGTGGAAGTCCTCTGGAAGGTCACTTGTATATCTGCTGGATATCATTCTGTGACTTGGCAGACCTGGTGGAGTCTCAGACAAGGTTTGTGTGCTTAGCCGGTCATCGGGAGACCCCACCTGCTATGTTTCAAGACATCCATTTCTTGGTTCTCCTTCCAAAACAGGTCAACTAGGTGGGTAAGTTAGCACAAATTGCTGGGTGCCCAAGCACGACATCGTTTGCTTTTCGCCATAACCATGGATCTGAAAGCTAACTCAAGCCAGAAAGGCTGGGATAGGATGAGATCATCTTGATCCAGGGCTTGAGCTGCTGCTCAAGTATTGGGATAATGGAAACACCAGCTTTGGTCGTTGATCATCTGGGTGGCTTCTCCCAAGAACATCATGTATCATTAACAGGGTGATTTCTCATCTTGGAGCAGCTTCCCCAACCCAAATGATCAACCTTAACAGGGTAAGGCCGACTTCCAGGATGATGCCCACCACGTTGCTACAACGTGGCCAAATTGGCAAACAATGAGTCCCTTAATGGCATTAATGGGTCACCCGTCCGCATGAACTCTGCAAGAATTTTGCCAAATTCACCCATGACCCAGGCATTCACCAAACCTTCACCGCGAAATCTGTGCAGATTTTCGCCGGCAGATGTCATCGGACCTCGCAGCCCAGACGGTCTTTGACACAGATTTGTCGCTTCTGGCGTCGCACGCCGCGCGGGTCTCCAGTACTTCACTCCACCCTCACACCGGAACCATGGGGGGCCGGTGGCCGAGGGAGGCAGGAAGCACTGGCCTAAGAGACCCGAGAAGCGGTGAATTGTCCAATCAATGATTGGCTGTGTTCTGCTCAAAATCTGTGTGGCAGCGTGCAGACACTTTTTGAGACCGAATTTGTGCATTCCGACTCTGTTATTTGCCACAAATTATGCGCAGCACTGCAAAGCCAGAGCAATCAAACCTTCAGTTTTGCTGGATCAAACCAATCGTGTGAGACTATGACACGTTGGCAAAATGATAGGCTCTATCGAAAACTGGCATATCTCTTCCGATCAACAATCCGGATCTGGTTTACTTGAATACAATTGTGATATCCTTCTATCCAGCGTTGCGTGCTTGGCACATTTACTGACTGTCAGCAGCTCGTGAGCATTGTCGCTCACTGAGGGTATTCTCTGGAGTGCCAGTGAGTTTTGGTACTTCCTGGCTTCATCATTTGGAATTCGACACCTAACATCCTTACCATCCTTAGGCATTCTTTGTTCCTTGCTGTTCAACAACCGAATGTAGCTGAGTCATCACCATGCTTTTGGGCTTCCTGAAAGTCATCACACCAGATTTAATGGATTCAAACCAACGAAACTTGGCATAGCAAACACATGACCTTTACCCTCTGGTAATTTAGCATAGCTAATGTGAAAATTGAGTATAGAAATAGTTGATTTACCGAACTCAAAGATGGTGATTTTCCATAGCTATGTTAGTTTACCAGAGGGTAAACGAATCAGCTAACCTTTTGTACTGAATCTTCTTCAGGACTGAACAACACAACCCGCCGCTTCATCAACTCAGGCCATGGAAATGCCCTTCAGTAGTGCCTAGAAATTATCCATGATCATCATGAGATGTATCATTGATCAATGCTGGTTGGTAAAACATGTTTCTATCCGGAATTATAAACCTATGATAGACCTAGCCTCACTTGATGGTTCCATTGGTTCCCTAGGCATCCCAAGCAATGGCCCTCAACGCATCTGCGTTTGAAACAAACGCAGCAAACACTGCGTTGCCGTGGGCCGTGGCTCGCCCCGCGGCGCTCACTTCTTGGCCTTGGCAGCTGGCCTCGGAGGCATTGGTTGAGTGGAGCGCTAAGAATTGATCCTGAAAACAGGATCCGAAAAGGAAGGCAACCCATATCTCTCTCTTACTTCGTTCCTGTGGAATAGAAAAACTATTCCTCTGTTTCGAATTTATCTATCATTTACCTATCATTTGGTTGGGTAACTGAATCCGTAGCTCCAACCGATTGAATTTTGGGTCTACTGCCCTAGCTGCTGAGATCCCTGAAGCAGGGAGACACTTCACCGAGCCGCTTGTTGTTGGATGCCGCGGTGGCTGCCTTGCCCTTTTCGGCCGCCGTTGCCTGCCATCACGAAAAGCATTTCAGCCACCAAAAGTTGGTGGTTGAGCCACCAATCTAAGAATATGAAAGCCAATTCCTTCTCATTCTATTGGTTGAAAGATTCAACCATGCGTGAACTCACCAGCGACTAGTAGATGAGAAGAAAGTGCCCATGGGACCAACATTATTGCACCACTGAAAAAGTGTTGGGGACAACCCTTTTCTATGCGGAAGTAATTCTATTGATCCCAGCTCTTCTATATTCTTCTATACTTGGATCTTCCAATTGGACGCCAAACATCTTCTATACTATGGATATATCTATATCTATATATCTATAATTAACATATATTTCATGGATACTTCCATGGTTTTCATGTGAATATCTCACCCCTCAGCTGAGATGCCGGACCTTGGGTGCCTTGCCATTCTTTGCCTTGGCATCCGCTGGCTCCTGCGCCGGGGTTGGGGGTTTACACACCATTATGATTTTTATAGATGGTATACACCAGAAAATTTGTGATGCTTATAGATGATGATGATAATTTACTCATGAAAATTTGTAATGTTTATACATGTTTATACCTTATGATGGTAAAATTATAGTATTAGATAACAATATAAAAATTATCTGGGTAAATTGTACCATTTAGAACATGTATAGCAATTATCTGGCATGATCTGGGTAAATTAAATAATATTTCACTCATCTGAATTGTTGGGCCATAAAAGGGGATGATTTCCCTTACGAACCATGATTCCAGTGAGGGAGAACAGGGTTCGGTCGCGATTAAATTTACCCAGAATTATGGGTTGGATCCACCCTCATGGGTTGGATCCACAGTTTGCTATGCAAATAATGTGAAACCCTCTGGTAAACATACAAAAAACAATGGAAAAGCACCATCTTTAAGTTCGGCAAATCGACTATTTCTATGTGCCATTTTTCAATAGCTATGTTAAACTACCAGAGGGTAGACGTTTATGACATTTGGAACATGTAATTCCTATTATTACTGGTAATGTAGTAAACCCAATTAATACAACATACCCAATATGACCATTGGCGATAAAAACCACCCCCAATCATGATAGGTCCATGGCTTTACCACATTGAGCTGAGGACTTTCCCTCTCTGCTTCGACCTGGTTGAAAGTATCCTCAATCAAACATGGAAGTGGGCAAAAACATATTTCCACGGAAAGACACCACCTAACCAAGATTTTGCATTTTTTCATTTCCATGGCTGCATTTTGCAGCTTGACACCACCATGTTTGATTGTAAAACTGCTATTTTTGCTCCCACAGGTTTGTCAAACAATGGGGCACCAACCTACAATCGCATTGTTGATCATCTTCCCCAACAAAATTGCCAGCATACTGGATTATTGGACAAATCCATACTCTGTTCCCATTGCCAAATGGAGATTACCATATGGTCTGGTAGTCTAAGTTGGACATAGGATTATACGAGATCCCTTCTGGTTGGTGGTTTGAACCATCTTGAAACATATTAGTCAATGGGAAGGGTTATCTATATAATTATGGAAAATAAAACATGTTTGAAACCACCAACCAGCCTTTCTTCCTAGAATTTTCGAGAACGTCTGCAGGGAAAAAAACGCCATCCTTGGGAGATTTTCCCGACACCTTGGCCGCCTTCTTGCGGCAGCAGCGGCAACCGCAGCAGCACCTGGGATGTGGCGCTGGGTGCCAATTTCAGCGCATCAGCTGCGGGATCTTTTGGCATAGCTGTCGGAAACCATCCGGATGGGAGTACTTGGAGGATCATCCCACCTGGTAACTGGGTAACCACACTTATAACCCAATGAATGAGGACTTATCCCAGGGTTCGTAAGGATGGTGCTTGCTTCTCCGCAGTATCAGTTGGTTGCAGACCAAGTCCTGGTCACGTCTCCACAGGCCGCATCTTTGTTGCTCATTTTGGTGGTAATCAAACATGGCAATCAGAAACCCTGCATCTTCAAAATAAAAATCATTTGTACATGGGTATAGATAAATAAATGCAGTCTGTCAAATTGCCAGGTTGCATGTCCAGAAGTTAACTCCAATGAAGCTGTCCACAGCTTGATCTTTTCGGATCAGATCGGCTTCAGCATCCATCATGGATGACCATTGCGCATGTCCACAGTTAGTCGGGTTTCTTGGAACAGAAGCTTCTGCACATTAGCCCCAAATCCAAACATAAGGATGTTGGAATTCTCCCGGTCATTTTCTATATTTCATTATATTGATCAGACTTCTCAAACTCTTCACGTTGGACCATGGTAGGCCATGGCCATGGCTATGCAGGCAAGCTGCAGACAACAAAGGATCGACTTTGCCAGCCAAGCGCTGAAAAGGACGACTTTCATGATGAAGTACCTGGTCTTTGGCACGGGACATGACATCAGGCAGTTCTTTGAAGCCTGCTCAACAGGGGAATCCTGCAAGCGCGGCTACCACAATACCCGGGTGAGCTATCCCCTGGTTGAATTGTCCTCAAAATCAGGGGCTTTCAGAAGCCTTTCACATTGCCAAGTCCTTTCTAGCCATGCTGTTCTCACTGGATGTTGCCAAACACCTGCGTGGGGCACATCACAGAGAAGATGTACAGCACGAAGATCAGCAAGTTCATGGGGGTCTCAGTGGCTAGGTGGTAAGCCTCCCACATATACTGACACCATAAAGGAATATAAACGATAGAAACCGAAATTATGTGGCTCATTCACCAGTGGCATACTCTTATTTTAATAAGGTTTTTGCGTGATCGCTCAGAAGTGGGTACCTGACTCCAAAGGCACACCCATTCCACACTTGTCCAGGCCCCAGACCCTGCTGATGAGCCCAGTGTACTTGGGAAGCGCCTAAGGAACGAGCGCAGCGATCATCCGTGAAACATCCAGGAGGTTGGGGATGACCATGAAAAGTTGACACAACACTATGAGATGTCTCGGGAGACAACAGTTCCAAACTAGGACGATGGCCACATGTGAATGATTCAGGGACTCTGTGACTTTAACGAGGGTGAGTTCCATATGAGACTCTGGCGAGAAAAAAAAACAAAAGCCAACAAAAACTACAGTTCCGATAACTCCATGCTGCTTAGGTACCACAATCAAACTAAACCACAAGATCCCAGAGAGTGGCCCTATAAGTTGCTGACAGTCCAATGCAGAAACCAAGGTGTTCCTCATGGTTGAACACAGGGGATGGATGGTTAGGGCATAAAGGATCTGGAACCCACCAAACATTTCGTTGCGGACTTCCCATTTTATTTTCTAGTTACTTCACCCGTTGCCCTCTGGTAAGCATACAAAAGACTATGGAACATCACCATGCTATTAATGGGAAACTATTTCTATGGCCATGTTCAATAGCTATGTTTGTTTACCAGAGGGTAATACCCCATATCATCCTATTATTCACCATTGTTAACCATAGAAAATCACGATTTATCTTGGTTAAATCACCATTTTCCAGGGATACTCCCCAAGTTTTCCGAAAGATCAAGACACGGATTCGAAGGCATCAATCACGAAGTGGGTGTAGCGATTCAACGACCTGAGAGCAAAGGTTGGTTGGGAAAAACTGGGAAATGGATGGAAAGGGGTCAAACATATGGTGCTACCAGGGATTTAGGAACTTACCAATGGTCGAACTTACCAGGGATTTATGGTGCTACTAGGAACTAACATATGGTGCTACTGATGTGAAAGCATTCCAATATGGTTTCATCCTCCAACGGTGGTTGTGAATTGAGCAACAACATCGCCTGGACATGGACCTGACAAACCCACAATCAATGGTTTTTCATTAAAAAAGGAGATGCAACCAGTTGGTTTGTAATCAATGTGCATCATGATCACTGGGTGTCGAATTTTTACCCCCGGAATCTCTCTGCCGGAACCGATTCTGTGACACAAAGGATGGTGGCGAAGATGGGAGATACCACATGATCTTGCAATAATTGGGGAGAATACATGGGCAAAGGGTGCCAAACTGACACGGTCATCGTTGAAATTCATGTGGCAAACCCGATAGTAAACCTACAGTTGGATGGTTCATACCACCCACTGATGGTTGGGTTTACCACATTATTTGCATAGGAAACTTTTGGATCTAACCCAACAAAGACTGTAATAGCATGACCTTGGCAATTCGCCGCGGCGCCGCAGAACGCCTTTTTTGGAGACAGAAAATTTGGCTCGACGCTTCTGATGGTTTCGCATCGAACAAGAGAAAAACGATTTGTAGGTTTTCAATGATTCTATCAACTCTCTGCCATGAATGATCCCTTAGCTCAACATAAAACTCGCCTGTGGCTACCAGCAACTCATGGTGGGTTGCTTCGAATCATGAGGGGGCAGCCGCCACTGTGGCAGCGCCGAAGAGAGGTCGTTCGCCGTGCAAGAGATGTCTCAGTTCACAACTGTCCCAGTTGTGGTTGGTTAGACAGCCATCAGGGGTGTCCAAAATGATGCTGGTAAAGATTTGATGAAATCATGCTTAGTATTCTTTGATTCATCAGACATTCCGCAGGAATGGCTCAACTTCAAGCGTAGGGGGCAACATTTTGGATCACTTTGATGCTCTTTTGGTCCCCTTCGCCCCTAAGGATGTGTTCAACCCCCTGCCCCAATGGCACACGACGAATCCGAGGACTGGTGCCATCCGACGCCCAACTCGGTGTGTCACGTCGCTCACATTCCCTTGATGATCTTGGCCTTGACAGCGCACCGAAATCATGTTCCAATTTAGCATGCCATGTGCAAATCTTTGTGCGTGGACACATCTACCAAGGAAGATCCACCATACCTGCAGTGAAATCAAACCTTAAGGATGTCGAGATGTCAAGTAAGGGCTGGGGTTTTCCGAAACTTTGCAGGGTACCCCTCATCCATCCCCATGTCTCAATCCTGCATCGCAAAGGTTCATGCCTTATCCATACGCACGTATGTAATATGATCACTTTACACACAGTACACACAGATAAATTATGTATATATATAATATATATATATCTATATCTAAAGACCTACAGATATTAAATATGGATGCACATCCTGACCCACAATCCCGTAGAAGACCCCCCAGAAAACGATCGCATCGTTTCGAGGCACCCCCATCTTCTTCAAGAGCCGATCGCCCGCTTCCTGGCCCAGGGAGCTGGAGCGCTGGTGGTGTCTTTGGGGATGAGCGGTGCAAAGCCACGGTGGTGTTTGTTGGTTTTAGACACCGATAGTTGGTTGAAAGTGAGATGGTTTATATAGATTTTTGTTGGTGTATAACTATAGTATACTATAGTTATTATTATCGAATATTTTGGAAATATCTACTAAGCCATAGAAAACTTGTGAATTTATACAGCAACAGAAATCATTTTTTTGCGGACCTGCGTTGCAGTCCCAGTTGGTTAGTCGGTATATTTCAACTGATGGGATTATCCATCAAATCACGAGGAAAAAGATGGGATTGCATATAAAACATGGCAAATTTGGGGGGGGAATATGTATTTTGATATGGGATACTCAGAAAACATGGGGATATAATTTGGCAACAAGATATGGAGATATTCAACTGGTGGTGGATTCTGGAAGAGCAGCGCCACCACACGGCTGGCTTTCAAGTTGCACCTGTCCAGGACAGATCTGCAGCTTTTTCCTACGCGTTTTCAACCTCTACGGGACAGGTCGTCTCGGCTGATTTTCACCGCGACCCTTTCCATGCCATCGCTGATACCCTGATAGATACAGCTCAGGCACTTCAACCTCTGCTTTACAGAGGCTGGGATGAAACATCCCGTGAAACATCTGGCAGCAATCGGGCAGATCCAGGCAATCACTTGAAAGTTAGGATCAGGAAATTCCGGGGGTGCCATGTCATGCTCTACAAGCAACATGATTCAACATATTTGTACTGATCTTCTCATCAAAACATATAAAACCAACATTTGTGTAGAATTGCATGTACTTATATTTTTCAACTCCCCACATTGCCCAAATCCCTCAGATTGATTTCTTTCGAATCATTCTAGCCACCATCTAGCAGTATCCTTCAAGTGACTGCGGCTTATCTCACGAGGCTTGGAGCACATCAAATGATGCCCAGAGCCTTGCGGCAGTGATCTCTGAAAACTCCGGGCACCTTCCAAGGGGAAACACTCAACAGGTGGTTTATTTCAATGTTGTCCTGCAATGTGGTAAAGCCACTACCCTCTGGTAATTTAACATAGCTATGGAAAATCACAATTTTTAATGGGTAAATTCACTATAAATGGCCATTTCCAATAGCTATGTTTGTTTACCAGAGGGTAATGAATCATCCCCAACAGAGCTTCACTGATGGGTTTACCACAACAAATCAAGTTTGTATTTTTAGACTGTCCTGATTTGAAGGCTACCTATTTTCACATGGTCGCCCAACTACCTCTCAGCTCATTGGCATGGTTGGTTGATTGAATGGTTGACCATTTGCCTGTCAGATTCATGTTCCTCCGCAAAAGTGCTTTGAAAGATCAACCCATCTTTACCAGCTACTACACATACCCAGTTGCCAGGGTTCCGATATTTTTACATCGAGTGACCCAAGTCATATCCACATATTTTGAGGTTTGGTCAGGACCCAAATCTGAGCCACAACATTTTTCATCACTGACCCAGCCGTCACCTGCAAGTCTTCCTCAATGGCAACGTCATCCACCAACTTCTTCTCCAGTGAGACCTGCGCAACGCACCAAGGGGATGATGGTAATTTATGCTTCATGGGGAGATCATAGGGATATTTCATGGAATATATATATAATATTTGTATATAGTATATAATAGATATCTATATATATATCTATAATATTGGACATGTTGTATATATATATATATACACATCTATACATGAACAGCTTGATGTATCATAGCTGGGTCCGCAAGTCTGTCAGCTGGGGGATATACCACCAAAAAAAACGGCCATTTCGTTTTAAAGGATTCTCCACTACCCATCTAGTTGGGAATTCCACGGAAATTCACATGGATTTTATCTGGTTGGTGGTTTCAACCCCTCTGAAAAATATGAAAGTCAGTTTATGGAAAAATAAAATTCATGTTCCAAACCACCAACCAGTTATGATTCATCCAATATTTTCAAGGTATTGAGTCTCATCCCCACAGCAGCAAGCTGAGCTCACCAGGAAGCGGAGACTCTGCAAGGTCTGCCGAAGCAGTTCCTGGGCGTGGCACGGTGACGAGGCAAGTCATGGAAGAAACCAAGGTGTTTGCCAATAGATGTTCTATTAGGCAAGTATTTCGCCGTACTATAAGAACAATATCACTGTTCTATTAGTTCTATAGCATCTCCAAGCCAATAAAATTAGAACAGTCCGTGGCGTAGAGAGTCAAATCATCTATTTCTGGTGAATTTATCATGATTCGTTGGGCCATTGTTGGGACGATATTCCATGATATTCCCCCAACGTTTGCCCAGGTGCAGCTATCAGACTGCTAGCTCCAGTAAAAGCCAGCGGGTTGCAAGCCTCAAATCAGTTACAAACCTGAATAGTGTGTCATTCTTGGGATAATTCTCCCCTAAAAAAGCACCCCTTCTAACTTATCCCGCTGAATTCTCCATGGCTCTTCGGAAGTCAGATTGGGAGCCGGATAGCCTGAGCTCAGCGCTGCTGGAACCACACAGATGGAGCTGTGAAAATTTGAAAAAGTAAAACAGAAACACCTAGGGTACAAACAACAGAAACACATGGTACAATGGTGCGATATGGTAGAGTGACAGTAGAAGCAACAACTTGAACAAAAAACATCGGAAAACAGAGAGATATCCTCAGATGCACGCAGTCTTTGACACGGAGGCTGCTGGTGATAAGGGGAGATACTGGCCGCGCACATGAAACACACAATGATGCAAGCCATTGAAGAACTGATTCGACGAGACTCTTCCAATCAGGGTGGAACGCGCACGAAACAGAAAACATATTGACTGCATCTTTTGTCTTGTCGCTCCAATTACCCGCAACCTTAAGTTGTGTTCTTCTTTCCTTTTGTCATCGTCGTTTTCTTGCTTCATAGAGTAGGAGTCAACCTTGGTGTACTCCGATAGATGTGATAATACTCCAAAATCTCAACCATGGTCATCTGGGCCCTGAATTTCACCCAGTACCAATATGTTGTCTATCAGTGATATGATAGGGCCATAGTTTCTCCTGCTACTCCATTTTCATGCATGAAGAGAAACTGACTGATATCTGATGATACAGCATCTGGGTGAAATGCGTCACAAACCTGAAACTTAAACACTACGCACCTTTTACTGGCACGAAGCACTATCTTATAACTACTTCACGTCATGGCTCTCCTCCAAAACCCCCAACACCTCAAACAATCTGGACATACCCATATAGAATCCCAGTTGATTCTCTCGGTCCCAACCGTGGCTAATCCTGGATACACTGCAAAACATACACCTTCTCAGCAGGAGATCAACGACATTCCCATGACTCCCTGAATATTCGTTGCTTAAATCCCCTATGTATGGTAAAATCAAAGGCAACTTGATCCCCATCTGTGCACATTTTCCTTAGTCCTTGCTTGGATGTGCATCCCATGAATCGGATCCGTGGTTTATAATCCATTCATCAAAAGCCATATTTCAGCCCATCAGTGGGGATATTCCATTAATCTATATAACTAGTGGTATAATTCATGATATTCCACAAGGTTTATTACAACCCATATAATCTCATTCCAATAATAACTCATATTTTTAAAAGCCATAATAATCCAATTCTTGATATTCCATTAATCTAATTATTGGAATATTAAGCTTATTGGAATATATTGGAATGATAGTGAATTGGATTATTTATGATTATTACCCTCTGGTAAATTAACATAGACCCTGGCAGTCATCGGGGTTGGAAGACTAGTTTCCATTAACAATTGGCTATTTTCAGGGTTATTAACCATAGATTAACCATAGATTAACCATAGATTAACCATAGATTAACCATTATTAGCCATTATTGGCCATTATTATATTGGAATCATCCATGAATCCAAGCCATAACATCCCATGGGCCGCCACACTGGAGAGCTCGGTACAGCCATCGCGGTAGGTCTCCACCAGGTTCAACAGCGCGCAGAGCGGACGGAACTCGGGCCGCGAGTGCCTGGACGTCTTGGGATGGTGATTTCACCCTGAAAATGGGGATTTCATGGAACTTATAGCTGATTTATAAGTTGAAAAATGGGGATTTATCTTTATCAATATTAATGGCCATAGCTGGTTGATAATCTTTATCAACTATAGCTGATTTATCATTGATAAAAGGATTCATCTGGCTGAAATCTATAATTTTATGTTTATTCCAACTTGTGATGGATTTAACAATTGGGCGTGCCCCAGTTCGGAAGCGCTAAGT
>Ga0126342_10008933_pt1 | contig 17950 bp, 8 predicted proteins | sample Cyp1metagenome_FD_92528 | JGI IMG/M metagenome (GOLD analysis project Ga0126342, IMG submission 92528) | Coral microbial communities from Lord Howe Island, Old Settlement Bay, Australia - Cyphastrea 1 metagenome | ecosystem: Host-associated > Invertebrates > Cnidaria > Coral ... | reverse complement strand
TCACCAACCATACCACAAACTGTTTGAAGAAGTTTCGACAGGTCAATTGACTCAATTCTTCCATCAAGTCCATCATTCTCGCTTCTCGAGCCAACAGTTCTGATTTGTTTTCAAATCACTACAGTTCTGAGTACACTTAAATGATGAATATAATTCGCTATCGAATTGCTTCGATTATTTCCCATTGGTTCTTTGTCCCTTCTTAAGAGTCAATAGTCGCTATTTCGCCACAGCATTGTAACGACAAACATACACTTAGAACATTGTTTAAAAGCTCTTTAGCGGGGATGTACATTAATAACATCCCAAACATATACACTTAGAACATCCTAGGGGGACCGTATGAATGTTCTAAGTGCATGTCCGTCCGTCAACCTAATATAGCACATGTAAAAAACCCATGACAATTTGTTCCCTGCATTATTTCGCATTTTTGGGCAGGAACAATACATGTGAAAGTAACATTAAGTAACCTAATGCCTGATTCCATGCACAGAAACACACTTGGAACACATGGCTGCACATGGCATCATTTTTTTGGAGATGTTCTAAGTGCATCAAAAAAACAATGGTTTTATGCTCTAAGTCTAAGTCTGTACTTAGACACCAATATTCTTTTATTTTGATCTTCTAAGTATAGACTCTGTTTCTAAGTGTATGTCCGTTAATATATTGGCATTTGTTAATGATGTTATTGAGTCATTCCATTCCTCCAAAAGTATCTTTCCATTTTATATAAATTATGAATCAGGTTATTGTACATTCTAATTATCGAGTATATATGCGTCATATTCTGCTGCAATTGTGTATTATGTAAGCAATTATCCATTGTGTGGTGTTCCATTATACAAACATATACCCTACGATAAGCTAACATAGATGCGGAACCCCCATTTTCCAAATCTATGTATATAAAAGTTTACAGGAGGGTCATACTGTGGATGGTTGCGAAATCCTGCACCAGTTGATTGGTGCTTTACATCATTTTACATCGTTATTTACAGGCTTTCAACCATTCAAGGTGGTGCAAGATTCCGCAACCATCCACAGTATCAAGTTGGGTGTTAGGAAACTAACATCTATAATCTATCATAATCTATCAAAAAATGCTGGGTTTTCATGGGTTTTCCATGGGTTTTCTATGGGTTTTCCATGGGTTTTCCATGGGTTTTCTATGTGAGTTACAGATGTTCTCCCATGGATTCAGCGTATGGATTCTGCTTCTCAGGTTATGGCGTGGGGACCAACGTGGACTTCGAATGGGAGCTGGCGCGCCTTGGAGCCGAACATTTCAGGTTCGTGAATTATTTACCCATATACATATATTATATAATATTATATATTTATATAATGATATATATATATATATACATACATATTGCATATATATATACATACATATATATTAAGGTTTCGGTTCATGGGGGGTCGGTAGTGCGATTTCAGCCGACTTCCCTAACTTTAGCCTTAGGGGGGGCGATCTTTTTATGCCATTTCGCCACCTCGTGGTTTGGTTCACTGCTGGAATTTGGATCTCCCATCTCTGCAGTCATCAGGGGGGCACGCGAAGCTGGGTGGCACCGGCGGCTCAGAAGAGTTCGTCAGAGGTGCAGGGCTTTCATCCGGAAATTCGTTGTGAAACCACTGGGAAAGAGGACAAAGCGCAAGGTCAGGAGTGCAATCCAGTTGCTGGCTGGACATCATTCCTACGATCAGAGACAAGTCCCACCCCAGATCTGGTGGCAGCTAGGGATGACGTGGTCTTGTCAGCAGTGCAAACAAAACAACACGGAACACCAGGAGTATTGCAGGAATTGCAGAGCTCATTGGTCCAAAGTATGGGTGAAGCCGAAGCGCCGTTCAAGGAGCAAGAGCGCCAAGGCTACCTCCTATCGAGACGCAGCTCATCAAGAGCCAGTAGAGGAGAATGTGGATTGGAATGTTTTTCCATTGAAAGCACCATGGATACCAACCACGCCCTCCAGTCGGGTGCAAGGCAAGAAAGGGGAGACGACAGTTGGAGCTGGGTCCAATGTGCCCAGCGCACAACAAGTAGTCCAACCAGCACAAGTGAGCAACACCGACATGGCTTTGACTGCGGAGGAGGAAAAGATTTTAGAAAACCTGAAAGGGTTGCAAGAGGCGGGTTTGGAGCTTTCCATGGACATGCAGCAGAAACTAGAAATTCTAGTTGCCAAGCAAGCAGTTGGAGCCAAAAAACCGCTGACTCATGGGCATCTCAATCGCTTGAACAAGGTCAAGTCGCAATTGACGAATGCAGCCAAAAGAATCGAGGAGCTGGACCAGGAATGGTCAAGCTTTGTCCAGAAGACTATGGAGAAGGTCAAGCAGCATGCGGCTATGTATCAGTCCTGCAGAGCGGATCTTCTCGAAGCTTACAACACCAAGTTGGAGGAGCTCTCAATGTTGAAGAAAGAGATGACAGAAGCATCCTTGTCCATGTTGGCACCGGCAGTCACAGTGGCGCCCATGGAGAAGAATGTGGATGTGGAACAACAGATTCACAGCTTGGAAGAAGTCATCGACATAGAGAGTATCGTGGGTGCCGTGGATTTGACCGAAGACATGGACGAGGAGGTACAAATGGGGGGAGGAAGCACTGCAGCCAGCAAGTGTCTGCCCAAGAATCCCAAGCCTTTTCGTGGGGCGGCATCTCCAACCAAGGTAGCCAATCAGCATCTAAAGCAGAAAGCTCAAGATGCGAAAGAAACAAAAGCCAAGGAGTGAGAACTCAGCATGTAGACTTCATGGACAGCGGAGTTGACAGCTTTGATCTCTGGTCTTTTGTTTGGGACAAGGAGAAGGAGAAACGAGTGCTGTGCGATGATTTGTCTCGGCATTTTGATTTTCCTTATACATGGCGGAATTGCTTGAAGCGAGCCACTGATTGCACTGACCATGAGGTTAATGGTACAGGGTATGGTACACATTCCTCTCATCCCAGTGTCTTCAGTAATGAAATGAGCGGCATTTGGTGTGGCAGGGCGAATTTTGTTGATGAACAGGTAGTCCATGCGGGCTGTGACGGCCAGTTCTCAGATGCTCCAGCTGCACATACAAATGCTATCCATTTGCAAGACTCCATTATTCCTTGCGGGAATCTGGAGTCTCATGAATTGTCAGATGTCATTTTGCGAAGTCAGAATGCTATGATCGGAAACGGGGCATCTGGAGAAATGTGTGATTTTTCGGATGCGGAGAGTCCTTCCAAAATCTCCGGACAAGGTGGAAGGACTCATGTCCAATACTCATGGGAAACATTTGCAGGTGTCGATTTTTCCAGTGAACTGCTTGAATCCCATACATGGCAGCATTTTCAAGAGTTTGAACCTCAGCGTTTTGCAGATGGATCCTCTTTGACTGCTGGTGATTCCCTCTTTCGAGTTCGTGGGGAGGATAACACGGATCTCTCCAGTCCTCAAGGGAAAGAAAGAAATGGGCAGCAAGGGAAGTTAGAGCCGCGACATTTTGTTGCAGGAGCCTTCGCCTTGCAGGAAACATGTAACCATACTGTCCACACATCCCCAAACTCCCTGAATAGGGCTAGAGGAACAGAAAATGCGGGTTGTGACTGCAAGCAGATATGGGAGATGGAGGGAAAGGACAGTGATTATATGGATCAACGACATGAATTTTCCCAGGCACCGATCCCTGGTGCTACCAGATGTGCAAGGGAAAAACAAAGAAGAGTCCTTTTTCGTGATGAAGTTGAGATTCGTTGTTTTATGGAACAGGCACAAGTGGATGTTACCATTCATCACACTCTTGTCAGTCGTTCTTGTAGAACTTTGTGGCACTTGCATGGCCAAATCGCGCAATTCCCTGATTTTGCGAGAGTTTTGGGTGCCGCTGGAAGTGTTTGCCAATCTTCTTATCGTCAACATGACATGTGTGAACATGAGAAGGGCCAGATTTCCATTCCAGGAGAAAAGCATCAAGGAAACTCAGAGAACATTGGTCTTAGCAGTGAGGATGCGGGGTGTTTGATTTGGCCTGAAGGAATTGCCGACGAAACCAGTAGGTTGCCGGTCTTCGCCGATACTTGGTTTGTGTCCGCCCATCGCTTCCCTTTGTGCGTGAGGCCTAGGAAAATCCAGTTGCGGGATGATTTCAGGGATGATCCCCATGCAATGGAACAGCTGTGTAGACAAGTTTGGCGAGATGTGGATGATGGCAGGTCTATCAAATTCCACCTGTTGACATCGGCTCCCACTCGGTTGCCGAGTATCAAATTTCACATTGTCATGACTCAGGGAGACTTGACAGGTTGGGACTGGACGATGTTGTATTCGCTGACACTCCCTCCTTTGTTTCGACATAGGATTGTTTTATTTCCAGATGGTTCGACAGTTGATGATTTCTTTCGACATGCCCAGGTGGAAGGAGCATGTGAACAGAACAGAATTGCTTGTTATCTCAATTTCGTCGAGCATCTGGATGAGATCACTCTTACAGGTCAGCAGCAATTCCAAGTCCCATTAAGCCGTTATGTGGAAGGGCAGGTGCGTGTCGTTGGAGATGTAACTGACACAGTTGTTCATAGTGAGACGACCAGTGAAGCTGAGACTATGCTTCCAGATGATGATGAAGTACATGATGATGAGATTTCTCTTATGTCAGCGGGACCCTTGATGTTCCAACTTGACGATGAGGACCCATATCCTTGGCAAGTAGAGGGTCTACTGGATTTGGATGAACAAGAGATGCAAGAAGAACAGCTGCAACCAGAAATCATTTTTGCTCCGCATCACCAAGGCTTGTTGCAAGATGAGATTGAGGATTTTACCGATGTGCAGGAGGAGGATGACACACCTTGGGTAGCAGCCACCTTCGGGCTTGGCTTAGTTGATTTGGGACGCAGGGATATTGAATTCCAGCCCCACGACCTACCTGGACTCCTGCAAGAAATTCTCAGAGTCTGGCAAGACCACGCTCAATATGCCAATTTGGTGGTGTACAATGTTCACCCACAGCCAGTGGATATCATTGGAAGACGGGCAGTCGCAATCATTGTGGTGGTTGATTTGCCTGAAGCATTGGACCTTTCAGTGCGAAATGTTTTGATTGTAGAACAGGCAGCAAACGATGTCACTGCAAGGGCTCAGCCATATGCTGCGCGTCTGACCAGTGAAGCATCACAGAGAGAAATATTGGTGCAACTTGATCTACATCGAAATTGTCCGCCTTTTGCTTTGCGACCATGCCATATTCGGTTGGGTGAGGTCTTCATGGAGAAAAATGTGTTCTATGATTTTGATCATGGCACCCTATGCAGCACTTGGATCGGCCAAGTCCATGCGCAAGTCACGGAGGCAGAACAGAGCATCTTTAATGTCGAAAATTTCTTCTTGCAGGTGCATTCATACATTGAACACCGCGAAGATGTTGACAAGGTGCAGCGTGTTGTTTGTCGAGTCCATGGCATCACGCCAGGCAACAGACCGATGGGACACAGAGATGTCATCATTGATGTTGAATGGTTGTATGATTTGGAATGGATCAGACAAATGCAAACTTTGTGGCCTTTTGACAGTGAAACGGTGGCTCTATATTTTGCGCCATCGGCCACTGATGACATGAACGAAGTGGAGGAGGTGGTTTTTCATTTCATTGCGAAATGTGGATACAATCCTGGTCATCCAATTCTGGTTCATCAGCAACTAATATCTGTTGAAGAAACTCCACGTGATCCACAGGGTATTAGTGAATACTGGGCGATTTCAGTTCCGGATGGTTGGGCAGGATCCGGAATTGTCAATTCACTCACTTCGCGCCCCTTTTGGTTTGAGTATGCTCGACAAGAATGTGTGTATCCTCATCTTGCGGTCAATGGAGTCAGATTGAGGGATGTCAGGCAAGTTTGGCAACCAGGCGATGTCCTTAGAGCCCGCTTTTTAGTGTGGCAAAGACATCACATGCTGGAGCTTATGATGGGAGCCAGCAATCATGACATGGCCAATGATGTTGAATTCACCTCCTTCCTTCAGAAAAGGCCTTTCAAGAGGCCTAGCCAAGAGCGGCAGCAACTCTCCGATGAAATTTGGCAAGCAAATGATGAACAAAGCAATCCTATTTTGGATTCTTTCATGGAAGTTTGTATCAGTTTGCGAGACGCTGGAATTAGAGCGTTAGATGGCAATGCTGAGGTTGAAGAGGTTGAGGTTCAGTCGCAATGCCCGAGTTTTTCGGATGAGAAGTGCATGGACGAACTCAAGGATAGTAGTCGTGCACCATCCAGTGTGATCAGCAAGGATAGTGAGGAGGACCCAGTCATTGATGCGTTGGTCAAATCCTTGCAAGTCATTTATGACAGAGGGCATAGTGGTATCAATTGCGATTTCATGGTCGTGCCTCATATTCACCCTCATGCACGCATAGCATGTGAATGGGTACCACCAGGGTCACACAGTGGTCATGTTTGGCATATCTTCACAGATGGTTCTGCTAAAAAGGAGAGAGCCACTTGGGCGATTGTCATCATCAAAGAGGTGTGCGTGGATGGCAGACTCACTTATGCGCGTGTGGGCTATGCTGCAGGAGAAGTCAATGAAGCACTGGGGCCAGTGGACCAGAATGCAATGGATGCGGAAGCAACAGCAATTATTGCTATGGTCGAATATGCCATTGCAAACTGTGTAGTGCCGGAGTCTCATGTTTACTGTCATTTTGATGCAATGGCGGTTGGTTTTGGTGCAACCGGAGTCTATGGCATGCCACAAAGGAGGGGTTCCACGTCAACACGTCAAAAAGCTGCTAGAATATTGATGACAGTCCTTGAAAGGCGAATGGAACAGCAAACTGGAGTGTGTAAGGGCCTACATGTGTGTGCACATCAGGGCCATCCTTGGAATGAGATGGTTGATGGGATAGCAAAGGCTGTATGGCATGGTTGGCAACCTCAGACCTCCTTTTCATTTGCGTCAGGTGATTTGTTGCGACATCCTTTGGCCGAATGGGCTTGGTTGCAAGTTGGACCAACAGTCGAATTGCCGGCATTATCTCAATTATTGCGGAATGACTTTCCAGAGACGGGTGCCATAAACATTGATGAGACTCTGAGGTGTAAGCCGTTGCAGCACACCAACAGAGAAGTGTCCGTGACATTGAAGTTTGCTACGGCGAATGTGGCTACTATGGCTTATGGCACTGACGGAGGAGAGGGAGTCAGTGTGAAAGCACTTGAGATTTTGCGGCAGTTTGAGGAGAACCAGGTCCACATCATAGGTGTTCAGGAGTCACGTGCACGGCGATCTCAATGCGTTGAAAATGGACCTTACACCAGACTGATTGCGGCCGGAGAATGTGGTAATGCTGGTGTTGAGTTGTGGATCAATGGACAAGCACTTGCAAAGGCATTCAAAACTGTTTTCACGGCAGAAAAGGATTTATGTGTTTGGTATCAAAGCAAGAGAGTTCTTGGAGTGCGATGCAATTTTGGAGCCATTGCTTTTGATGTTTTGGTGCTCTATGCGCCACAACGAGGCAGACCTCCAGGAGAGGTGCAGCAATGGTGGGATGACCTCCAAAACGTGGTGGCCAAAAGAGACCCGCACGTCACACTTTTTTGCTTGGGAGACCTGAACTGCAAAATCGGAAACATAGTCACAGAAGGGATCGGCGAGCATGGTGCTGACATTGAAGATGTTGGAGGAGCAAGATTCCGGGAGTTTTGCGAAGCACACCAATTGATTGTGCCTTCCACATTCGAGCAATGGCACCAAGGACCTTCTGATACTTTTGTGAGTGCGCACAACACCAGAAGTAGATTGGACTATATTGCGGTCTCTTCAGCAGGTCGAGAAGGCATTGTTCAATCATATGTTGATTCCACAATTGATCTCATGAATGGTGATCGAGATCATCGACCTCTGGTTTTGATCATGGAGATCAAATACAAGCAGTCTGGAACAGGACGTATGAGAAAGAAAAATCTGTATGACAGACAAGCTGCAAGACAGGCGAAAGATCAGGCGGCGCGATCATTGGTTGACACTTTTCCTCTCCAATCTTGGGCGAGTGATGTCAATGTACATTGGTCACAATTGAGACAGCATATGCAAGAAGGAGTCGCCAGATGGTATCCTTGCCAGAAGCGTAAGCAAAGACAGCTCTATTTTTCCGAGCACACATGGAGATTGTTGTGCGATAGAAAGGATCTACGGAAACAACATAGAGAGCTTCAAAGACAGATCAATCTCAAAAGTCTTGGGAGAGTTTTTCAGGCGTGGAAGACGGGCCAAGCCAGCTGTCGAGATGAACTGTGGGAACTGGATATGAGCATGCTTTGCCAGCAGGACGCCATGTTGCTGGAAGCAAGACGTAGTCTTGACGAAAAGTTTCGCAAAAACAAAAAGAAAGATTGGAAAGATTGGATTGACCACCATTTGACGCAACAGATCAGTCAAGCAAATGCGTCTAATCCAAGCAAGCTCTACCAGATTTTGCAGCCTAAAAAGATGATTGCCAAACATTGTGGAAAGCTTACCAAACCATTACGAATGGCACTTTTCACGCAGCAGCATTGCTGATGGGTGGCAAAGACAGTTTGGCCAGATTGAAAACGCCGAATTTGTTGCCTTTGAGGAATTGCTTGACAGGTCAAAGCCAATTTGTGAGCCTCGATCGGTCCAACAGCTGCAGGAGATCCCCACTTTGCTGGATGTCGAGAAAGCATTGAGAGATCTCAACGATGACAAAGCAGCTGGTCTTGACGGGTTAGGGGCTGAGCTTTTCCAGGTTCAATGTGCGAAAGCAGCCAAGAGAGTGTACCCTCTGGTATTGAAAATGGGCCTGCGATGTCAGGGAGTGACGGAGCTCTCAGGAGGCTGGCTCCTGCCTTTGTTTAAAGGTCGGGGCAGCACGCAACAGATGCTTGGATACAGAGCGATCCTTCTTGAACCTGTGATTGCCAGAGCACTGTCAAAGGCCTGGAGGCCAAAACTTGTCAAAGGATTGCAAGCTACTGCAATGCCCATGCAGTGGGGAGGCAGGGCGGGGCTTTCCGTGGAAGCCCTTCACCTTCAAGTGCAGCTCTGGCAAGCAAACGCCAGACGTCAAAAGTTGGCGCATGGTCTCATTTTCATTGACATCAAATCGGCTTTTTACTCGGTGGTTAAGCAGCTCCTCACCGAGGAAGATAGCAGTGGGAACAGACTGAGAGAGGTTTTTACTAGAATGCGCTTGCCGGAATCGGTCTGGGAGACTTTTGTGGACAACGTTGAAAGGTGCAGCCTAATCCAACAAGCCACGGGATCAGAGATCTTAGCAAAGAGCACACAGGCCATGCTCTCACATTCATGGTATGCAATACCGGATGCGGGTTGCATCTCGGCCCCGATGACGGGCTCGAGGCCCGGAGACCCGGGAGCAGACTTGCTCTTTGGGCTTTTAATGTCCAGAATTTTGCATACCATCCATCTCAGAGCGGCGCAAGCCGGCATGCCCCTTTTCCCGGATGGAGACAACGGCATGGCGACATCCAATTGTGTTACCTGGGTGGATGATCTTGCTTTGTCCATTGCTAGTGAAGCGAGCAGGGTCGTGGAACAGGTTACTCACATGCTGTCCTTGGTGCAAGATGCCATGTTGGAGTATGGGTTGCATTTGTCATTTGGGGCTGGGAAAACTGCTGCTATGATTGCTTTTCATGGCAAAGGAGCCACAAAAGCTAGACAACTCATGGAGAGCACTCATGGGGATTCACTCATTGTTTTGACTGAACATCAGGGAGCAGCGAAGGTGCCACTTGTGTCTCATTACAAGCATCTGGGTGGTTATGTGACGAGATCTGGAAGTTGTCTCCAGGAGATCCGTATTCGTGCAGCAGCCACGATGGCCAAATTGAAACCTCTTAGAAAGATTTTGACCAACCAAGATTTGGCCATTGAGAAGAGGCGCATGTTGGTTCAGACAATGGGGGTCTCCGTCCTTACATTGCATGCGGGCACATGGTTCAACATGACACAAACTGAATTCTTGGCTTGGCAGGCAGGCGTGTTTCGCACTTACCAAGTGATTCAGCCTCGCAATGAAGAGGGCCAAGTTCCACACCTTGGTTTTTATCATGTGGCGAGTGACGTCAACCTCCCCATGCCAATGGAACTTTTGTACATCCAGAGGTTGAGGCTTCTTTTTCACATCATGGGTGCTCAAGATCAATGTATGATACAAGGCATCATTGAAAACTACCACATCACAGGTGATGAATCATGGCTATATGGAGCTGTCAAAAGTGTCAAGTGGATGCGCAGTCAGGTGGGGAATTTTGTCGCACCTGAGGAACTGGACTGCTTGCATGAATGGGAGACTTGGGTATTGTTTGCGCCATTTGCAAAGAAACTACAGCAGGAGTTGAAGAAGGTACAAAAGGCGCACATGCTCAAAGTCAATACCATGTGTGCAATTCAGAACCATGCGGACAGACAGAACCAGATCTTAACAGACATGGGTTGGAAATTGGAAGGGTCGGCCCCCCTCATCCACAGCACTGAGCATTTTACATGTGAAGAATGTGATGAAGTTTTTGCCACTTCGGCAGCTGTTGCAGTCCACCAACAAAGAAAGCACGGGCAACGCATTGCGATGCGAAGATTCGTCAAAGATGGAGGATGTCGAGCATGTGGAAAATATTTCCACACACGTCCAAGGGTACTCAGACACCTTCACATGGGCACAACAGATTGCTGGATTTGGCATTGCCGACGCTACATACCCATGTCACATGAAGAAACACAAACATTTGATGATGCGGATAGGAAAAAAGGTGTTGCCATGCATCAGAATGGCTTCGCTGACATGGATTTGGATCGCACATGGAGGAAATGTACTCAGGACGAGTTGCTTGATCTCCTGCCATGTAGAGTTGATGTGCAGAACTGCGACCAGCCAGTCAGCGAAGAGGAGTTGCGTTTGTGGAGTGGTTGGGGAATGTTGCCTCCAGGAAAAGGGGGTCGGCCAACCACGCAAAGGAGACAAAAGGAAATGCACATGTTCAATGTCAGCCAAGACATTGCGGCATTCGAGCACAAGATGTTGCAGCAGGTTGCCGATTGGGAACCAGACTATGCATGGGTGCCAAGGCCCCTATCATGCGGCACCAGATATTTTTTGGTGCTTTACAGCGGTCATCGAAGATTCGCTGATATGGCACAGTGGTTTTCCTGGACCAGCGACATTGTGCCGATCTGCATTGATTTAGCCGTGGATCCCGTTCACGGCAATGTGCTGAAGGATGCGCTGTGGGTGCGCCTCATACGAGCCAGAAAAGTCACAGGGGCCCACGCAGGCCCCCCCTGCGAGACTTACAGCTTTGCTCGATGGCTGGAGCTCATTGGTGGGGGGGGGCCGAGGCCGCTACGTGATACAGGTGCTCCATGGGGGAAAGACCATCTCACCCTCAAGGAAGGAGAGCAAGTCTATATTGGCACCATTCTCATGCTTCAAGCGATTTATTTGCTCATGCTGGTGTTTTTGCATGGTGGCAGCTTCACTTTGGAGCATCCGAAGGGACAAGGGTGTCGTGATGGCAAATGGTCCATATGGGATTCTGCTTTTGTCAAGCAACTCATGAGAGATGCACAAGTGAGAAGAGTAGATTTCATTCAGGGGCCTTTAGGCCAACCATTCACAAAGCCTACATCTTTGTTGTCAGGAAGGTTGGATCGAGTGGCGGAATTTCTTGTTGATCATTATCAAATGCATTGGAAGCCCTCTGAGAAGTTGGGCGGAAAGGATGCGAGCGGCAAGCACTGGAACACTGCCAAAGCCAAGGCTTATCCACCTTTAATGTGCAAAGCTCTTGTGCAGGCACATGTTCATTTTGCTGACCAGATTGAGTGTGATCATGAAGAATCTGAACCAGAGGGGTTGCAAGAAGCATTACACTTTCTGGCACAACCTTTTGATCCCTACAGTGATGACAATAGAGGTTCCGAAATGAAGGCCGATTATTGGGGCCACGATTTTATCCTTGGCAAAGGGCACTCCAGTAAGTAGCCACATTTGTGAAGTGAAAACTGTTGAGACTTGCTAAGGACTTTTCATTTTCTGGTTTGTTGCTGGTTTCTCAGCATGCTCTGCCAAAGTGGCTTTTGGAGCATGCTTATGCATGCAGGCGTCGAAAGACACGGACCGAGTGCAATGAAAAAAACATATATATTGCATATATATTTATTCATGCATAATCTGAAAACATATGGGTTTTGACCAGCAACAAAACAGAGTATGATTTAGTTGCAATATGTAGTCTAATAGTAGAACCAAAAAAAACTGCAGGTAAACCGAACCCAAACCCACTGAACCCACAAACATGGGACACACTCACCAGTTTGACATGATCTGTGCCAATTCATCAACTAGACAGTTTCATGGTTAGTTGTATTCCCGGTTTTTGCTGATTGCGCACACAATTATTGTCCTGAATTGATCAAATATGATGAACAATAAGTATATCAAATCCACATCTACTATGTAGTTATTAAATCACAATTTCTGGCACTTACATGATAGTTGTATGAATTCAGCAATCCCAAAAACGATAGGACAGTCACAATTGTCGGAACATATTTGAAAAAAACCACTCAATGGATTGGTTTAAGGGAAAAAATTACAGGAGACCCCATGATCTTCATTGGAAAATCCCATGGTTTAAGATTTTCCCGTGAAAACCAATCCATTGAGGAGAAAAACATCAACCCACCGTCCCGGCGGCCTTTTCCACGGGCCATGGTTTCCAGGTGCTCAGGCAGCCGGGTGTTCCTGTTGGATCACACTGTCATGGCGTTGCCACGACAACATCCCAACTTCACCTTTCGCCAGGACGGGCTCCGGGGCTCCGTCAAGTCTCGAAGAAGGGATAATTAGCGGCATGTCCTGGCTAAAGCCATGGAAATTACTGTTTTTTAATATGGTAACATATGTAAAAATATGGTAAGTCGTCCCAAACATCTGTAAACATATGAGAACTGGAAAATCGGACACGATTTTTTGTTGACTTGAACCCCCCCCGATGGGATCAGGTGAAAGGTTGCTGCACCAACCCAGTTTTTTTGATTTGGGGACAGCTATCATGAACCATCATTTTTTTCTGCTTTGTCCGCATTTTTTTGGTACCCCTAAATCCATTTTCATCATAGTTTCCCCTACTCAATGGCTATATAATTGAGAGTATACCCCATTTTCAGACAAAGCCATGAAGGTCTTTGGTGGGAATTTTTCGTTAATTCGAACGTCTCCTCCGGTAATTAAACGTGCTTTTTGCAGATGACCCGATGATTTTTTCCATTGAAAGCCTGCTGGAATTTTCCAGGCGAGTTGTCTGGCAGATCCAGGGATTGAGCCGTGTCGGCGTTGGCGTTTGAAGAATCTTTGGATCAAAAATTTCGGTCCCAATCTTTGGATTAACATTTAGGTCCCGTGTGAAATTTAACGTTGGTTTGGATTTTGCCAGGCAACGGAGAATTTTCATGAACAAGCTTTATGCATAATCTAATCATATCTATATATCCATGTCCAGATGATTTTATTCCATGAAACAGATGGATTTATCTGAAAACTGGGTAGCCCATTGTATCCACTGGTTAATCATCATTCTCCAAACACTAAACCGGCCATATCCTGGCAACTTCTCTTTTTCCAAACATTAAACCGCATGAAAATCCCCATTAAACTGGCCAAGAGTTGGGGGTGAAGCATAAAACTCATAAAACATGGAGTTAAAGATAGGACATTGGTTCATGGAATAAATCTTAGTTGAATCCTCTTAGTTCAACTAATCTAGAGGAATAAAATAGGATAGTTGAATCCTAGAGGATTCAACATGGTCCTGGGACAGTTCATGGAATATACCCTATGGTAAATTAGTGATTTTTAATGGGTAAATCAACTATAAATGGCCATTTTCAATAGCTATTTTGACATAACCAGAGGGTAATTGAATCCTCTTAGTTCAATTGGTTCCTGCGACACAAGGGGATCAAAGCTTGCAGGAAGCAGTGGCAGAGCAAACCCTGCCAGGCGTTGGGGAAATAGTGACAAGGAGGGCAAAAAAAACCATCCTAGAATTCAATGCGGTTCAATAGTATATTATAGTATATTTACTATCTATTATATATATACATATGATATACACAGTTATATTATATAGGTCTTACTCAGTGATACACTAATTACAACCAGCTAGTAGATTAATATGAGTATTGTAGTACTATTGTGATAAATGTCGAAGATTGGTATCAAAGTCTCAATACTACAGTTAGACAGAATATCGTGTAGTGTAGTGTAGCGTAGTATTGTGTAGTGTAGTATAGTACAGCATAGTATGGTATGGTAAAAGTACAGTCCAGTATAGTATACAGTAGCATAGAATTTGATGTAATTTTTCATATAATATGTATTAGATTGTATAACCAGTTGTTTTTATTGCTAGTGTATACTTGTTGGTACAAAGTTGATACAATTGTTGGTATATCATCGATAGTATACATCACAAGTACTGAATTTGCGAATCAACTCAAAGAAACACCGGGGAATGAGAAGCCAAAAAAAGAGATGATCCATGATGATAAAAGACAAGTGTATATTATATACATATGATAATATCGTAAATCAGTTACATCATAAAATCCTTAATGAGTGTAATCCTCAACATTTTTGTTGATCGTAATTAATACTGGTTGATGGTTTGGAACATTTTGTATTTTCCATTTCATATATGGGATGTCATCCTTCCCATTGACGAAGTCCATCATTTTTCAAGATGGTTATTGCACCACCAACCAGAATAAGTAGTTCGTCGTTACCTCCATGGGATCGCACGAGGTTTGGCAATGGGGATTCGACCTGATTGACTGGGCTTAACCAGGACTTGAGAGCTCGGATTTGTCCCAAAGATATGGGTATATAATATATAATTACCCTCTGGTTATGACTAACATAGCCATGGAAGAAACATTATTCTAACAATATACGTTGTTAATCTAATGAAATGCATTATCCATAAATGTTTAAACAAATAGGTGGTTTACCTATTAAAAATGGTGATTTTCCATGGCTATGCTAAATAACCAGATGGTATATACATATATACATATATCTGGGTAAATTATAACGACCTCACTGTTCTCCCTCACTGGAATCATGGCTAATAAAGAAAATCATCCCCAAATGGACTCAATTCAGGTTAGTGAAATAATATAATATAATAATAACCCAGGTATGATATATAATTATATATAGACGCCAGTAAGAAAACGGATGATGAATGGCATCTGGATGAATGATAACGACTTCACTTTGATGTCACTGGAATGATTGATAAGGGGAATCGAGTTAATCATTTTTTCAGCCAGATACATCATATATATATATACATATATATATATATACACATACACACACATATATATATACATACTGTATATATATATGATCCTCCAAGTACCCTCCTGGAAAACATGGAATAGACATGGGTAGGAGTAGCCTCTGGTTATGACATTCACAGTTCGCCATGGTCCATTTACAGTGAGTTGTCCCATTAAAAAAAAGTGATTTTCCATAGTTATGTTATAGTTTACCAATGGTTATTTGTTACATAGCCATGGAAGCCATGGTCCATAGAAATAGATGGTTTACCGAACTTAATAGCATGGTGGATCTTTCCATGGCAAAGTGTTAGTCATGAACAGATGCTACTTCTTTCTGGGGGGCCTATCAGGATTGCTGTGGCAAATGCAGGGATTGGCTTATTGTATTTGCAATGAGGATACTGATATACTGCAAAAACTGATATACTGTATCAGCAGCTCAGGATATACCTAAATTCACAGCTCATCGCCCATTTGTAGTTCCTTAATGATACCAACTACAGTAATTGAATGACTTGTGATTGGGGCATACGGTATATGGTATACGTCTACAATCTCGTATATATATATATAGTACTTGTATGTACTTGTCAGAAGTATCTGGAGGTTTTCCAAAATGGGGGTACCCCCAAAATCATCTATTTCAAATGGTTGTTGCATCAAAAAAGCATATAAAAGCTATAAACCGTCCATTTTGGGAAAACCCCATTTATGGAAACCTCCATGTCTCCCCACAAGACATTTACCCTCTGGTAAACGTTTACATAGCTATTGAAGCCATGGCCCAGTCGAAAGTTCGTTGATTTGCCCATCAATAGCATGGAGATTTTCCCATCAGTTATATGAACGTTTACCAGAGGGTATTACTATGGAAAATCACCATTTATAATAGGTAAATCAACTATTTCTATGATCATTTTCCAGTTCGCAAACTGTAAATGTTTACCAGAGGGTATATCCAAACAATAATCCCATGATCAACCACTATTCACCCATTATCAGCCACTATTAATGGAAACTAACTATTATTATAACAATCATTAATCATTATATATATATATATATATATCAACCATCATTAAGCATCATTAACCATCATTAACCATCATTAACCATCATTAACCATCATTAACCATCATTAACCATCAAATCCCTATGGAAATCCCATGAAATCCCATGTTTATTATAACATGTTTGGACATGTCTTTCCAAATTTCCAGGTGCTGCTGACACTGTCTGGGAGCACCTGCGACAATTCTGCGGAGAGGTGGGTTTTCGGGGCTTGGGCTTTTTTTCCCGGCTCAACGCAACGTTGGTCCTTGCAAAACGTTGGCCCTGAAAAAAAGAATCAATGGTTAGTAATGGTTAGTAATGGTTAGTAATGGTTAGTAATGGTTAGGAATGGTTATATAATAATGGTTTAATAATGGTTAATAATAATTAGCAATAGTAACCTCTAATAATGGTGAATAACGGTTGATAATGATCAATAGTGGTTAATAATGGTCAATAATGGTTGATAATGGAAACACAACCAACAATGATGTATGATTCATGGACACTTGGAATAGCCTTTGGTAATTCAATATCCATTCATGGTGCTTATTGTCCATTAGTGGTTGATTTTTTGCGAATAATATACGGATTACCCTCTGGCAATTCAAGATAGCTATTGAACATGGACCACTTGTAGCGTATTTACCTGTGAAAATTGTCATTTTCGATAGCTATGTTAATTTACCACAGGTAAATCCATTTCCAGAATTTCCTCCCCGAACTAAATGTATGTTGATAGCTGCAACAATCATCTATAAATGATGGATTTTCCAGCGAGCCACGTTTGATTACCAGAGAGTATATATATATGTATTTATATCCTATTAAAACCAATCTAAAGCATTAAATTCTCTTCAATTAAATTACCATTAAATCACCCCTTTTCCAGTTTTCTCTTGGTTATTATAGATGATCCATGGATTCCTGGCCACTTAATTTGTGGATGCAAATGGTTCGTGATCATGGTTAGTCATAGACCCAAGTATGATCAGTTTTGTACCAATGAAGTATCAGGATTTCATATATATATATATATAATACATATATATATAATATAATATGATATATAATATATGATATATAATATAATATGATATAAAATATAATATGATATATAATATAATATGATATATAATATAATATGATATATAATATAATATGATATATAATATAATATGATATAAAATATAATATGATATATAATATAATATGATATATAATATAATATGATATATAATATAATATTATATATCATATTATATAATATAATATATAATATATAATATATAATATATAATATATTATGTATAATATATAATATATAATATATAATATAATATATAATATAATATAATATAATATACTATAATATAATATAATATAATATAATATATAGCGCCGGACAACTACTTAGAACATCGTTTTGGAAATTTTTCGGTGGGTACGCGCCCTCTACTTAGAACATTTTCGGCGAATAGGGGACGTATGTTCTAAGTGACTTAGAACATATG
>Ga0126342_10008932_pt1 | contig 17950 bp, 15 predicted proteins | sample Cyp1metagenome_FD_92528 | JGI IMG/M metagenome (GOLD analysis project Ga0126342, IMG submission 92528) | Coral microbial communities from Lord Howe Island, Old Settlement Bay, Australia - Cyphastrea 1 metagenome | ecosystem: Host-associated > Invertebrates > Cnidaria > Coral ... | reverse complement strand
CCCCTTGAAGCCCCCCTTGAAGCCCCCCCTTCAAGCCCCCCTTCAAGCCTTCTGAAGGTGAAGGGTACTGTCAAGTTTAGTCTTCGGATCCTTCTTGGGTCATCTCCTGTGAGGATTGGTGACGTGGAGCCTCGCCGCACCAGTGTGATATTGAGTGGGAAATAGGCAATGCAATGCCTGATGCTCCTGTGCAAGGACAATGGCGTGGTGGACTTTCTTCCGCTTCTCTGAAACGAATCAGGTGGGAGCGAGTTCTTCACAGATACCCCGGCTGCGCCCGGATGTCATTGAGTGGAACCCTCCTGAGGGAGCTGAAGTATGGCGACCCCCGGTACAACTTGGGCGTTCTTCAGCGCTCAACGAAGAGGGCAACCTCCAGTGGTGGAACATGTACCAGCGGTGAGGACTCCGATGAATACAAGCTGATATGGGGCATATGGGGTTGTGGGCAGGTAGTCCGCCGGCTTGGACCTCCACTGATGGAAGTTGGTGGGTGGCTGGTTCCGGGGGAGTGAGGCCTGGAATGATGGGGGATGGAATCCTTCTCCAAGTCAGAGTTGGCCGCAGAACCCTGCGGGATCCTATGGACCACCTACTTCAAAAGCATGCTTTCGGCATCTTCGGTGCGACCTGGGGGATCATCAACATCAACAAGCTCAATGCCGAGGCTTGCGGCAAAACTGACACCTGGGATGCCTGGGGTTCCGAGAGAAAGCACGGTGCTGATGAGGCCTATGGTCAGTCCGAACGGGCGGAACGATGGGCCCACTTTAAGCGTGAGAAGGGGAGAGCATTCGCGAGGCGACGTTGCGGGTTCTTCAAGCTCCGCTACCACCAGCGTTGCACCCCCCTCGAGCTTCAGAAGCCCAACAGCGACAGAGGACTCGGTACTTGGAGGCGAACCGTGGGGATGTCAGTGATCCTGATCTTTGATTTTTCTGCATGGAGAGCTACAATGGAGGCAAGCTCCAACTACGAGGAGGAAACGGAGTCCGAGGAGACATCAGATGGGGACTTCTCGGTGATCACCGACCAGGAGGAGGACGGAGCTGCACCTCCAGACCGTGGAGAAGACATGATAGCCTGAGAAGTTTTGGATTTGTGGTCAGAATGACCACCAGTCTTTCCACATGACCAAGGGTCATGGGGGGGAGTGTGATGGTGTGGGAAACCGAAGAAGGCGTGCCCCGTTCACTCCCCAGGAAAATCGAGAAGTGTAACAGTTTTGCTGGCTTAGCATGGCCACTCTGCACAAAAATGACGCGCACCAATCCAAACCGGTGCTTACCATCGTATGGCTCAAGAAAAACAGGCGCCCATTGCCGCTGCTTGGTAGTTTTGGGTGCCTGGGGAATCTCAGTTTCATTCTGTTTCTTAATTTTTTGAGAAAGCTTACGTTTTGAAACGCCCAATTGATTCCTTGAACCCTGTGCCCGACTGTATGAAGAGGGCAGTCTTCAACATTCTGACTTTGGGAGCAGCAACTATCGCAGAGCAACGCGCCAAAGCAATCAAGAACATCATCCAGCTGAAGCACAGCCTGGCAGCAGACGAACGCGCATTGCATGACACCTAGCCTCTCCCGAAGCAAAACTTGCTCAAGGACAAAACCATACTTGTGTTCAAGCGATTGCTGGAGAAAACCAACTATCCTGATATGGATGGGGTCAAGTTTATGAGCGAGGGTGTCGCGCTGACTGGTCAGCACGACAAACCTCCCTATGCGGACTACAAATTCAGTCCTGCCGTCTCAACGCTGGAACAACCGGAGCAGGAAGCAATTTGGAGGCGCAGGTCGCTGATGGCCAAAAGCTTCAGCCATGAGCATCTAGATTTGTTGGATGAGCAGTCTCGCGATGAAGTGGCAGCTGGATTTTTTCAAGGTCCTTTCAACTCAGTTGAAGAAGTTTCGAATTTCCTCTGGAGGAGCGATTGCCTGTTGAACAGTTGAACCCCCGCTTCATTGTGCTGAAAGGCCCTGCAAAGAAGCCTAGAATTATTGATGACTGCTGACGATCTGGATTGCATGGTGCCTTCACAAGTTTGGAGCGATTGCAGCTCCAAGACTTCGACTTCGTTGTATCCATTGCGAAGCTACTCAAGTCATGTGTGCAGGGTGGGAAGTCAGGCTGACGGTGGCCGATGTCTCTGTCTTGAGAGGCACCTTGCTTCCATGACTGGCTGGGTGTAAATGGCTGGCTCGCTCGTGACCTAGCGAAGGCTTACAAGCAAATGGCGATCACCGAGCAAAGCCGACATGTTTCTGTTGTTGGGGTATTCGAGGTGTGATGCTGGATCATGGGCTTTCTATTCTTCCACGGCAATTCCCTCTGGCGCTGTGGGCAGCATATTTGGCTTTTTAGGAGTTGCTCGAGTTATATGGCATCTCGCCGTTTCCCTGCTGAACGTGCCCGCTTGCCATTATTTTGACGATTTCCCTCATTTCGAAATCGAACCCCTGGCAACTTCGTCTCAGTTGGCCTTTGAAACTCTTCTCCGGTGGAAATTTGCCGATGGGGACAAGAACTTGCCTTTTGCAACGAGTTCAACATTCTGAGAGCACGCATTTCTTTAGTTGACTTGCCTCAGGATTTTGCCTCGGTCGTTTTCTTCAACCTGCTATGAGACAATTGGCGCATGTCTGTACTCAGCGAAGCCATCAATTGAAAATTGATGATGCGTGTGACCATTTCCTGAAAATTTTGGCGCAGGCCAAGCCTAGACATTTCAGCTGTGATCATGGGGGCGCCCCCTATTCTGATTTTTGCCGACAGTGCGTATGAGTCTGGCGTTGCTTCGGCTGGGGCTTTGTTGGTTGACTTGGCAAAAGCACCCCTTTGGTTTTTGATGGGGTCATACCTGAAGAGGTAGTGACGAAATGGACCGCAAACGGCGGCCAGCAGGTCATGCCTCTTCAAGCAAAGCCCTGTGAGGATAAAGACTACCAGCCTCGAAATAGTTGTTGAACTGTGGCTTATCTCGAATCTTCTCATGGTTAGTGTCCAGGTCCAGGCCGAGATTTTTGTATTAGTTTGTATGCGAGTTGCAGTCAAGCGGCAGCCGCGGGACGAAAAGTGATATTCTTTGTTGAGAATGAGCCGTCGCGATATGCGTCGCGATATGCTGTGATTAAGGGCACGAGCGGTAGTTCCTCCATGCAAATTTAAACATTCAAATTTCACCAGTGCGACTGTGAATTCGGTTGCTTCCATTGGGTTGAGCGTGTCCCATCAGCGTCTAACCCTGCTGACCTCCCAACTCGTAATCGGACAAACGAGTTGGTCAGCATGGTTACGGGAATCCACGCTGGCACCGTGCCATTTGACCCAGAACTAATAGAGGCGGTTTTGAATGCGGACAGCCACGGGTTCTTCTTTCATGATGCGGACATCTTCCCACCGGTGTTTGCTAGCCTTGCATGATCCTTTTGTTATTCGGAGTAGACAAAGATACTTGCAGGGGGTGGTTCGATCTTTGCTTGTTTCGCCTGACCAAAAAGGCGTGTCTTCATTGCTTGCTTGACGAAGGGATCATAGCCAAGAATGTGGATGTCACGCAGTGAATATTATTTCTTGAGTGTTGATAGTGAGGTCTCCGAACGCACCTTCTGTCAAGTTGCATTTGCTTTTGTGATTTGATCGTGCTCAGGTGAAGAACCAAAATTAATGACGAAATGGCAAACGGAAGAGTGGCAATGATCGCCATCATCAGTGTGTTTATTGGATTCCATGGTTTTATCCTCAAAGTGGGCGGGATCGGTGGTAAAATCCTCCCCGCAAAATCTCGGCGCAACCCGCCGCTCCCGTCCCGCCTCGACGTTTGCTTGTTTCCCCTGGCCAAAAGGCGTGTCTTCATTGCTTGCTTGACGAAGGGATCATAGCCAAAAAATATTTATATATCGATATGTCTATATATCTATATATCTATGGATCTATATATCTATACAAATATATATATATAAATATCCATATATCTATGCATATATATATATGTATATCTCTATATATTTAAACATATATATATATATATATCTATACATATATATATATATTTATCTATATATACCTATATATCTATCTATCTATAAATATATATTTATATATATATATATATATTTATATATATATATATATCTATATATCAATATATATGTATATATAAATATATATGTATAAATATCTATATATCTATATATTTATAAATATCTATATACCTATATATCCATAAATATCTATATATCCAAAAATATCCATATTTATATATATATATATCTACACATACATGCATGCATATATATATATATATCTATACATTGGCACGGCCCTCGCAGATATATGTGGCGTGAACAAAAAAAAAATGCATGGTTCCTGCTCTCAATTTTAATCACAAATAGATAAAGTCTTAGTTTTCCAATCATCTGATTTTAATTGCAAACATGTTCACACGCGAAAACATGGTAAGGAATGAAATTGCATGGGAATAATAACCAAGTGGCCAGCGGTGTGTTAGTTTTTTCTAAAAAATGTGTACGGAAGACCAAAAACTTGGAAAAACATTTGGTTCACAGGCCTTCTTTGGTGTAATCATAATCGGTGTGATTTTTTTCAAACACTTTGATTTACGAAACAATGTATTTCTTTGCCTTGGCCAAATGTCATTGTGTGTGATGCTTATCTTTCGCTGACCACGCAGCTGTTGCCATCCCATCTGTTCAGATGTAGTCCTCCGTTTTAGCAGTTTCGATTCCAACTCAGGACACTCAAATTGTAATTCACATTTCAAGCACTTATTGTTGAATTTCGGCAATTTACAGCAGTTGTTTTTGAACACATTTCACACAGTGACGGTGGGTGGCCATCTGTGCGGCCGAGCCTCATGCGAGACGAACTTAGTCGCAACACCATTGTGGGTGGAGTGCGCGTTGAGACCGCCATTCAGCAGGTGGCTTAAAACAAAGTGGTGCATAAACAAAGGAACAACGTCAAACCCATGACAGATAGGCGAAAAATCAAAATTTCTTTAGGTTCATTCGTATTTTGAATTTTGAATTCCTGCAGCCAATGGGTCCTGACAATTGATAACCAATGGGTCTTCAATATCATGTGACCTAAAAAATTGAACATTAAACACCTATAACCAGCTATACATCTCATTAAATCACCATTTTTCTGGTTAAAAATCACCATTTTCCAAACAACATGTAGACCTGGTGACAGGTTGAAGATGAACTTGCGAAATGGCAGTGCAACAAGTACACGCACATCACTCGAGCAGTCCCAGTTTCAGCGGTTTCAGCGGACCACAAGTCGGTCATCAAACTGGAGACCATTTTCAGCCGCCCAGCGCAGGAGATTCTGACAGCTTCAGCAGCCTGAGCAGCCTGAGTTAACCTCTGGTAATTTAAGACTGCGAACTGGAAAATGGCCATAGAAATAGTTGATTTACCCATTAAACATGGTGATTTTCCATCATTATGTTAGTTTACCAGAGGTTAAACATGGTAACAAAACTTTAGTGAATGGTTCATCTTGGATCCAACCATATCTAACGATGTCAAAACTAGTCCTACCAATAACAGGTCCTACCTCTTTGGCACAGACCTTGTGCGAGGGTGGGAAACCTGCAAAGCATACATTTAGCAACCATCAACTCTACATTTTTTGTTGTTTCTTTGGTGAATACCATATCTGCAGTATCTTTTATTTATCCAATGTGACGTCGATTGTGTAAGTCAGTGTGGTGCCAAAAACCAACTGTGTCAGAAATTCATGTGGACTTTGCTGCTCCTACTTTGATGTGACTGAGATGTGGAGAAAAAAACTATGACAATCGGACTGGCTATCAGTTTCTACCACCATTTTCAAACAATGAAAACTGTACTGCAAACATCTATGGCTGTAGATCAAACAGGTCTTTTTCAAAAGCGGACGGTTCGTTTTTTTTTTCGGTGCCAGGATTGCCCTGTGCCGGTGGCTGTGGTCTTTGTGTACTTCAACTTGGATACGGCCACAGGGGCTTTGACGTACCAGTTTGAAGAGGAGAACGTTCAACACGAGGCCCGTGGGCCACCAGGACTCTATGGGAGAACATGTTCGGATAGGAATGCCTGGGGACAGATTCATTTGAATTTGTAGGTCATTAGCCTAGGTTGTTCCAGAACATTAAGTCGATTCAGTTCCAATCTTTCTCGAAAGTTTGAAACCCAAATTTCAACCCGATCTGGATGCACCGCGGGTCTACCGCGGAATCACATTCCGAGTTTTGACATCAGCCAGCAGCGGGTCTTGGAGCCAACTTCACGACTTTTTTGGTCCATTTTTGATGGACAACCTCATATCATCTTGGTGGTTGTATACCCTATTATTCCATTCATATCCTCATGGATATCTCCATTCACATTCAGTCAACATCGATAATTATTGGTTCACCCCCCCATTATATATTTTATCCCATTTATGACTATTATCCCATTTATTGGTTATAACAGATCCAATTATTGGTTGGTTAAATACATTGCCAGGTAAGTGGTCAAAGTCTGGCACCTGGCATGTACGAACGCTGGCTGGATCGCATCATTGGCGATAAGCTGCAGGACATTTTGGGACAAAACATGGTGATGTTTCAGGGAAAACTTAGCGATTTTCCATCAAACCTGTTGATATTCTGGAGAAAAACATGCTGATTTTCTGTAAATCCTGCTAATTTTCCATAAGGATGGTGGTTTACATGGCGATGTTTGAAGGAAATTCGACCAACCGTACATGAAGACGAAGCACCCAACAAAAAACATATTTTGAAACGTTGATACATGTAATCATTACGACCGCATTGGCTGACCTTTGAGATTAGTAAATGGTTCGTACTACAACCACTCAAAACACTGGAAAGTTATATACCTGATATGCCCGGATGCCGCCAGTTGTTTCCCATGGATCATAACTTCAGCGATCATGGCCCAATGGCTGGTCTTTGAATCTACGATGGCATCCAGAAATCGTGGAACACTGCAAATTTCATTACCCTCAAAAAAGAGAGGATATCTGATATCTCCAATACATTAGTCAATCAAAAACCTTGCATTTACGAAACTTGAAAATAGAAGCTAACATATGCCCCGTGAGTCCCGGGTCAAAAGTTGGATGATACCACCATTCAGCAAGGGACGACCATACCACAAAAATCCCATGGTTTCCAGACCACGGGAGTAAAGAAGCTACGCTTCTTGCGGGGATCATCTTTTGCATTGCTTGGATAGTCTTGTTTTGACAAAGAAAGAACTTACGTTTTTGACTACCTTTTTGGATGGGTTGGCTGGCTTGAGTTTCTGATGTTGTCCATTTTGATTGGCAATATCGATGGCTACATACTCACTACATGTCTGTTGTACATTGTTGTGCACTCATTTCTTTTCTCCGCCATTTTTGCTAAGACCCCCGATTTTGGTTGATGAAAGTCCCCTTTTGCAAATTGAAGGGGCCCAGATTCAATTTTCCCATCGTTTCTGGGTAATATACACATATCTAGCCCATTTTGTGCCACAATTTTGGCTGGTAAATCAACAGACATACCCTCTGGTAATTTAACATAGCTATGGAAAATCACTATTTCTATGGCCATTTTCAATAGCTATGTGACACATTACCAGAGGGTAAACCAACCAAGTTGTTGCTGAAGCGCCCTGGGAGGTTCGACAGTTACACGACCTCGCTACAGCATTTGAACAAACGCGCCTAGAGCCGCCGCCACATATCGAGGAACAGGTGCACTGCCATGGTAGGATTTTATCAGCCATCAATGGTGCCATTTGTTAAATGCAGTCAATAAAAATGGCTGATTTTTAATCATTAAACCTTTGAAGATAGGGTTTCATGACGAAAACGCCAGTTTTTGAAGTCAATCAATAAATTCGGTTTTAAAAATGAGTGTTTGTCCAACCATTGGGGATTTAATCCACAAAAATGCAGATAGTGATGGTTGATCATGTTTTTTTTTGGTGGTTTCTATAGGTTCCAAAGATCCACTATTACTGGCTGGGGGTTGAGACCCCAGAATTCACGAAGGATCTGGGGGAAACCTTGGAGGTTTCTGGTACATGGGGGGATCCCGGGGATCCCCAATAGCTGGTTGGTTTATTTCATGGAAACTTCCAAAGAAAAATGGACGATTTAGGGGTACCTCCATGACTCAGGAAACCTTCACATGGGGAAATCCATGCCACGCTTTAAGATCTGGCCTTTTTGCAGAGGATCTAAGGTTAGAGATGCAAGAATAGCATTGAAATTGAATAGCGGTTTCAACTGACATGGGCCAGAATACACTGGGCCCAATGCATCATGACATCGTGTTTCTTGCCCAAAAAGATCAACGGATGATGCCAACCCAGTGGGATATGTTCATCAACAAGCCTCAGGATTCAAGCAGAAATTAGGGAGTTCAATATGACACAGCTTTCTGACAGCAAACTTGAAAAGGAACACTACTGTACAAATGAATTGAATGTATTTAGATATAACATTTTCAAAATCGATCGTTTGAGTCTAAAGTTTTGCGAATGTTTGAGTCTCTTCCTACCATGGCTGTCCAGGCCGACTCCGCTCCCATCGATGCTGGCCCCCGACTTCCCACCGACCCCGCCGTGCCGGGCCCCGGGGGCCCCGGGGGCCCCGGGGGCCCCGGGGGCCCCGGCCCCACTCCCAGCGGCCCTGGGGTGGCCGTGGGCGAAGCGGCAGAGGTGGAGAAAATTGAGGCGGAGTTGGATCTCAGCACGTTGCTGGCGAATATCTTTGATGCAGCAGATGAAGAGAACGAACTTGAACTCAGGTGGGAAAAAAAAAACACCAACAAAACATGGGGTGGAAATGGGGTAAACCATGAATGCCAGGGCGTTTTGCGGAAGCATATATGTTCGAGGGGTTAAACATTGGCTGGTAGGATGCGAAAAGGTTGAATTGGGATCTCATCCCATATCCAAAAATTGGGTGGATCAGTGGATGTTCACATCCCAATGTCCAGGATTCGGTCCAGGTTTTGACTCCTGGGATGGCACGCATGCACCTGAGGCATAAGGAAGTGGCAGATCTACTCTACGCGACGCCATTGGGTTTGACGGACTGGGATATTAAGTTGTTGCTCTCCACAGCTACGGAGTTTGAAACTGGCAGGCCGGGGTGCGAGGGGTGGATATTTTTCAAGATGTTTTTAAGTGGACTCAGTGGTACGATGTTTGGCAACCTGGCAACCTGGTTGTGGGAGGCTCTCATGACTTGGGTGTGTAAAACTGTTTGTTCGAGGTGGTGGAACTTTTGGGCTCACCAGGTTGAAAGATGTTGAAAGCACCCTACAATTATCAAAGGAATTAACCCACTAGGACCTTCTGCAAGGTTGACCTGGATTTGTTACACATCCATGATCATCCATGGCCAGGATAGAGTACAAGCCTTTCGTTGCAGCCGCTCCAGAGATCATTGAAGGCGGGCGGACGGGTTGGAGGATGACTTTTTTGGACCTCCGCACCTCCTGGACTTGGATAAGTCTAGTGCTTAGTTTACCCAGTCCCATTTCCCCCCCAAAGAGCAATGAGGTGAACTCCCTCTAGTAAATTAACATAGCTATGGACGATCATCATCTTTAATAGGTAAATCAACTATTTCTATGGTCATTTTCAATAGCTTTTTGTATGTTTACCAGAGGGTAACTACCGTAACTACCCATGATATCTGATGATGAGGGTTTTTACTCACAAAACGCTTCTGAACTCATCGACTGACAACTGGTGGCTACTGCGACTGAATGTCCATCAAATGTGTGCCGTACGGAACCAAATATCCAGCAGATTGTCTTTGAAGATGGGACAAGATGACCCCATTTGATGAAGGCATCTTGTCGACCGCTGCGGTAACACGAGGGCAGAGATCCATCATTTGATTGGTGGGCTTGAAAGAGAATTCCAAGATTAGTCATTAGTCCAATTTCCACAGTTGTACTATCATCTCAATTGTCATTGTCTCGAAGAGTTATCAACTCCTCAATTTTCCGTGGCTTCCTCGGTTTAAATCACCTGCAACATCACTTCGCAAGTCCCTTTTTCCATCATTGTGTCTCCTAACTCTTAGTGATGTTGAACATGCGAACATCTTCCCCCATCTTTTTCGTCATAGTTCCAGCATTTTTGCGGGACATCCATGAATTTTCCCCCACCTTTTGGGGCCTCCACCGGCTCCACCGCACCGGTCACCGCCAGGGCTCCGCAAGCGCCGCGCCGCCTTCGAAGCCCGGAAGAGCGCCGCGGCCGCCGCCGAGGCGCCGGTGACGATGGAGGCCATCGAGCTGTGCTTCGGCGAAGAGATCGAAGAAGTGGCCAGGCACCGGTGGCCAGGGCATGGCGTTGGGGATTTAATGGCCTGGGTGGTGGCGAAACATAGATATAGTTATTGTATGTTATTGTTGGTTGAAAGATGGTTATAGTTTTTTTTTCCGTTACGAAGAGGCGAAATCACACTTGTTTATTCTTAGGGAACGAGTATCAATGACAATTATAGTTGATGATAGGCATATGAATGTTAATCATTAGTTGACAATATTGTCTCAAAGTAGTAGTTAGTTATACATTATTAGTTATAATACATTTAACAGATGCAACTGTCACTGGACACCATATCTACGTTAGTGTACCCCAGAGGAACCCCAGTCATTTCATGCATTTTTTGTGAAGAGGTTTCAGTATGAGTCCCTCCCAACCTCCCAAAATCAGCACTGCCAATCACATTCTACCAACGATACTTTGGGCATCTGAGCAAATATCACCTGATATAACTATAGTTCATGCCATATTATAACTATAGTTCATAGCATATTACACTATACTATACGGACCTAATCTAACCATGCAGCTCAGCTTCCCCTGGAGGACCATGCGAGAAGCCTTCGGTCAAGTGGACCCATCCAGCGTGGGAACCTTGACGCGTCACGAGTTCCGCAGCTGTTTGATGTCGCGGATGGAGCGGCTATCCCTGCAGGAGGTGCCACAGGGCCACAGGGTCTGGTGGTGAAGCCTTAAATACGGATGATTGCGAAGGGTTAATACTACTGGTGAATACGGATTGAGTCAACTACCCTAAATTATGCTCATGACTTTTTGAATTGTGATGTAGCTAAAAAAAACTGGCTATATGGTATTATTGCGAAAGACTGGGATATACAATGGTTAACTATGGCTGAGAATTGGGTGAAGCAGTGGAATTCAGAATGGGGAATTTATTAATCATAGGTTTGTCACAAACAGGCGATTCTATGGCCATTGAAGAATCGGAAACGCCCAAAGACTTCGTTCCCAGGTACAGATGCTGATGCAGATGTGCCGCGAAGACGAACAGGGAAACGTGCTGGTCTATGAAGATCTGGCCTTAGTTGACTTTCTGGCTTCAGTTTCTGCTTGGTGCGATGTCATGAGTATGCATGTTCATTTGCATATATAGATCTACAGTATGTCTATATGTTTTTATGCAGACATATCTGTATTTGTCCCGCAATCCATTTTTTTTTTTGGCGGTGAAAATCTATGCCAGAGCCAATGAGAAGGACATGAACGCTGACATTTAGGGATCTCAACTTTGGGTTTGGATCAAGTTTTTGCCTCAAAATTGGATGTTTTTATTCAAAAGGCCCAAATCTATGGGTTTTGAAGTTTGAAGCCTTGATTCCCCACCGCTGAGGAGTTTCCCATGCTGTTGCAACAGCTGCGTATCGACGCCCTGCACAATGCCTTAGTGGAGACGGATATCGCGGCCTTGCGAATTCATCTCATTCTACTGGCAAGGCAAAGATACATGGGAGGGGCGGCTCAAATTTGAGTTTTGATGGTGAAAACACAAGTTTTTTCTATTTGTTCAATCTTTAATAGATGCTGGCTGGCTGATAATTATCGGCAATATCAAGCCTGAAAACCGTGGTGCGTTTGACTAGTGACCCATGCCTTCTAACTTGAAAATTCCACCACAGAAACGCTGGTTTAATATTGGTTCTGTTCATTTCGGGTCCCATGGAAAAGGGAGTATTTTGACTTTTCATCAATATCCATTCAATTGGGAAGTAACATCAACTAATAGTTGGGAATCATCTAGGATCAACACCAGTGTTGATATTGCCGATTATTAGTTGAAAGTGCTATATATATATATTGCCAATTATTGTTCCAAATACTAAATATCGTCCAGGGTGGACATCAACATCTAACATGATTCATCCTCTCATCTCCGGATCAACATCTAAGAGGTCTGCATAACCCCCATAAATTTGGGAAATGTTTGGATACTGACGGATATGATCTCTCCCCGGAACAAAAGGAATCCTTTTTGGGACCTGAAGACATCCAGGACTTAAACCACTTTTTTTTTGCGATTACGAATAGAAGCAAGGGATTAAAATGCTCGTTTGATGCATTTTATGGAACAAAATCGTCCCCCAAAAATGTAGATGATTAAAATCTAGTGCTATCAGCATATGGGTGTTGCGATTTGCCCAGATGAACAGATTCTGTTGGCAGACCAGCGAAGCTTTTGGCAATCATGGCAAGAGTATTTGGTGTATAAGAGCAAATGTAAAGAGGCCAAGAGTTCACTATGGCGATCATGACCATCGTCCAATCATGGTTTGCTTTTGATGATGGCCATGTAGAATAGTGCTAGTGACTAAAGCCTCCCAATCGGTGATCTTACGGATTGGATCCAATGAACCCCGCAAACCTCGCCGTGATTTGGGTCAGCTGCAATACCGTCTTTGGGTGGGGATGAACTGATGAACCTCCATAAATCCCAGGCATTTCAATCTATGGCCATATAGAGGTTTCCGAAAATGGGGGTATCCTAAAAATCATCCATTTTAATCGGATTGTCCAGCAAATAAACCATAAATTTTGGACATTTATGGAAACTCCATATGGGCCATATTGTGCTAAAGATAGGATACCCCCCAATTCCAGCCCCAATGGCTACGGATTCAGGCGGATGGGCCTTCCATCCGACAACATTATGCCGGTGTGGCACCTGCGAAACGTCCTGCTGGCCGCGGATCAGCTGTGTCTGTCACGGACACAGATCCATGTAATCCTGAGCATCGTTCATCCAGATGATAATGGTGATGTGGAGTTTGGCTACTTCTTGCGAGTATGTTGCTTGGTATGCCATGGATATATCTATAGAGATATGATATCTCTAAGTCAGTCTCAATCTCTATCCAGATATGTTTTTTTGGAGACGCGAGATGTTGTGGGTCTGAGGTCTGATTTGGGTATATTGGATATCTTGGTGCACCTTGATATGGGTCCTATGGGTGCTGGAAAAAATACCATGACCTGAACAGGTTGTGAAGTGAGTCTGGATGGGGAGAGAGGACAGTTTTCTGGCTGAAATAGAAGATCATTTGGTGGAAAGCTTCCCAGTCCTCCAATTTTGGGACCAGGCCTCCAAAACTTTCAAACGTCTTAAGGTACGTCTGTCTCCTTTGAATCATAGATTCAACATGATTCAACCAACATCAAGGTCATTTCTTGCTACCACGAATCTTCATCATTGCCGGTCAAATCCCCATCGTTTGGCTTAGATTGCGTCAACCATCTCAAATATCATCAAATTTTAAATGGAAAAAACCTTAAACATCTTCCCCAAATTCCACCAATCTCCCAGGTTTCACCCAGCCTTCCCCATCTCCAACGTCCCCCTTTAAAGCAACCCCCGGTCCTCCCCTGCCACGGACCCCACCGCGACCGAGGCTGCACGGTGATCCCCTGGATGTTCGACACCGCGGCCTTTGCCGAGAAGGCGGCGACCATCGCCAAGGAGAAGGCGGACGCCTTGGCGAAACAGGAACTCGAGGAGTTGCAGGCGGCTGGATGCTGGATGGATAGGGATGGGTGGATGCTGGGGGTGTATGAAATATGTATCTTCATAAGTAGATATGAACGTACTATGTGAATGGATACTAAGCAGTTTTGGCTTGTTGTTTGATTTTGGGAGAAGTTTGGGAGATCTTGTGTTGATTTTGATGGGGGAATGATGATTCACCATGGTTACGAGTGTTTTTTTTTTTTCGGGGTTCGTAGTTCAACCTGGGTGCTGTGGGACCAGGAAGGTTAACCCTTGAAACAGGTTGGATTTTGCAGTGCTGTGCACCATTGATCTGAAGTATAAAACCAACCATCCTGTGGGGATATTCTATGGTGATAGAATAACAATATCAGAGGCGATCCAAACTTGGCAGATCGATGTATGGCATTCATTGGATTATGGGCTTTTACGTTTTGAAAGAACCCTAGGAATCACAGTTGCTTCACTCCACCCAATTCATGGGTAAACTGCTCCACTTAAGTCAGATACACCTCCAAGTGCTGGTGGAGGCGTACTGTCATTATACCTTTTCACCATTGGTTTCCCTTGAAAAGATGACCAATCAATTCAACAAATTGGAGGATCACTTGCAAGAACCCCTCCAGATGTGTTCACTTCAAAGACTTTGGGTTTCAACGACCCACACGACTTTCGACTTTGTACTTTGTTTTGGTGGGGTTCCACCCGGGTTTCCCCTGTCTTGGCAGTTTTGGAGTGGACTCGTAGCCGTCTTGGCTATTCTCCAATGATGGTTGGTTTCATGCTGTAGCTGGCTATTCTTGTTTCTTGTCTTCCTTTTTTGAATTTGCAAAAAGCAACTTCATTTTCGGTTGAACAAAAAAACATGTCACTCTGATTGCGATTTTGCCGCTGCGATTCCTATTTTTGTCGGTCCAATTTTGGTGAGTTCAAACTCCCATTTTGCTCAGTCCATCCGCAAGAATTTTTCGCCGGCAGGGCTTGTCCAGTAGTTTGGCCAACAAGAAGCGTGGCATGGATGAAGAAGATCAGGAGCGGCTCAAGTTGTGGCACTTTGGGTTTGTCCAAAAATGGCAGGATTTACGGACCAGTTTCATGGCAAATTTCAATAGGCTACATGATATTTGGGTCCAAACATGGGAGGATTTTTGGAACATTTCAATAGGGTAAATGAATGTGATGATAAACCAGTGGATGGAATAGGGGGTGCGTTATTTTCGGACAAACCCAGTTGGGGATGAAGTTTGAAGACGTTAATTGATCATGGACACTTCGTTGTGGGTCAGAAGTGAACTCCAGTTGGGACCAGCAGATGCACTATTTATTCTTTTGAATGATTATCCATGTTCCAACATCTATGAATTGTCAACTGTGTTTGGGTAAAAGTTTTTTTTTGTTTTTACTTCCCGAATTCTGACCTACACATTTCATCAGTATGCTGAACATCCCACATTCACCAATCATGCCAGGGTCTTGGTCCTTTGTGATGATTATGAGGTCCTGTCATGTATCAGGGAAATACACTCCAGTTCCTAGCGTGTTTTGGTTGGGTATATCTGCTTCTTTCCTCCTCATATTGCCAAAATGGTAAATTATATGTTGCCAACTGCTATCAATGGATGAATTCTTTGAATGCACTATCAATGATCTATCAAATTCATGTATATACGTATTCATATGTATATATATATGTATATACATGTACCCAATAGTGGATGCTAGTTGATATGATCTATCTACCATCAATCCTAAGCCTCGCTCCAGGAAGATACCCAGCAGAATGCCCCCGACCGCGACGCGGTGGAGAAATCCCTGATCCACGTGGGAACGCAAGCGGATGACAAGCATCGCAATCCGCCCACGCTGGAGGTCTGGCTGCGTCTGCTGGGTTGCTGGTGGTAGGGTAGCTTGCGCGTAAAGAGTTGCAAGGGTTCATTTCTTTTACCGCAGAAATAACCTTTCACAACCACCACGTTTTTTTTTTCCCCTCTCTCTCTCTCTCTCTTGTTCCGAAACCTCTTCCTTGCCCATTCTTTTCCGACCAAACCTTCAGCTTCGAGTTTCAACCACCCAAGCCTACACCCAATCCATGAAGCTATGGCAGGTGCGGCGCTTTTTGGAGGCAATGAAGCAGGCTGGGTTGGGGAAATTCTAGCTGCAAGACTATCACTTCTTAATGGGTGTGCCTGAAAATGGGCTGCTCCCCCAATTTATGGCATTTTTTCATGAGGAAATAAGGAACATGATAATTAATCAGTGGATTTGGGTACCTTTTCTGGGTCAATCGCGTTGTTTGAATTTCCATATCCCAGCAACAAATCCCTTGTTCGCGGGGTATCTGCGATGTCATGCGATTTCCATCTTTCATTGAGGATTGGCCATTTTAGCAGTGCAGGTTGGTGGTCACAGATCACTAGCTCTGTCCATTTTCGCCATGATTACAGGTATAACCAATGGTATATGTGAATGTTTTGATGGCGAAAACCAAGGTATAACCAAGGGTTTAACCAATGGTTCAAAACAAGTCCTGATTTCTGATGTTTTGAACCCATGGTATAACCGTTATGGTATAGTGATTACAGACAGACTCCCAACGTTTCTTTTTTGTTTTTCCAAGTCTGTGATTTTGTTGATTTGAACCATTTTTTTTCCTGGTGGATTCCAGCTATATTTTTCCAGCCATTTTTTTTTGGGGGTTTCCAAAGTGCACGGCAGGAAGCCGAGAAGTGCCAGCTGTCTGAATCTGAGTTGAGAGGCTTCGTGGCTGAGGCGGAGATCGATTCCAGTGGTGCCTCGGTAACCGAGGCATTGGGACCACCAGGTCATCATAAAACCCATAGGAAAATGGAGGTTTAAATGGAAAATCATGGAAAACTATGGAAAACTCTGGTAAACATACAAAAAACGATGGAAAATCGCCCTGCTATTAATGGGTAAATCAACTATTTCGACTGGGCCATGGCTTCAATAGCTATGTTAAATTACCAGAGGGTAAGTGAATATGATAACCATAGCAGTTGAGATTCAAATAATAGTTGAATATGATCATGTAGCTACAAAGTAGCTATTGAGTTGTTGAATAGCATATTTTTTTCTCTGGTTTCTGTCCGGACACCTGAACATGTGGATTGATTCTAAAGCAGAGCCTGGAATGCTATTGGGGGCCCTGGCTATTTGAAGAGACTGCTGGACCTATACCCAAGTATGCAGGTGTCGCTGGCAATCAAAGCTCTGAGTGCTGAATATTGAATAAGATAACGATAAGTCTTGATTGATGAGTAGGGGTGTCACCTCCCAGAGAAATGGACCAGAAGAACCCAAACAAGTCATTCATATCGCATTATTTCGCCAAACGTAAGATCTCATCAAACATCGTCATCCGTCATCTCATCCATCACCAATCATAATTACCAGTCACAATCACTAGTCATAATCATAATCATACTCATAATGATTATCATCATCCAAATGATCCAACTATCCAATCATCCCATTATCCTTATCCAGTCATCATCCTCAATTTTTTCGGAGATGAAAAATTCTCCAAGCATCCATCCTTTTGTTAGGAGATGTGGCATACGTGGACCACATCAAGACCTGGGTTCCCATTTTGTTCGAGCTCCGGAAGTCCATCATCTACGATGGCATCCTGGCCATGGAGTGGGGCCCCGAGTCCGAAGAGCTGGTGAACCTCTCCAGCTACGAGGCGAAAAAACGAAGTGCTGAGGGAATTCCCGGTTTCTTGGGGCAACACGTGTAGTATGTGCATGCAATATCTATACATATAATATGATATATGTATGTATGTATATATATATATATATATATATATGTATATATATACACACATATTACACATATGTATCAATGGTTTATTCTTATGATTGTACCAGTAGTACCGCACAAGGCGGTGGCGGAAGTTTCAGAATAGGAAACCTATAGGAGACGTTGGTTGTTGTGAATCACGGATGGCAGAGCGAATCCACTCATTGACCGAAAGGTGGTTGGAGTTGTGTTTGCTGGAGTGGTTGCAATGGTTGCAGTGGTCACCTCACCCACAACTGCTGGATGTAGTGTGATGTACTGCAACT
>Ga0126342_10008931_pt1 | contig 17950 bp, 13 predicted proteins | sample Cyp1metagenome_FD_92528 | JGI IMG/M metagenome (GOLD analysis project Ga0126342, IMG submission 92528) | Coral microbial communities from Lord Howe Island, Old Settlement Bay, Australia - Cyphastrea 1 metagenome | ecosystem: Host-associated > Invertebrates > Cnidaria > Coral ... | reverse complement strand
CTACCCAAAGCGTACCAAGCGGGCAAGCGCACCAAGCGTACCGTACCAAGCGCACCAAGCGTACCAAGCGTAGCGTACCTATCTTATAGCTGGATATCAAGCACCTATCTTGAACTTAGATAAATCTAAATCACACCTTTGCCAAACAAACGCCCTTGGACCCGCCTGGGCTACATCCAGCATTTGGCGCATTCATCTTCGACATGGCATTGTTGGCAGGCTGCATCGGCATCTGGTTCCTCAGAGCAGGGATCTTACATGATGCTTGACGATTCAACTCTCCAAAAGTGGCGTTAGCCCAGTTACACATGGGATATCTTTAGTTAGGGGACTTATTAACCACTTGGAGGATCATCCCACTTAGTAAGGGAATATCAACTTCACACACACACTTATAATACTGTATACTTATATATATATATATTATATTTATCTGCGTGTGCGTGTGTTTATTTATTTATTTGTTGATTTATTCATTTATTTCTTTGTTTATTGTAGCCCAGTTATATGGGATAGCCCCACTTAGGCACTGATTCACCAGGGTTACCCTTCCAGTTATATAAACTTAGACCCTGCCAAGTAGCTGTTGGAAGACTAGTTTCCGCACAAAAAAATGGTGCTTTTCAGGGTTCATTTACCAGAGGGTACAAAAACCAGTTACGATCCCTGGGATGATCCTCCACAGCCACCAAGCTTCGCGGGTGCCGCGTTCTGGTTGCCCGGCATGGGCGGTGGCACTGCTGCCGGCGTGGCGAAGGGATCGAAGCCAAAGTCGTCTGGGAGAAAATGGAGGGTGGGTGATAGAAAGCAGGGAGGTGTTCCATGGGTTAACAATCCAAATATGGGATTTGAAATAATTTAATATGATTTAACTTGATTTCATAAGGGAAAACACATGGATTTGAATGAGAACAATTGGGTTCTTTTGCAGATATGAGTGTGTCTGATCATGGGGTAGGCCCCGAAATGGTGGGTAATGGGAGACATACTGATGAAAACAACAACTTTGGGGTATATAGGCTATTTTCAGACAACCCCTACTTTATCAGGGGTAGAAAGGGTGCTGTGACTTGGCTATCTTCTGGTAATGACTTATTAAATACTTAATGGGATATGTGATATTCAGAGCATCACGTACAAATGGGTTTTGATGACCTTGATGTGAATAAAGGGCAACCCCAACTGTACCAAATGATGACAACTTGGATATCCTGATGTACACAACTAAATTGAAGATATAGACTCATGCGACCAGACCTGGCAATGGATGAACAAATCAACTTAATTTTCAACAGCACAATCACCGATGGTGTATCTCACATCCTACTCCGCTACAATCCTCTTACTAAACAAATGCGGTACTGTGACACATGAGCCAACCCATGTATTGGAGTGCGAGGGACCCTCCGGCCGGCAAACAAACTGTTGGCTTGGAAACCCACCATGAATACATCGTAGATTATGTTCCTATTGAAGCAGTGACTTGCCGAACACTTCGATTGGTGGAATCGCCACCATGATCTGTGCGCGACATTCCAGAAACGTATCCATCGACAAGCTCCAGTTAAAGCTAGACTAGCACTGAGGCCGTTGGTATCCCAACTTGCTTGAATATGAGCGATAAGGATCGATAAGGCATATGACATGATAGGAAACAGGGTCACATATTTCCTCATATGTGGATTTTTCATATGTTCATGATGAATTTATTGGATCTTCACTCATCAAATATGTAAACAAAACGCACTGAAACATCTTAAAACTGTTTCAAACCATTCTTGGGTACCGTTACATGATCCATACCAGTATTTAAAAACTACATCGAATCATATCTATATCGAATCATGAGCATAATTTTAAGTCTGGGGTAAGACCTCACATCCCAAATCCTTCCAAAATAAACCTCCAGGAATCCCAGGTGCCAATTGGCTTCATCCCCATTCCCTGCCAGGTGACTCGTTGGTCCACTTCCCACATTGGGATCAAAGCCGTTGCTCACCGCCGGCGCCGGTGCCGGTGCCGGCGCTGGTGTGGGTTTGGAGGGTTCGAAGTCGCCTCCAACTGTCGCATGTGGTGAGGCTCAGGGAATGGAATCATGGATCTGTATGGCTGGCATATTTAGCTGCATTTGGTTCATTTGGCAAAATGCTGCCACATATTCCTCACATGAAGTTGAAATGCTGGCGTGGTTGCACTTCTAATAGCAAACAGATTATCACTTTTTGGGGTTGCCCCGAAATTAATAAACCAGGATCTAGTGATGTGGGGTTTACACTGTAGACCATCAAACATGCAGGTCTAATCCACCGAATGGTGACTTGAAGATCTTGAAGCAGCACACATGGGGATTCACCAACATGGAGAATAGTGAGCCTTTTTTTGCCGGGCTTCCAACGGTTGGCCCTACAGCTAGAAATTGACAACGTGCAAAGTGTATCAAAAATGAAATAGTTTGATAAAATGAACGCCGCGTCATTGAGGAGCTGAAAAGTGAGCCTTTGCCACACCAAATAAGTTGAGCTTTCGCTGAATAGTTTGTCACTCCACAAACGGTTGAACGAAAATCCCATTAGATTGACCTACTAAACGTTACCAAATCAGAGAGTTTACAAAGGGAAGCGCTTTGATTTTCAATGGGCCCAAATCCAAACCTTTGTTTAGAATTACAACTCTTTTGATTCCAGAAAACTTGCAACGCCTCTGATTTTGGACATTGACAACTTTCATATTGCAACAACCAACGGGAAGCATTAGCATAACTTGAGAATAAATAATCATGGATGCCATGACATCACGACCAAATCCAGAAAAATACTCAAAAACATCTTTGAACTTCCGAGCAAGCCACTCAGCAAATCCACGCTCGCCGGCGGCGCTGCCGCCGGTCGTGCCGCCCTGCCACCGGGCGCTGCCGGCGCCGCGGAGAGGTTGGAGCGGCTGGCAGGCTGAGGGGGATCCTTGATCGAACCCAGGTGACTCAGTTGAAGGGTTGCGGGTGGATAGAGGTGATGGAGAAATTTGGAAAATTTCTTGTTAGGGTATTATTGCACCATGAAAAAGTATAGAACGCCAACTTTTGATCGTTTTCCATTGGTGCTTTGAAAGCACGTGACCTATTCTCCAACCACTGATTAAAGCTTGGCCGAAATGACGTGTTTTTTTTGCCCTGTCGTGTGCTTCAAAATCACCACCCAACTACTTGCCTCCATGGTTTCTAAGAGTTTCTTTCATTGAACTTGATCTAAATGCTATAAGGGAAGATCGGGAAAATATTGGGAAATGACATTCCAAAAGTTCCTTTGTTTGGGGGACACTTCTTGGGGGATGCCAACCGCTTAAATTGATGAGTCAGCCAAATACGTTGTTTTTGCCGAATATTGTCCACCAGTGGAAATTTTGAGGTGTTTAGTTTTGACCCACTGCCATCTATGGATGGATAGTTGGTTATATCCCAGCCTGTAACTTGGACACGTAAAGGGTTCTCAAGTTTAGTCAGGACATGCCCACTCTTATGCTTCTTGATGTCCCATGCAGGAAAGCGAGAGCCATAATTACCTACGTTTTGACCATTGTTTTGACATAAGCATGTCTTGGTCACCTATTATATAAAATAACTCCACGCTTTTCAGCTGTATCTTAAAATCCTTGATTGTTTGTGCAATCAATCATTGCGTCTTGACTACCCCAAAGGTTTTTTCCAATTACCACATAAGTTCCCAAGACCCGCTGTCCATAAGCACCTTTTACCAAGTCTCAGATCTCTCACGCCGGGGCGGCCCACACCAACGTTGCTCCAGGTAGGCCTTGCACTTGTAGGAACCCCCAAAAAAGAATAAACAGGATAGAAAACTTTTCCCAGGATGTTATAGATGTTTCTCCTCATGATTTCCAGGTGTCTAACCTTTTCTATCTAAATATTCAATGGGAATTCTTATTATAAAGTCAAAGAATTGAATTTTGGAAAGAAAATTGGACTTCCACCAACAAAAAAGTTGGAACCCATAAGTTATAAGACTATATGTTTGTTTCGGGCCATTTCAAGGACTCGGAACTGGTTTAAGCGATTGACATTGCAATATCACCTAGAGACATTTGCGGATCTTGAGCAAGAAAATCATGATAACCCCCAGCTAGTGTATGGATTATGAATCCCTTCGTGACACATCCAAGTAGGTGCCGACGCATCGGCCCATCCCCATATCTCCATTTATGTTGCTTATATGTTTATTTGATTGCCACTCTTAGATGCCTGCAAAAACGTTGCAGAATATGTAACCGCAGCTTGGCATCTACATTCCTCCACTCTGAGCAAGTCAAATGAACCCACCAAACTACTCAACCCAGGTTTAGGGAGGCGACTCAACCCCACCAAAGTGAGCACCTTCTTCACAAAGTCTTTGTAAACGTCCAAGTGGTCACCTGCCCAAGGCGGCTTGGGCCAACGGGCTTCCCCGGTCTTGGTGCATAGCATCGGTGGTGATACCACGGGTAAAACTGCATCAACCTGGAACCAGAGTTCCATTTTGAGGGTCCCAAATGTTACATGGGGCAATTTTGTTCTCAAAAAAAACAACAGGTCTAGGTATGTCTATGGCAAATGAACTGCATGGGAATGTGGAAGCATTGAATGCAACTTTTGACCTCCTAGCAGCAGGCATAATTTTCATACATCATGCCAATCAAGCCTCATATGATACCATGTTTAATCAAACAATAACCTTCCAGCCAGCCAGCCAGCCAGCCACATGAAATCTTCCTAGCTGCTCCAACCCTCCACTCTTGGGTCACTAGCTTGGCTCAAGATTCACTATCGAACAAACACAATCAAAAACATACGGGGCAGAGTGGTGGCAGAACACCCTCCCGCTCCAACCCCATAAAACCCATTCAAATTGGCGCAAAAAAAACAACTAAGCGCAGCGCAATAGTTGGCTACTTGGTGGTTTCTCTAAGTTTCTTTCGCCCAGGTCCTAACCATTTCTACTTCATCCCCCATCCCCTATCTCCACCACCCCCATCCTCCCCCATGGCCTTCCCGTGGTCGTTCCTCATCCCTGACCTGCGCCAGGTACGTCTCCTGCGCCGCGCGGTTGCCACCGCCGTGGTGATCTTCGAGGCTGCGAACCTCCTCCATCGACCAGAGACTCATCTGGGTGCTCTTGCAACGGTGGGAGAACCTTGGCGATGTTGCTGGGGGTGGTCCTGGTAGGGTTGTGGGTATGTTGGTGGGTGGTGACTGATGGTGGGCGTGGAATGTAGAACTGGTGTTTTTTTTGGTTCCCCACCTGCCAGGTGAGGGTTGTTAGATTTTATCAGAGCTGTTGTCCTCCTCCTCGTCCTCCTCCTCGTCCTTCTCCTCCTCCTCCGCCTCCGCCTCCTCCTCCTCCTCCTCCGCCTACCTTCCCAGCTCAGTGTGCACCGCTGGACCTCAACCTGGGACCTGCCCAGCTCAGTGTGCACCGCTGGACCTCAACGGCCAGATAGAATGCCAGAAGAGATGCCAGATAGAATGCCAGATAGAATGCCAAAAGATATGCCAGATAAAATGCCATGAGATATGCCAGATAGAATGCCAGAAGATATCCCAGATAAAATGTTAGAAGATATGCCAGATAATATGCCAGAAGGTATGCCAGAGAGAACGCCAGAAGATTTGCCAGATAGAATGCCAGAAGATATGCCAGATAAAGGCCAGAATGTTTGCCAGATAGAATGCCAGAAGATTTGCCAGATAATATGCCAGAAGATATGCCAGAAGATATGCCAGGTAGAATGCCAGAAGATATGCCAGATAGAATGCCAGAAGATTTGCCAGTAACAAAATGTATAAATGTCATGGTGGGGATCACACGAAGTAAAGCAATTTCTCCTCCTTTCTTTAAGGAAACATTAAAATTGGATGGAGAGGGCTGAAGGTATCACTGTTTTGGTGGGATATTTGACCTTTCCATCTTCTTGGGGGTTGCTATAATGGACATTGCCATGATAATGCAAGCACCCAAACAATAATCGTCATGGCCACCCCATCCACTACTTCTACCTCGCCAGACTGTGGCCGAGGGACGCTTGATGGGCGGACTTGCAGTTGCTGCACACGAAGATCTTGAAGGGCATCACCACGGCCGACAGCAGCGGGGAGCCACTGGCCAGGCAGTTTGCGCACCTGGCCACAGGGGCGATGAAGCGAAGGGAAAGTTTGTGGATTCCATCATGTTTTCCATCATTCAACCCGATGAAAAAAAACATATAAAAATACATTTAAAAAACACTCTGCAAATGGTAGCAAACAGAAACACGGTAAAATGATACTGCAACCGCAACTTTTGAAATCCAAAGGAGATGACTCAAAAGAAACCCCTCAGAGAATGTTCTTGGGGTCATCCATCTTCAAAAAAATGAGTACTTACACCCTCTGGAAGCTCTCTTCAAATAGTACATGGCCTATCTAATCCCAGACATCCAATGTCACCTATCCCCCTGGACCCCCGGGGCGCCGAAAAGGCCTCTTGTTCTCTGGAAGCTTTCTGACCTTGTTCAGTTCCTCAGCTGTGCCATCCGAATCATGACTACACATCTTGGCATTTTTTGCTTTGGATATGTTTGCAATTTAAGAGACTTAACCATCACATCTTTGGAGGGTCGATATCAGTTTAAGCCAAAGTTTGTTCAGCACACCATCGCCAAAAAAAATGAAAGGCAATTGAATGGTTTGTCGAGTCTCTGCACTCTCAAAGCCTCAATTTTTGTTGCAATGTGTGATTGATGCCTGATCCCCTACCGGCAGAACAATTAAGCATGAAATTGTTTTCAAACCATCTGTGATCTTTGCGGGGGGCCTTTTCAAACTCCAAAATCGTGCCAAATGTTGCGTCACCCAACCCTTGGACAAATGGGTGCGGGTCAGTTTTGTTTGTGAACCTCCACGCTGGCGTCCATTTTTGATGGCCAAAAATCACCCATGTTGATATTCAGACCCAGATGAGTAATGTTCAGATCCCTCTGTCATCCCTTATGTTGATTCCGGCACAATTATTAATACGAAGGGTTACTGCTAAAATGACCCAACGGGCACAAGCTTCTGCTTCAGCTTTCTTGGATTCCTCTTGCCCAACTTGCGGCGCCATGGCGACTCAGGTGCGATGTTGAACGAGGCTGGTGTTCTTTGGCGGTTTTATAGCAAGCTGTCAACGGGCCGAAAAGGGGCCGGGGTCACGAGTAGAAAGGAGGCGTGCAAAAAGAGACGTATATTGATAGCCATGACAAATCTTCGATACCTGGCCCTGCACAAAAACTATTCTCTTTGATGATTCTGCAGTATGTCACTCCATTCTTGGCGTGAAGACTAAAGTATTATTGACCAGTATTGCGCTATCCACCCGAGGTTTGTTCAGTACTCAAGGGATTTTAAGGGTATACGTAGGCAAGATCCTGCTTTGCAAAATTGGGACTCAAATTTGTGCTGGGTATCGTGTCACTCACATCCACTTACCTAAGTGTCAGAAACACCAGCACACAGAAAGTGTTTTTTCCCTAGGAGATCTTCATAGCAATCGCAATATCCAACTCTCCGGGGGCTGGCGAAACAATGAATGGCCCAAACAAAATCTGAAATGCCTCCGACACTTGCACAAATGATCCTCCCGCCTCTTCTCACATCATCCATCTGTCTCCTTTCATTTGGCTGGGTTGCAGGCTCCAAATCGGAGAAACTAGGGCACAATAAACAAAGTATATGAAAATTACCATCTATCTATCTATCTGTATATATAAATATATCCCTAGGTGAATATATCATGAGTAGCGGTTTTTTCAGGACTGCAAGTTGCAAGACCATTGACCAGGTCGAACTTGATAGACTTAGCCAATCCTTCTGAGGGATGAGGTTGCAACCCACCAAAGAAATCTCCCCTCCAACCCCAAAATGGGGGGAAACTAAAATCTCCTATACTTTCAAGAACATCGAGGAGAACAATATACAAGAATCAAATTCCAAATCTTCTTAACCACGACACGGAAAACGCAAAACCCCACGTGGCTGAAGACTGACCTTAAGCCATCCCAAGCCATCTTGGATCATCGGTTCGATCGGCGGCTCTGTGGCTGTGGCTAAGTCTGCTTATGGAATGGTCGGTTCTGGTTGGGGATTTGCTGAAAGAAGGGCACCAGCCGCGACTCATTGCATTAATTTAGATGCTGCTATGTTTTCGTGTAGTACCCACACAACTACACACTCTGAGATACAGGACGTTGATATGGTTGATCTATGAAAACTATGTGTCCGGATTATTCCGTAAACAAGTTTGGATACCAGGTAACTCCCCCGGAACCAGGATGGGATGAGAAGGCATGCGGATTCACTGTGTATAGTTGATGTATAGTTGCTACATCTTGAGGAAAAAATGCTGCAACGACCAGTGCCCATCTAGGAACCCCCGCAAATCTCAACAGCCGGTTCTTCATTTCCATGGTCAGCTCAAACTCACAGCCAAGGCATCCAAGAATCGCTTCCCATGCCGGAAATTGTGAGTACATAATATTGCGGCTTACTTAAATAATGAGACACGCCCTTAAGTCGTATGAGGTTACCCGGGTTCCCGTTCTTGGGATTCACACCCCACCCCGGGTGGCGCTGCCCAGTCTCCCTCGTTCTTTTTGTTTGGCTCTGAATCAAATCATCAGCTGGGATCATCTGCTCTGTGGATGGGCCACCCAGCAGCCAGCAGTACATCAGGATTGGATCAAACTAGCACGAAACGTGTGACGACCAGCTGGTGAGGTTTCCTGTAAAACTAAATCAACTGTACACTATCATAAGCATGGAAGCCCATCTATAGAACATAGATGGGACATGATGGGACCCCATCACAACGAGTCAACATAACAAATGAATCTGTCTGTTTTCCCGGGAAACTCTACACACAATCCATGAACTTTGCAGCTTTACCATCCACAACATGAGGGGAGGTGCATGGGGGTTGCCTGTCTCTTTGTGCATGTTTTTACTGTTTCCTTGCACAAACCTACTGAAAGCGCGCATCTGAAACATCCGACTGTAATACATCTGCAGCATATAATTAGTAGTGTGGGAAGTCAATGGCAACTTCTTCCTTTTCAGAGCTTCTCTTTTGCATTATTATGATTTACGGGGTCCAAGGATCAATAATGTCCTAACCTATGCGCTGCCCAATTTTGGCGCCAATGGACACTGGAGAAGTGGAAGCCTACAAGCATCGGCTGCTGGGTGACTCAAATATCTACTGTTCCGCAACTATCTACTGTTCCGACATCTGCGATGCCCGGAACACGACATCGCAGTAAAACATCTATGATGAAAAGGTCCGTGTGTCAAAATCAAGTTTCTGCGCCACATTTTCTGACATGTTGATTTTTGTCATTGTTATCGCGTCATATACTGTATTTTTCTGCGAAAACCAATCAAGTGTGTCTTTGAGTTCACACCAAATAGGTCATCCCTCCTGCAAAAGATCTCCGGGTATCTAACCATCCCACCCCATTTCTTAAGGGCAGCCAAGGGCTGTTTGAATTCGCGCAGGTCAGAAGCGGTATCTTAGTTTCCTTCCCAACCTCGAATGACCAGGGCGATGGGATGGGATGTCATTTTGGTTGCCTTCTAGACATGGCTATCAGAGGCTGTTTTGGGATGGTGTTCCTGTTCAAGAACAAAATAACTATATATTATATAACTATAAAAAATTGTTGGTGTGAAACATCGCCTTGAGCTACTGGTAAGTTATATACATGCATACTGTGATCCAGAGTTCTTGGGGGCTCTCACACTTGATTTACATGATGGTTACATACTTCATTGTAACTTTCCCAAGCCCACCAAATGCTATCAGAATCTGGCCGGCAACCTTTCCACCTGCAGCTGAGAGGCTCCAAGTCCACTTAACGCCATTGTGTTCCGACCTGTCAGAAGCGAAGACTTGACACAATCGGACCAGGTGAACTTAAGTTATCACAGGCGGTACTATACACGCAAACTGACGGCGCTCATGTGCAACGGCTGGAACATATGCTTGAACTAAATGACCATTGCCCGGGCTCAGGATGCAATAACGATGAATGATTCCACTGGGCCACATCAGCAAGGTAATGATGGTAGTATGCAAGCGCCAAATCCCTACCACGGGGCCAACTCTTTTCTCCGTGCCTCCAACTCAGTTTGCTTGGGTTCTTTTGTATATCATCCAGGTCGATGCCTGCCAAACAAAGTGATGCTGGGAAAAAAAGGAACGTAACAACAGCTTAACCAGAGGTTTTGATTGCTTCTGGTTATTGGAAGTTGGCCAAAGAAACTTCAAATCCGTGAAAATCTAACTTTAAAATACTCTAAACTCATGAAGCAACTTACATGTTAGTGTCAAACAGCACATCGCTATTGCCCCAGCAACCATCTACTGAAGCAGCAAAAGCCTGGCTGCCGCCGGCCCCTTGGGCCCCAGACGCCAGGTACCTTTGCCCCAGTAGGCCGTCTTGTGGTCAATGCCTGGTGGCAGTGGGGTCCATCTTTCAAACAATGTTAGTTCGACCAGCTTGCCATGAGGATATCTAGGGAATATTCATGAATATCACAAACATAAGCTCCCCTCCCTCACTTGGATTGTCCCAGTTTCGTTTGGTTTTTCTGTGGAATTCTGCATCCCCATCAGCCCACAGTCGTCCAGCCCAAGTTACTAATCTGCGTCCAGCGCGGATCAGAACCCTCCACGTAGGTCTTACACCTCGGCCGGAAGGTCTGCCACCGAAGCATTTCTGCTGGGATGATCGTTGACAAACTTTTGAAGGTGCACATCCAACTGCATCCCACTGACCATACTAAGACATACTACACACATCCATATAATTACTGACTATGCATCCCTTTGTGCGATAATAATTTGATGTAAATTATTACAAAGGAAAATCACCTAGGTACGAACCAGCACTACTTAACCCCGGGGATCATTCAAATCGCCGGCAACCTAGCTTCCAACACCTGTTTTTGTTCATGAAAACGCAGCCGTCCGATGGCCCCCGGGTAGCGACTCTTGCATAGCGAGCTGGTGGCTCATTCCTACTGGTGCGTTAGGATTGAATTTGGGATAAGACCCCGCCCCACAACAAGCAAAACATGACCTCTCCCACCCAACCAATGATAACCCATAAGGGATCAAAAAGCCAGCAATACTACAGCATTGAATGGCTTCAACTAATTGGGGATTGCATGATGTATCAACAGCTATTCAGGGTCTTGACCCATGCTGAATTGGCACGAATTGGAAAAATAGTCGACTGAACGCTCACGAAACTTGATCGGGCAACTTTTCATGTCAATGGAACCATGTTGATTCTTTCGGTTCTTTCGAGCCTCCCTCTCTTGCAACAGCGCTTCTATATCAACCTCACGCCATTCTTCACCTGGCAAAAGCGCAGGCTGCTCCACTGCGTCAAGCCGGAACTCGTGATTGCCTGTGTGCTTTTGCAGGCCACCGGCGCAACGTGAAATGCTGTCTTTGTTCAAGCCCAGGGTTGAAGCAGCAATTCTCATGGACGCATGCCATTGCCACCCCTGTTTGCTTCCAAGAGGCCTGCTCCACACTGGTGTAGTGCTAGCCTTTTTTCTGCCACTCGCTTCAGCCATCGCAAGGAAGTGCGCCCTGTTTTCTGCTGGAGTCACATACTCCAAGTTGCTGATGGCGTTGTTGCTTTTAATCCCATCCTTGTGGTTTATCTGGTTGTGTTCGGATGTGGGGGGTGGGCCCAGAAAAGCACGGGCGACAAGACGATGAACAAACACATTTCGCTTCCATCCGCCATAAAGGCAAGCAGTCTGCCAATATCCTGCCGTTGTCTGGTGTCCTCGTGAGATCCGGCCATGCTGAAGCTTCACCCTTCCCAAGGAACTCACGAGCATTCCTGTGATAGCTTGCCCCGACGAAGGGTGGATCAAGGGACGCCAAACTTCCCCAGAAAGAGTTAGCCGTTCAAGAGTTGCAAAAGCATACTCATGTCCGTCCACTGTCAAGTTGCACCGGCAATACTTGGACAAAAGTGTCCTCTTTATCCCGAGCTCCTGCGCAGCTTCTCCAAGGGAGGGGCTCATTGCCCAGTCCGAAGAGCCGCTGGTTTTCCACATCACAGGTTTTGCATGCGAGGGCTTCTTCGTTTTCGGCCCTGAGGCGGCATGAAAACAACGCATGTTTTGGATGTGCGTCACGTATTCTAAATTGTCCAACCTGTTGTTCACTTTGTTGCCATCCACATGGTGCACCTCATCTGAATCCATATCAGGAGGCGGTCCATGAAAGGTTCGTTTCACCAAGACGTGCACTCGCCACAACTTCCCATCAATTTTAACAAAGGAATATCCAGTCGCATGCAGATAGCCATAGGTTATCCTCCCCTTGGTGTCGCGGCATCGTCCCAGTGAACTCACCTGCCAAGTCTTTCGAACCGCATTCGAACTCCATCGAAAAGCCAATGGCAAACACCAGGCCGGCACACGGCGGGCCTGGCTCGCTAGTGCCTGGAGCATGCTAACTGCCTTGGCGTTGTGGCGTTTTGTTCGTTGAAAGGTGAATGCCCTACACGGTTGCTGCCTAAGCAAGGGTGATGGTAAGCTTAGTCTTAGTCCTGTTTAATTGTCAACAATATCCCAGGACTGTGCCTACTAGTGCGGTGTTCAAACGGAAACGCCTGTCATTGGTTCATCTTCTTGAGCTGGAATATTCGCAAAGTGGAATGCCCCCAAGCTGCTCTAATCTATCAAGTACGTTGATTTCTTCAATGCCTGCCCTCAAGTACTTCTTTTCGTTCCTTGTCTGGTCCAACTCTGCGAGGTGCTATGTCGGTTGCAGGATGTTGAAGGCTATGAGACCTCTTCAAACATCCGAGTGGAACTAGATATCAAATAGCATAACCTCCTTCTTCTGAGACCATGATAGTGATGAAGAAACTATTTCGAATAATTACTTCCGCAAATTAGTTTTTTCTTTCCCCGATTTGGGCAAGAGACTGCAAAATGGTGAAGACAAACCCACCTGGATCAACGTGTCAAATGCACAACCTCCATGATAGAAAAAACAGTGACTGTTATAACTTGCAATATGCTGTACTTAAAGTTTTTGTGAGCACCAATCCAACATTGCCTGTTCTATCTTGTGGTGATGAACCATTGGTCCTCACATTGCCTATGCTCCAAGGAGACAAATCAAAACATATCCACAAACTAATCACCTGGTTGGTACATTCAACCCAATCCAGCCCAACACTATGTATTTATGTCTAATTCACAGCGATACCACGCACACTTCAAAAACATAAACCAAATGAAACTGGGCAAACTCAAGCATCTATTTCACAAACCTGATCGAAACCATTCTCCGCCGCCGACCTCAAACCCAGGGCGCCGGACCAGATCCCCTTCTTGCTGCCCTGCGGCCATGTCGTTGGGTGGTTTCGTGGAAAGTTCAACTCATCGTCTTCTGAAACAAAAATAGAGATATGTGCCATCTTCTTGTTCATCATCTTAGTTACTATTGGGTAAACAAAAAAAAGATGCTGTGATTCACTGTGATGTACCTTCTCGTTGGCCAAAAAGAAACTGTGTTCCTTGACCAAAGCGAGAAGTTAAAAGATTCGATACAAGCTGTGAGGGCAAAAGCAAATGGACATGCTCAAACATCAAGAATCGAGCGAAACAAACATGTTAGACTTGAGCTGAGCACTTGTGCACAGTGATGTGGCCTCTCTCAAAGAAACCTTCAACCTGTGGACTTGGACCATCTAGATGTGTTAGCGAAACATTCAGGGTAATGCCTTCAGAGATCTCACCAAAGCTTGGCTTGAAAAGTGTAGATCACCAAACTCTGGAGGTGACAAACCAAGACAAATCAACACGAAACCAGCAGCCAGCCTACTTTTGAAGCACCGCTTAGACTCAATGCCAGACCGAGCCAGGTCCGGACGATCCCATCTGTGTCACAGCAACTGTAAGGATACCCGGATCTAACTAAGGCCGTTTCGGCAGGTTTCCCCAACCATAACTATAACTTCAAGTCCCAAAATCCCATCCTCCTAAGATTTCTCCAAGTTGGGATAGACACAAGGGCCACACCAGGGGTTCCACAAAAACCCAAAAACCTAAGCTGAGATTGGCTTCCCAAATGAACTTCTATGTGGGATTCTAGACAATATCCCCAAATATGATAATATGGTTGGTTTCATCCTCATGACAATCCCAGCTCCCTAACATCATAGCTACCCCCCTGGAAGATTCTGAGAGTTGGGGCTAGTCCCCGAAGGTGTGAAACCCATTGAAACCCAATAATCAAACACCCTTGATAGTTTTCTCTCTCACCCATTTCTGGTGAAAATTGTAGTTGGTATAGCTCATTATAGGCTTATCCACACTACACTTATCTCCAGGTCTCTCGGTTCATTTCCGCCCCACATTGGGTGAACCCGCCCAGCGCCGTTTGGCGCCTCCGTCACCTCCGAGATCTGGTGATATTGTGTGTAGCCCGCACGCACTCCGGACCTCAAGCCGTGCACCACATAGCATCCCCAAAGCTACGTGGTTGTTGGGTGATAAGAAACAGAATGGGGATATAGGGATATTATGATATTGGGGATAACCAGATTGGGGAGACAGTAACTAGATTGGGGATATCAGGGGAGCACATTCTCTCTACCCATTGTTATTACTACAAGTACGTGCTAATTATCCGGTCGCTTGGAACCATGGCTACTCCTCCAGTGGGTTGACGGCATTCAGGCATTGTAATTTGTGGACTTGCAGCTATTGATCGTAACCGACATAAGAAAGTTCGATGAGTATGGACAAGTATGGAAGTACAAGGAGAGCTTGCCAACCAGCTTCCCCAAAAACCGACAATAATTGTAGTAACAAGTAACAACTGGGATCATCTTCCCACCTAAGCCACCCAGATTCCAGCGCTGCTTCACTGGCCCAACAACGTAAGTTTGATAGCCCTCCTTAGCATCATTCATGATGGTGGTGAGGTCGTTACAACTTTTCCAAATGAAGCATTGAAAATAGTACTCCTGTCCCTTCTCATGAAATACTACTTGGTTTTCACCGCTGTCCCTACTATAGGTAAGTTTATAATCCTCAATAAGCTAGGTAGTAGAATTCCCTATTTCATAGCCAATCAACCTGAAGGCAAATCCTGACGCTCTCCCGGGGGGAGAGAGGAACCATTAAAAAGGCTAGGCTACAAATGTGCTGCATCTTCCAACCATACTGTTACTAATAATCTATAATATATATATATATATATAGTTAAATGAGATTCAATATAGGTTTCAAATTATCATTATTAATTATTAGGACTATTGTTATTATATACATTCAAATGTTTATTTATAGTTATTAATATTATATTATCATTGTATATTATTGTATATTATTGTATATTATTGTCTATTATTGCTATTTGTCGCAACCCCAACACCTGAAAGGTACCATGATGTGACACACCCAGCTCGGATTTCTTCTCCGCCGCGCAGCCAATCTGCAACTCATTGCATTGCACAACTGCTGCGCAGCTTCAACTGGCGCTTTCGAGCGTCAGAAACGGGACCGGTTTCCCTTGAACAGGGCTCCAAGTCAGAACAAAAACGAACTCCGGGCAAATGGTCCGTCCCTTCCAAGGAAAGAGGTAGGACTACGTGGGATTCCAAAAATTCCGTGCGATGTTGAAATCAAATCAAACAGCTATTTCATCCAGAAATTTCACTTGATGCCAAACTTCGGAATAATATCTGGTCCATCATGGTCCATGCCCCCAGCAATGAGAAATTGTCCTTTTCTTGGCTCCTCTTCGGACAATCAAGGTATGTTGCATGCAAATTTTGGCGGTTTCAAACCTGGAAGGTATACATAGAACAACCCATGGAAACGCCCAAGGAAGTCCTGCTCTGTCCGGCTATGAATTTGCTTTTCATCCGTCTTTTCCCTGGAAGGCATCCTATGTGCGTCGGAGACTGCACTGAGACTTTGGGTGCCGAACTTCTGGAGGTTTCAGTGGCAAGAAGTGTTCTATTTTTAAATGCTTACATAATCTTAGATGCCTTGCAAAACTAGTCAAATCAATTTGTATGCCATAAAGCTTACATTGGGCCACCAACACACCAAACACACACTTCTAACTTCTTGAAAATTGGCATACCTTCAAACTTCAAACATTCCCGGAAAAACATATGTTTTCCCTTCCTGCACTGGAGAAAATTTTAAAACCCGGCAATTTGTATGTTGGACAACTGGGAGGACCATCCCATTTAGTCATTTAGTATGGGTCAATAGGTGGTTGATTGATGATGACAATGCTGGTTGGTAAGTTCCCTAAGCAGAGTTCTCCGATTTGCAACTGGTCATTAAATCGTATTTGAACTTACGAAGTGAACTATCCCCACAGGACGGTCAGATCTGTGTATAGCAGAGGTATTTGGAGCCGGCAAGACACGCCTTGGAGACATGAAAAGACACAGTTTTGAAGTCACGTGCCACAAACACAAATTCATTATAAAGTCGCTTGTATAATCTTACATAGCGAAGCAAATCATTATCAACATGTCGTTCTTATTCATGGTGTTATGTAAGATGCAAACCTGCAAGGTCTCAGGGACTTCTCGCGGGGTGTCCCACAAAAAGGGGAGGTCAACACGGTGTCAATGAAGGTCACTCCTTTGGGGTCCACTGTGTCGCCATGATGGGCGTCTGGGCCTTTCACAGCACCATCCAATCGACGCTTTAAGCATAGAGAAGCACAACATGGCAATCCAGGATTCAGAACATCCAAATTATCAAATTCAATGGGGGAGTTACCACTGTGCGTGGAAGAGATCCTGCACCACTTTGGATGGTAGAAAACCGGCAAATAATGGTGCTAATCATTTATCAACCGGTGCAGGATTTCTTCCATCCACAGTATTACTAACAATAGTTTATCACTATTTTTGGTGGTAACCAAGAGTCAGGGTATCATAGTCCGGGGGCACCCAAGCACCAGCTTGGTACCAACAGCTGCAACCGTCTGCAACCCAAAACATAACATGGCACCCTGTAAACCACAAATCAAACAAGCAAAGGATATAGGATATTATAGGATGATATAGGTATAAATAGGGAAATAAATATGGGGAATTAAGAAGGTAGTCAGTTTGGAGAACAAAACGCCAATCCATGCATTAGTTTAATTCCCGAATGCGTAGCAAGGGTTCCCGTTTCACTCTGAGAGTGAAACGGGAACCCTTGCTAGGGGTCTGGGGGTTGAGGGTGTCTTCGCCCGACGTCGCGTTTATGTTCGCAACCGTCCGCAACCGTCCGCAACCGTCCCCGCGAGCCCCGTATGGCCGTGCCTATGGTAAGTTCTGCAAAAGGGTCACTTTTGGAGGTTTCACAGGCGTTGCTCCGTTTCGCGTGGCAAGCGCGGCACTTCGTGACAGTCAGACGTGTTTTGTAACGTGTCGAAAGTCGTCTGGTGTGGCAGGCGCAATACTTTTGCGACGTTTCCGGAAGATGCGTTGCAGTTTTCGTGGCAGGCGCAGCACTTTGGACGTGTCCATCGTCATTTTGCAAGGCAGGCGCAACACTTTAGACGTGTCGTGTTGCCCTATAGGTCAGGCAAGGTTATTTGGAGCAAAATAGGTAACTCTAAAAAAGTTACCTTTTTGAAGATAATTTTGGTCGATTTTTTTTTCTATTAGTTAAAAAAAATTACCTTTGAAGGTAATTATTGAGAACCTTTTTCAAGGTAATTTTTAAGGGTTATTTTGTTTCACTTCGTTTTTACATATATTTATTCCCCACAACTTTGTGTGGGGTTCTTGTTTTTGATTCTGTATCCCGGGTGCCGCCTCCTCCTCCCGCCGCCTCCCTCACACACGCACACTTAACATACAATAACTTCACACACACAAACTT
>Ga0126342_10008930_pt1 | contig 17952 bp, 14 predicted proteins | sample Cyp1metagenome_FD_92528 | JGI IMG/M metagenome (GOLD analysis project Ga0126342, IMG submission 92528) | Coral microbial communities from Lord Howe Island, Old Settlement Bay, Australia - Cyphastrea 1 metagenome | ecosystem: Host-associated > Invertebrates > Cnidaria > Coral ... | reverse complement strand
TAAGAAACTAAAACCGACACGAAGACACAACAATGACCCTTCTCACCTCCATCTCAAGCAACACGCTGAAGTGCCACAATGCCGCGTTGAGCACGCAGTGAAAAGTGAAAATGGCTGCCGCAGGAAATACAAAATAACCCGAGACATTGAACACACTGGAAAGAAAAAGATAGAAACACCAACTAATCGCTACACTCACATCCAGTTTGACTCGGTATGGAAAAGGTTACTCTTGATGCTAAACACAACCTAATAGCAAGGTTTATTAGCAAAAACTATTCCAAAGACCAAATCGAACAAAACATTGCAATTCCTATGTTTTACTAAAAAGGCACGACTTTTCAAATCAAGTGCTCCCCAGCTATTTACGATCATTTCCTAATTTTAGGCACGACTTTAGCAGTCAACTGTAGCCACCAGCCAGTCCAGTTCTCGCTCCTCCCACGTGTAGCTCGGGGCGAAGCTCTGAAGCAATGAAAACTCCAGTCCAAGGCTGTGCCTCCCATTCCGGTCACTTTAGTGTTGCACAGCCCATAGCAATTGTATATTCTATAGGCTGTAGGTCCTATGCTATCTCACCACTTAACATCTCTTAGTCTTAACCATTTGGAAGGTTTCTTAACCGGAAAATGTGCGCAGTTTCGTGTTTGGTTCATCATATCATCATATTCTCACAGTATCTCTCTGTTGTCTGAATTTCGACATGACATGACCCACCTTTTCGCTCGAATTTGACGCTCCAAATGGCTGCCCTTGATGCCGGCATGCAGCCAATGACCCTCGGGCCAAGATGCGGGCAGGGCCAAGCATCGGGGCAAAACATGGTAGTAGGGGCTGTAGAACTGATCTCTGAGATCTCTGGAGCTTGCAGAACTTTGAGCCCGTTCTTGAAGTAGAAATGCGCTGAGCAGCAGCAAACCAGGTGCTGAACCAAACTCCTGGCTGCCAAAAAAATCAGACATCCGATCCTTACCCATCTGTCTTGCGGCCTTTGGATACCTTCGGAAATTTTGGTTTATGCCCTTCAGCAGTTAAAAAAAAGGAGGACCACCTGAATCAAAGACATACCACAGTCTACACTTTCCACACCACAAAAAACCGGCAATAGGAAACATGTAAGGGACGGACCTTTTTTTGACATTGTACAAACATTGAGGTCAGCGATGAGGCCTTCCCTGATACATTTGCACATGCATCATGTTCATTTAGGCGGTTTACGTGATGCTCCCCAGACATGCGAGCGATGGGTGCCTCTCAAATCGGCAGCTGCCAGGAGGAAACATGTTGCCGTGTTGCCAAATATGCCATGCCGTTTTTACGGGAAGACCTGCAGGAAACAATGCTAGGTTCAATTAATCTAACTAATTATAATCAATTATATCATCCAGCACCATCAGCATCACCAGCATCACCAGCATCACCAGCAGCATCAGCAGCATCAGCATCACCAGCATCACCAGCATCACCAGCATCACCAGCATCACCAGCACCAGCATCACCAGCATCACCAGCATCACCAGCACCATCAGCACCATCAGCATCACCAGGATCACCAGGATCACCAGCACCACCAGCACCAGCAGCACCATCAGCATCACCAGCACCAGCAGCACCATCAGCATCACCAGCATCACCAGCATCACTGGCATCACCAGCATCACCAGCATCACCAGCATCACCAGCATCACCATCACCATCACCATCATCATCATCATCATCATCACCATCACCATCACCATCACCATCACCACCACCACCAGCATCATCATCATCATCATCATCATCATCATCACCATCACCATCACCATCACCATCACCATCACCATCACCATCATCATCATCATCATCATCATCAGCTTGGCTTTTCAATTTCATCCTCCCCAAGACCCCTTCACCTCTGCAGACATGCGCAGGTCGCGACCAAAGGACAGTGACTCTTCTGCCACCTGCTCCGAGATCAGCAACCGCCAGGGTAAGCGACACAGCTCTGCCGAGCTCAGCGGCTCAGCCGCAACCACGCCACGGCCGCGGGCCCCACAGCTGATGCGAAGAGATGGATGAGTAAAGCCACCGTTCTCGGCAATCCAAGACCTCCCATGGTCCCATGGTCTTGGATTGCGGTTTTAAAAAAAATGTTGGAAATGGAAGCCTCAAACTAGAATCGTTTGCTGGGAAAACATCAACAAACATCAACAAACATCAACAAACACACCCTTTGGACCCTTTTCGGATCCTTCTTGGAGTTCCTTACTTTTGGCCATGCAAAATCAACATCTTCACTAGGTACTGTATGACAACCCAAGCAAAGCCAGCATTCCATGGATTTAAGGGACAATTTGCAGAAGACCTTGTTTTTGTTCACATTTTCCTACCAGAAAATAATGCTTTTTGCAAAACTACATATTCCTCTTCAACCACTTCTGGAAATCAGTCATTCAACCGACTAGACGAGGAAAACCTCCCTATGTGCCAATTTATGTCCCAAAGACTCCAGGCCCTTGATTGCCGCCACATCATCCATGGGTAAGGATGCTGCGCTGGACGCTGCAGAAGTTCCGGCATGCTCCGGCATGGGATTTTAGAGGTGTCATATGGTCTGATGCTTCACCAAACACGCTCTTGAAAAGTCTAGCAGTTAGCAGTCTAGCTATTCTCAGGGTCAGCTCCTTTTTCCAAGGAAATGAGATGATCTGTCTCATGAAGTTGTTGAATATCATTCAACAACTAACCACAAGCCATTATGTTTCTATGAACCTAGTCAATCCTAGTCATGGGTTGCTCATGGAGCAAGATATGCAATGGCCATGGTCCAAAAACGTGCAGAAAATCGCCATGGCCGCCATGGTGCGCACGGCGTCATGGGATCTTTTCCAGGAACAGCGGAGACTTCGTCTTGGAGACTTCGCCGATCGGCAATCCGGCGGACAAAAGTCCGGATGATTCCGGGTCACATGGGTCACCAACAACCGGAAACCATGGAATCCCATGTTTCGATGGTCGAGAATGACCCACAAAATCCACAAATCGAGCACGCAAGTTGGTAAGCATTGGTAACCCATTTTTAAGCCCTCTCAGTCAAGGATTGTCCTCCATGGATTTGGCCACTGACATGTTTGCAAAGAATCACCAAATCATAGTGACGCAGAGCCGTGAGGTCATTATAATTCGTTAATTCATCCAGAAAAATCATAAAAATCATAGTTCAAATGTATAAAAATCATTAAACATCATGGTTTTATTGGTTTTCAACTTCTACAGGTTTTCATAAGCGTTCCGTGGTTTTCTGAAGGTCTTCTAAGCATCTCCCCATCGGTCCTCGTCCCGTCAGGGACCGGCAGGTGGGGTTTCGACCTCAGGAGTACTCTTTGGCCAAGTCCTCAAAGTCGACTCGTAAGCCATCACGGAAGACCACTGGCTTGTACTCACCTGGCTCCGAGCCAAGAACAAATCTTGGGATCTGGCTGGATGTTCATCTGCCATCATCTGCCATCATCCACCTAAATATCCTAAATATGATGATGATGTACAATGGGTTTTGATCCATGGCCCATCGCTATTTGAGTATCGGAATTTATTGGATAGACTTAGGCTGCAGCAGACAGGTTCCTGGACTGCAAGCACAAATCGGAGCAAAACTTTGCTGGAGATACCCTTGTTGAAGTGCAGCACTGCTTTCTTTGTGAGCTGCTGAACATTCCTGCATCATCGGTCCCAGTGCAAAGATTGCCTATCTCTTGAAAATCACCTTCTCTACTGTACCCGGGAAATTTCTGAAACTGGATCAAGTAGATTGTGGATGATCCCGATGGCAAGTCCAATTGATGGACGAGGACTTGCATAAACTACGACCTACGCCTGATCCTTTCCAAACAACCCCTCAATCACAAGCATCTGTGGCCTGGATAAACCCTGCACATGGGCAGGATTCACTGTGGCAATCTTTTGACCTCGAAAAAATGACGCCAGCCGGACTGAGCCACAGGACGGCCGGCCATCCAAAACAAAGCTCCGGGATGCCCAGCTGTTCTGCTTCTTAAAGCGGTAGCCCTGAGTCAGAGCGAATTCCAACAATCCCTGAGTCGTTTGGGGTGATGAAAAGAGAATCACGTGAACGAATGGGCAAAAAGATCTTGATGACAATGACTCAATGACATGGGGAAACTCCGCACCAAACGATGGCACCAAACGCCAGATTTCTATGAGGCCTCAAAGTGCTCCGAAAAGCGGGTCATGTTCGCCGGATCCAAGAAATTAATGAAGGCATAGCCTCCCAAGGGTGCAATGGAAGCTGGAAAGATTCACAGTCTCTCCCAAAGGAGGGAGCGTTCAAATCCACTGGCTTATCTCATCTCCCCTGGCCCACTTGGGGTGTAGTGCTGCATGTGCTGTGTCCGTATTCCTATCATTTCCAGACAAAGCCACACATACAGAACATACAAACATACCCTTCTGCACCATCTTCTCTGCTTCAACACCATCTGTGTCATCTGCAGCTAGAGCCTACATTTGTTTTATTCCTCACGTCCATGGGCAGGTAGAAGAAGTCGTACCTGCGATCCGAGAAGAATCACGAAAATGGCAAGGAGATTTTCGGAGATTTTCGGACTGGCGGCAACCCTTGATATCCCATGATAAAATTGAGTGTTTCAGGTATTTTCAGTTAACCAGGGCTCCACACAAGCCGGAGAAGCCCTCGGCATCAATCTCGTCAAGCAAGGAATTCTGCCATGCCGCGTCGATGAGTGGAGTGCAGCTCAGACTCACGCATGATTTTTGCATCTGATCTCCCCTTAGCAAATCCCTTCTAGCATCATGTGCCTCCTTAGCCCACACAGAGCTCGCAGTGCCTGTGAGAGCCTGTTGGGAATATTTCTCAGCATTGCCGTAGTGGCAGGTCCATTGGCTTCATTGGCCAATAGGTCCGTTACCTGGCCGCCAACTGCCACCCGTGGCCGTCCATGGCCCAGCAATCCCTTCCTGCTAGTTCCAGCCTTGGGCACGCTGGTGGCATGGTAGGGCTTGAATTCCTTCTTCCCAGATCCACCTTTCGCTTTCTTCTTGCCTTCGTGGGTGGAATTGATCTTTTGCCCGGAGATTTTTGGATCACATATGAAACACACCAGATGAAACCAATCCACCAACCCCGCTCCAGTAACTCCACCTTTAGGAAGGTAGGTAAGGTTGTTATAATATGTTCCAATTTGGTGGTTTGTTGATCCCCTAAAAGTATAAACCCCCAAAGACTAAAGGTCTAAGTTTTTGTGGCTAATTCATCAATCCAGATAATCCACGATAATCCACTATCAAATGGCATAGCCCCAGTCTGGGGACCTGCTCACGACAATGATTCTGGTCAACTCAAGCTAATCTATTTATCCATTCGGGGGCACCTCTGACAATGATATGATATGACGCTACTATGAAAAACAGGGACATATATATAGACACATATATAGACACAATTTAACCTGGACCCCCAGCATTGTAGCATGGCTAGCGGCTAGATCCAATAGACAGATCATCTTTGCACATGCCATCTTTGGCGTTCCATGGTTTACCCTCTGGTAAGCGTTTACATAGCTATGGAAAATCACTATTTTTAATGGGTAAATCATGGTAAATCCACTATTTCTATGGCCATTTTCAATAGCTTTTTGTATGTTTACCAGAGGGTATATCCCATGAATATCCCATTGAATCACTATAAAATCCCATTAAATCACTATAAGTTCCATGGTTTACTAATCTTGGGCTTAGCCGTGTGTCCCACTCTCCTGAGTCACCTGAGTCTCGTCTCTCCCTCGAGCGGCTCCGGGACCCGTTCCTAGATCCAACTGCTGGGTATCCGCCTCAAAAATGCCATGGGAAATTGCAGGGAAAGAACACCACCACCGGAACCAACGTCTTTATTTCCTGGCCCAGGCTTTCAGCTGTTCGAACTTTGGAGGTAACCACCAAGAATAGAAAAGAACTCCACTGAAATGCTTCGAAGTTGCCAAATCACTGAGTGCCACACTAAAGGGATACCCAGCTGCGTAAGGATCATAAGGAGGGTATAGCACCCAGTGTTGAGGTGCTCCATAGGCACCAGCCTGAAGCAGGCCATGTGCTTTTGGGCCTGGTGCTGTAGGACCACTGTAGGATTTGTTTTCCCTAAAAAAAAAGAGATCTGGCAGATAGAGACTCCAAAGTCAAACAAAAACAAGAGAGGAGTTGACTCAGTGGCATAGCAATCCCATTCCCACATATATTCAGTACTCCATAGTACTCCCAATGATGGGTCCAAGATAGATCCACTCAAACCATGCTTCGTATAGCCACGAAAAATCACGGGCTATTCAGACTTCTACAGACTTCTACTTTCTGCTCTCCTGACTTTGCACCCGAAACTGCCATCACTTCCACCCAAGTTGCAAGATGTTGCAAGCTCGCACTTCAATACCACTAAAACCACTAGTCGCAATTTCTGGCAATATCCTATCCCATGACTACTCAAGTGAATGTCCCAAATGTCCCCAAATTTCCCTGGTAATGGTGATGGTGCCATCACATGCCTATTTCTTGCCATTCCCCGAGGCGCAAACTGCAGGTCGTCGCTCCCAGCAAGGCATGCAATACCTGGCACCGAGGCCTTGAAAATTTTTTCGCGATATGCGGGTGTGATTTAACGATAGAAGATGATAGTTGCAACTAACGTATGATAAACTACAATCGTTTCTCAAAAATTCCAGCTTGTATATCTACATGTTACATATATATATATACACATAATTGTATACAGAAATGTAAATATGTACGTATACCTAATTCAATTTATCGTTGAAGAACCATGACTGAGCCCCAGAAAGGGAACCAGTCGGGGCAGCGGGGGACCATGACCCCCCCCATTCCTACCCAGTCCCGTAGCAGCGCACCAGTAATCCACGACTTGGTCTACATGTCCATCGTCCCGGAGCCTCAGCGCCGCATCATTTCTCTGAAACAGCTGAAACAGCTTTCAATGTGGCCAGAAAATGGGGATCAGGATGTCAGCCATAAAAAACACACCAAAAAACGCATCTTGATTGATAATTGAATGATAATTGAATGATTTTCAATGGGACACCTGATGATTAAGCCTGATTAAGCATTGGATCTTGAGGTATCTTTTCCCAGAAACCCCGTATCTGTGCGGGTTTCTGGAAGGGCCACCCTGCATCTTGCAGAGCGCACAGCGTCGCCTCCTGACAGCCCACACAGCTTTGCCCAAAATTAAAATTAAAGGCTTGACCATTTCACCCAGGGCTTCACTGCGTTGGAGATATATATGATATATATGTAGATCTGCAAATGCACATGTAAATGTAACTGTTCAATGTCTCTCTCTCTCTCTCTCGCCCTCTCCGAGAGTTCAGTCACAGACTGAAGGCGAGCCAACGGCCCAGCCCCCCAGAAACCTGTCAGCCAGCCTGTTTAATGTATACAGCATACTATTTTATAGTATGCAAAAACGTATGTGGCATTCCAAGTCCACCAAACTTGGTCTATCTTGGCTTTGCGGAGTTCTCAGTCTGCTGCGTGATTTCTTGAGGAAGCTGCATTCAGTTCAAGAATAACACTTCAATTCGAGATCCAGTGTTTCTGGTCGTTGAAGGCTAATCGTCTGGTAGCGCATCTGGCACATTATGGAAGCAATATCCTGCTCAAATATACAAGCCTCAACGGAAAAAGCCAAGCGTATCAGGCAAGAGATCAACCCCAATCCCAATCATTACAGATCAGTAAAAACAATTATCACACCTGGCAATCAACCTGTAATGGTAATTAAACCATATTACTGACCTATAAATGGATGGATCTTAATTTTAGTATGCTCTGGTAATCAAACCTGGCAATTGAAAATCCATCCGTTTATAGATGATCCTCCCATTAAAGCCTGCAGTTATCGGACCATTCTCGGGGATTTTCCATCGCCTGCCGCAGAAAGTGAGCCAGCAATCCTGCCATGGCAGTGCCATGGTCGTTGGGATATGGGTAGGGCTTCAGAAGATTTTTTTTTGTTGGCTCAGGTTGTGTTTTTTTTTTTTTAAGGCTTTCTTTCCTGGTACCATTTGCCTTGTATTTGCAAGGAACTAGAATCTGTCATTTTGCATGGTATTTGCTACGTTTTGGTATGGTTACTTTGCATTTTGCATGGTATTTGCTACATTTTGGCATGGTTACTTTGCATTTTGCATGGCATTTGCTACATTTGGCAATGTTCGCCTTCCATTTTGCATGGAATTTCCACCGTTTTGGCACTTCAACCTCTCATTTGCATGGTATTTGCTACATTTTGGTACTTCAAACGTTCATGTGTTTTTTTTGAGAGTTTCTTTAGGCTTTCATTTAGGGCTTCTTTAGGGTTTCATTAAGGGTTTCATTAGGATTTCATATAGCATTCCATTTAGGGTTTCATGTAGGGTTTCTTTAGGGTTTCATTTAGGCTTTCATTTAAGGTTTCTTTAAGTTTAGGGTTTCTTTAGAGTTTTATTTAGGGTTTCATTTAAGGGTTTCTTATCAGGATTTTCAAACGTTCATGTGGGTTTCTTTAGGGCTTCTTTAGGGTTTCATTTAGGGTTTCATTTAGGGTTTCTTTACGGTTTCATTTGGGGTTTCTGAAAGGTTTCATTTAGGGTTTCATTTAAGGGTTTCTTATCAGGATTTCTTATCAGGATTTCCAAACGTTCATGTGAGTTTCTTTGGGGCTTCTTTAGGGTTTCATTTAGGGTTTCATTTAGGGTTTCATGTAGGGTTTCATGTGGGGTTTCTTATTAGGATTTTCAATCGTTCATGTGGGTTTCTTTATGGTTTCATTTAGGGTTTCATTCAGTGTTTTTTAGAGTGTCGTTTGTTTCTTTAGGATGCCTTTTAGGGTTTCATTCGAAGTTTCTTTAGGGTTTCATTCATGGTTTCTTTTGGGTTAATTTATGGTTTCTTTAGGGTTCATTTAGGGTTTCGTGTAGGGGTTTCTTATCAGGAGTTCTTATCAGGATTTCTTTAGGGTTTCTTTGGGTTTCAACTAGGGTCGTTAGGGTTTCATTCAGGATACAAACAGGAGAGAATAAAGTGAATAAAGCAAAAGAAAAGAAAAAACAAAGAGGCAGTGAAGACAGGAAGCAGAGAAGCAGCGGAGCAGGAAGTAGAGCAGCAAAACACATGACTAAAGAAACAAAAAGTAGAACAGTAGAAGCAGAAAGGCACAGAAGCACAAAAGCAGAAAAGCAGAGAAGCAGGGAAAGCAGAGAAGCAGAAAAGAACATCAGCAGGTAAAGCAGAGAAGCAGGAAAGCAAAAAGTGGGAAAAGCAAAAAGCAGAAAAGCAGAAAAGCAGAGAAGTAGACAAGCAAAGAAGCAGGAAAAGCAGAAAAGCAGAGTAGACAAGCAGAGAAGCAGGAAAAGCAGAGAACCAGGAACCCCAAAAAAAATCCAAAACCTGCCGCGAAAAAAAATCCAAAAATAAATAGTAGTATGGGTAGTATGATCTATCCCATGGAGGGGAATCCAAACATCATGGGCATATAGATTACATTAGGTTACTACTATGTTACTTGCATAATATGTGCTATAAAATGGATGGATGACCATCCCCCAGGATGCTTTTCTGATTTAACTTTTGCAGAATGGCAATGGACCCAAAAATTCACAATGGGAAGTTGAGCAACGAACATGGTTTGGTCAGATGGGGTTAAACGCAAGGCGCCAGGGGCTGTCATGATTAAGCTCAGCAAAAGAAAATCAACGGTTTAGTTTGCTGGGAAGATATGCATTAAATGCATGAAGGAGCATTTGCCCTCTGGTAATTTAACATAGCTATGGAAAATGGCCATATTTATAGTTGATTTACCCATTAAAAATGGTGGTTTTCCATAGTTATGTAACAGTTTATCAGAGGGTATGAGCATTTATATCAATTCTTTGAATCACACCATGGTTCCCGGCCTCGCAGTACCAGTACTGACTATCTGCATCCCGATGTCCGTATTCCTTGCACCGGCAAGATCGCTGCAGCACCACTTCTTGAAGTCTTTTTTCATCCCCCCGAATGACAAGTGTGACCCGGGGTGCTTCCCCCATGTCAACATGACATGTTTGCTGCGGCCCTGCGGGCTCGTTTTGGACCTCGGAAAATCAACGCTGCCCGCGTTCCCCCACCTTGGGCTGTCTGCATCTTGTGCAGCTTCCAGGCATCTCCTACATCCCTTTTCAAAAAACATCTCACCCGCGGACATGTCCGAACCATGGCTGAGCCGAAAATCCCATGATGGATGTCAGGACTTTAAATGCTGTCACTCCAACAAAGAACAACCAACGCACTGCTTTTTGAAAGGTCCCATATTTTGGCACTGGGAAGTAAGTATAAACATTATAAACCAATTTTTTGTGTACAGTCCCGTTGTTTTTTGCAGTAAGCCGTAGAACAAAGCTGTTTCGTTTGATCGCCACAACGGCCACGCAGCATCACTTTTTCATTGCCAGGAAGGCCAGGGCCAAGTCTTTGTGCCTGGCGCCCGCAAGCTGCAATGCTGGGTTATAAAGGGGTTGTTTTTTTTTGGTTGTTTATGGTAACACCAAAACATATTATAACACATGCGCACATACACATATGTAAAACACATCATGAAAAAAAAATAATATACATAATATATTATATCATATATATATGCACATACGTCAATATATTCAGCACATTTCTATCTGTTTCGTGGGTCCTACAAGCATTTTGACCTGACGCTTTGCAGAAAACCCCGCCAAATAAATTCCGATTTTTGTGGTGTCTTGTTCCATCACATCAAGGGGTGTAAATGTTCCCGCCAAATCCGCCAATTCTAGGTGACTGGGGGGTTCCTGTGAACAAACTAATTGAAACTATATCCTTATATAGTGTATAAATACGTATGAATATAACTATGAATATACATATAATATAACATGGTATAATATTGTATAATAAAACATAATATAATATAATAAAACATGTTATAATATGGTATAATAAAATAAAATATAATATAATAAAACATGTTATAATATAGTATAATAAAACATAATATAATATAATATAATATAATAATATAATATAATATAATGGTTTTCACATGATTTCACCTTCTTCATCATCCAAAGACATGTTTTGCTCTTTTTTTCCACGATTTTGCAGGGCTTTTCCGCCAGGCATGCCTGGAATGCACTCAGCATCTGTCTTGCGATCACTGTGTTTCTCTCGACCTGACATGAGAGAAGGTCGTGACGTAGAACACAAAACAAAAGAATGCTGCCGTGATGTAGAAATATGTAGAATACAAGACAGGGGAACAGTGTTGAAAGATGTTGAAAGCGTTCTGACGTAGTATGTAGATGTAGGTAGAGTAAGAGAAGAAGGTTTCGAGGTAATGTGTTAACATTGCAAAACAAGAGAAGGATGTCGTGAAGTAGTATCGGAAAAGGATGGAAAAGGGAGATTGCCCCTCCACCCACCCACACAGGCCCACCAATACAGAAACTATAATATTATACTCGTATTATTTTCGGGGCGTGGGGGCCAAAGTTCGGGAAATAGACTGTACACACAAAAAGATCATGATGGAGAAAAAAATGGTTCCTGGATATATGCCCAACGAACTCCCCCGTTTTGATTCAAGTAATTTTCTCATCCATGTGTATCCATTATCTACCCTTTGGTCACACCGGTCTTTTCTTGTTTCACATGCTACGCCGCAACTTTCTTGTCTTATTGCACATCTCACGTCCAACTTTCTTCTCTTGTTTTACCTAGCAGCAAGTTGAGATTCACACGGGAACAATTGCTGTTGGAGTGGTTGCTAATCGTCTTTGCCAAAGGAATTGGGCAGCAAATCTCCATCAAGTACAGTACATGTGAGCATTCCAATGGCGCTACATTCAGCGAAACTGGAACATTCGGAAACGAGCAAAAAATATGCACCATACTGCAGCAAAAAGGGGAAACCACTTGCAATGGAATTACGAAGCGAACGAGCAAAGCCGCGCCTGGCTGCGCTCTGTGGGATGGTGGACGAATAGGAAAGCAAAAAAGACAGAAACTGAATGACACTGACATGCAAAAAAAATTGTTATCACAAAGAAACACCATGAGAAGCAAGTGAAACGCATCTTTCGCAGAAAGCAGCCAGAATATGCCAGAATGAGGACATATGGAACTCACGTTCTCAAAAGACATGCGCGAGAAAAAACATAGAACAACAATGAAACACATGTCCGCCATCAAGATTCAGGTGTGAAACAAGATGAACTCGTGCATGCAAATTCTAAGGTGACCGGTTGTTTCTGTGAGGGAAAACCTGCGAAGAACCACGTTTTTGGTGCTAGGTGCCCCAACTGGCAGCACGTCTCCGAGGGACTGGGTAATATGACACCGGCATCTCAACCTGTCTGGATCTGGCTTGAATGTGTATCAAGATCAAGCAGAACATCGATCATACATGGATCATACCTATTAAATCCTATTAAAACTGGCTTGCATCAGAATTTTGCACCATCTTCGCTGCAAGGTATATCATGGTATATCAGCTTCAAGTCAGGTTGTTGGAATCATTGAATCCCCAAAATTGGTACAATCCTTGATCCTCCTGGTGGCTCTCCCATCATCTCCCTCTCTGATATTTGTGAGAAAAACAATGAGGTCAAATCGTGTCAAAGCCTATCACTGGATTGGTTTCAGGGAAAATCTACCAGAAAAATCCGTGGCTTTTCCCATGAAACATGGGGGTTTCCTTAAACCAATCATGTCAAATCCTTAGTTCTGCAGGTTTCATCCTTGGATAGCTGTCCACTTCACCGGGCACCTGCGACACACATGGTGCCGGGGCACTGACCTGCGGCAGCAGGAAGATTCATGAGAAAGATCTGGTGGAAAGGGGTACCCTGGCACAAGAATTTTGAGAAGCACTCAAATTCTTAGATTTCTTAGCGCATGATGCCGTGATGACATCTGATGAGCCAAGATGATGCGCTTTTTTTCCTGGCCATTTTTCAGCTCATGGAGACGCCACCATCCAGCATGGTGCGTCAAAGGTGGACGCGTTCAACCTTGGAATAACAATGGGAACACCAAGAGCACTGCAATGAAGGCCAAACAGCAAAGAAGACCCGATGGAAACGGAGTTCGGTCCTGAGCTGCAACAGGTGCCCAAGTGGGCTCGATTCATACCAAAGTTGATGAATGGTGGCTGACTTTTAGAGGAGGACCCTGAAAACATGATGATTTCCACTTGAGATGGATTAACCAAGCATGTATGAGACCTGAAAACACCACCGAATCCAAAAAGAATCCTGGGATATTGCTGGCAACTTGCGTCCGATCTATGGCCATGAAGCCAACACTCAATGAGTCAAGTGTCCGATCGAATTTCAAGCAGCAATTTCTCATCCTCCACCTGTGCAACACCAGCCAGAAGCCGATGTTGTTCGTTCAAGTACTGGACCTAAGAAAGTTGCAGCCACAGCATGGCTGAAGATGGCTGAAGGGTGCCAACATGTGCCAACATTTCCGTAGGTCAAAGGCTGGCCGGGGCAATGGGTGCCTATGGGTGCCTATCCCAACTTGCCATGCTACGGGTTGCATTTCAAAAGGGGGATTGTCATCATGCCAGATCCCTTTTGCAGGGGATCTGTGTGCTGGACTTTCTCTAGAAAAGTTGTATATGATATCACGTGATACTGGTTGGTGGTTTCAACCCCTCTGCAAAATATTAGTCAGATTGGATCATCATCCCAACTAATTATTGGGGAAAATACAAGTCATGTTCCAAACCACCAACCAGGATATGAGTATTGATGCATGGCTTTGTGTTTGAAGCATTCTTGGCCGCTTGTTGTAGGGGTCAACCCCTGAAGCCAAGCCACACCACGATCAGGACGATTGCGCACAATGCTGGCGCCCCAGTAACCTAGAAGGCAAACACCAGATCCAGATACCCCAAACAGCATCAAACAGCCAAGTCACCAGATTTGCTATGCTTTGTGATGCTTTTTCTACAGAACTTTTCGATGCTTTGGTTTTTTTACCGCCTCAGCGAGAGGACACCCCCGTATAACATCCCATCCCCGGTTCCATAGCCGAGGTGAACATCCAGTCCAGGCCACTAAAGGCAGAGTGAGAACACCTCGAGGAGGGACGCACCTTCTTTGCTTCAGCATTGCATCGTTGAAGGCACTGCTCCTCGAGGTTTCGAACCTTGGTTCGATCCTAGTGGCTGCATGTATTGGAAGGATCCCAACATCATCCAACATCTATAGGAAACCTTAAGAAACCATGCTTTTGGCAGCCATTCTTACCGGGATCTTCTGCAAAACCGCACGCATCCAGTAAACTCAACGTCGCTCAATTTAGTTTTGGCGTGCAAGGAGGAAAACCTGGTGGTATTTTCCCACCTAGAAAGCTAGTGCAATCCATGATATCATAGGAATATATAGGAATATCAACCAAGGAAACTAGAAAGGACACTAGAGAAACATGAGCTATTCATACTCAAGAAAAAGCACACTGGTTGGTGCTGATACGGGGATGCTGATACGCCCTGCTAGGCCCCTAACTTGCAACCCAAAGCACGGAGACAGTACAGTCCAAGTGCCGGTGATCCAGAGGCGTTCCACACTCGATGAGCCAACGTCTGATACGCAAAAAACACAGGGATGAAGGTAAGTCGATATGTGGTCCTTGCAAGCCATAGGCCATCAGTGCTCCTTGATGACATCCCAAGGTGACCTCTTCCTCCACCATGCAGTGCGTTGGATAGCGGCACAGCACCGGTGCATGGCACAGGATTGCCGGCAGCGGTTCATAAGGGTAGAGCGCCAAGACGCGGCTCAGGCATAGGCAGTTGGAGAGGTCTTTGGAGGCAAAGGTGTTGGTCAGACCCAGCAGATCCAGCTGTGCTACCGTAAGCAGGTCGCCCGGGACAGGATCAAACAGCAAAAGAGACAACTCACAACCTCAGTTTCTGAGGGGCTTTCTGAGCGCCAAGTTGTTTAATGTTGTTCAATACCCAGAAGTTGAGTTGGTTGTAACCTGATTTTTTTATAATTCAATTGAAGCAAGAACTGCACAAACAAACCTTGGACCTTGGTATTTAGGGCCAACATCACCAAATGAACAAAACATGAACAAACCAACTGTTTCATCGGGGATCCGGTAGCCAGGTTCCGCCAAATCCAAACCCAAACAAACCCAGTACCGAATAATTAGTGCCTTTCCAATTGCTTTGCACACATATAACTGGAACAGGATTGCTTTGGGACTTTAGCACATGCTCATAAAGTTGCAGAACCTTTTTTGTTTTAGCCGTATATCATATATTACTAAAAGTGTCTCTTTTCCCTTGAAACAATTTTGGGAAATCGATGTTTGTCAAACCTGGGGTTCAAAAAAACACCCCACGCAGCAGCCAACTAGTCGTCCAGGACAAAAAAACATCGTCACCCAGCAACGGGAAGCAGGAATGTCTGACATGACCTGTGCGAGATATGAACATGCGATTCCACCACGTGAAAGGCCCACAGCATTCACTTTGAGCTTCTGAGTCTGGCCCTGCAGCTCGGCAAGGAGATTGTCAACCTGGTCATGGGAACTCTCGAGAAATGAAATGGAGAAACAAAACACGCATAGAAGTTATATGTATATATACATATATATATATATGTCATATCATATTATATTACAATTTCTTCATAGAAAACTAGCATTTCAATATGAAAAACACTCAACTACCAAAAAATTAAGTATCCATATGAGTACCTTACTTTCGTCTCAATTTGTCACAGCAGCACGATTTTACCATTCAAAACCACCTTTGGCCGCGCCTGTCTTCGCACCAGGCCGCATTGATGGCGAAGTCCTTTCGCACAAAGCGTGCCACAAAGGCCATCCGTGACTCCGCAGCCATCGAAGGCCATCTTCCTGCGTTTCAGAAACCAAGGGCTGTGACTCTTCTGTATTTCAACAAGATGTGCACACGTGTATGCATGAATATACATATATATACATATATATATATACATATATATACATATATATATGTATACATACATAGTTTGCACACGCACAGAAAATCAACATATGAGATGGCATTACCAGATTTTATCGCATTTAGATCCATATGTCAATGTAATAGTATATATATATATAATTTTATAATATTTTATATCTACATCAATGGTCACTTCAACCACCGCCCATGCCCAAATGGCAGCTGACGACGCCTGGGTTGACCCAAAGCTACTCCGCCCAAGTGTCCACCAGTGACATCAAAGGCATCTGCGGCGGCTTTCAATGGGAAAATGCGGGTTTCAGATCATCAGAAATCACGATAAATCACGCATCCCTGAGATAAAAACTGTAGATTTTCGTGATTCGGATTGACGAACGGCATTGTAAAATATGTTTGGTATTCGAGAATTCGCCATTGAGGCACAGCATTTTTGCCTGAAATCCTCAAATCCCAAAACACATAAAAACAATGCCTGTCAATGTGAAGAAGAGCCCTATCTGCGTGGTCAAGGGCTTGATTGTGTTGGCAGTACCTTCAAAGAAGACCTCACAGGGACGACTCGCGGGAAACTTGCTTTCCAAAGTGGTTGTACCACATGGCCAACTCCAGCCAAGCTCATAGGAAAGGAATCGTCCCCATCCAAACCCTACTAAAAAATGGGACTGACTTGACTTTTGTTTTTGGCTAAAACGGGGCAATCAGTGCAATTTAGGTCAATCCACCTTTTCGAGGGAATGATATGGAATGATTTGACCAGAATTGCATGGTTTAATTCACATACAACATCACTGGTTGGTGGTTTCAACCCCTCTGAAAAAAAATTAGTCAGTTGGGATGATTCTTCCCAATATCTGGGGGAAAAAAACATGTTCCAAACCACCAACCAGATCAGATTTTGCGGGTGTCCGAGCCATCTTTGAAAACAGCTGAGATTCAGTGAGGTGCGCGTTCCCATCGTTCCTCATCTGCAGAAACGGCTCCCGGTCAGTGGCCATGGCTACTGGCAGCTGCCACTTGTGGTCTGCTGGCTGTGCTTTTCCATTGCGACATGGCGTTTGGGGGATGCTAGGGCTGCTAGGGCTGCTAGGGGATTCCTAGGGTATGACCCTACGGCCCTGAGGTTTCCCGCTCCCGCATGGATGGCATCAAGCACATAGGCTGCGGGAAGAAAATCATCCCTGGAAAAGTCGCAACGGGTGACCCTTTGATATTATCTGTGGCAACCCCCCTGAAAAATGACAACTTCAGGCAACTAAGCTGGAGGTACCTAGCCAAGGTAATATATGGTAAAATGTATATAATTTTACATATCCGGCATTGTAGCATAATTATTGCAAGTAACCGAATGGTAGCTATATTTTTTGCAGCCATACAGAGCATATTCCAAAATGATCCGTACGGTATCAACTGCACCTTGCCTGTGGGCTTCCAATATGGCCACTCCAGTCTTTGCCAACCTTCCAAGATTCAACTTAATGAAAAATCCACTGTCCAACGGCCCTGCAATTGGACCTGACGCTATTTTTTTGCACCCCACATATTGATGCTAATTACATGCTGGTACTAGACCTTTGAAACTGAAGAACATCTGTGGGTCTGTGGGCCCTTCGACCAGCAAGAAATTGTGGCATTTCGATCCATAGCGAGTTTGGGGTGACAACATGGCTGAGTTTGGGAAGATGTGCGCACCTCAATGCTCGCAGGGCACCTTGCGAAATCAGGAAAGTCATGTCCCTAGCCACTGACTCGCTTCGTTTGGTGCGGGGAAGCCATGATTCACAAGCAGGTCATTTTGGTCATTCTAATCATTTCATGGGTGAGAACTTAGACCTGCAAACAGGCTCAACGTGGCTCAACTTTTCCCAATCGTCCCTTCAATTTGCCCTGCTGACCGTTGCGACCGTTGC
>Ga0126342_10008929_pt1 | contig 17954 bp, 20 predicted proteins | sample Cyp1metagenome_FD_92528 | JGI IMG/M metagenome (GOLD analysis project Ga0126342, IMG submission 92528) | Coral microbial communities from Lord Howe Island, Old Settlement Bay, Australia - Cyphastrea 1 metagenome | ecosystem: Host-associated > Invertebrates > Cnidaria > Coral ... | reverse complement strand
TGCTTGTCTCCCTTCTTCTCTCTTCTTTCTTTCCTCAGGAAAGGGGTTCTGTTCCATCATGATTTGCTGGTTCCTCTTGGTTCCGGCTGGGGTTCCGGTGCTTGTCTCCCTTCTTCTCTCTTCATTCTTTCCTCAGGAAAGGGGTTCTGTTCCACCGTGATTTGCTGGTTCCTCTTGGTTCCGGCTGGGGGTTCCGGTGCTTGTCTCCCTTATTCTCTCTTCTTTCGTTCCGGTGCTTGTCTCCCTTCTTCTCTCTTCTTGCTTCTGTTCCATCATGATTTAATTTGGTGGTTCCTCTTGGTTCCGGCTGGGGTTCCGGTGCTTGTCTCCCTTATTTTCTCTTCTTTCGTTCCGGTGCTTGTCTCCCTTCTTCTCTTTTCTTTCTTTCCTCAGGGAAGGGGTTTCTGTTCCATCATGATTTACTGGTTCCTCCCGGTTCCGGCTGGGTTCCGGTGCTTGTCTCCCTTCTTCTCTCTCCTTTCTTTTCTTCGGAAAAGGGTTGTGTTTCATCATGGATTTCCTGGTTCCTCTTTGTTCTGGGGGGGGTTCCGGTGCTTGTCTCCCTTCTTCTCCTTTTTTTTTCCCATGAAGTAAGGCAGGAGTAAAACAGAAGACAAGAGTGTGCCAGACAGGTCCATGAATCTTGAACTGCACATGGCCTTGGTGGAAACATGCGTTGTTGCTGTTTGGAGTCTTTGCTGGTGTAATCTAAATGAAACATGTACGGCCCAAAGCGATTAGTGCTTTATTGAAATTGTTCCTCCAGGAACCATCTTCCCCACGGGATGACAATTTCCAAAACCACGCCACAAAAACACATTTTCCCAAACAAAATTTTACCCAGCCAAGGGTCACAGTGCAATGCATATACGCACGTTTATCCAGCATTGAAACATTGATGATTGGAACCCAAATTTCGTGTTTGAATACTGCACCAGCGGCCGTGGTATTCCAGTCGTGGTGGCTTTCATAGCATGGTTTGCTCCAATCCATCCCGGTGGAAGGGCTGAAACAGTGCATAGTTGTTTTTGCCCTGCAATGAGATCACCTCCAACCATTTCCAAAAACATTGCGAAGTAACGATACATGCCATGCGCTTTGACGCAACTGCCCAATTAAAAACGCAAGAAACCGTGAAAGGTTTTGATACTGTACGGCGCACAACATGATTTAGAAAACACTTGATGAATGCGACCCATCACCTGGAAAAATAACGCCGAAGACTGTCCACGCCTATACTTTTTGCAAAGAACATACGTCGGTTGCGTTCATATGGAAATAAGAGAAAAACGATCGAATCCGAAAATGTGGTTTGAGTTCAGCTAGGCTCTCCTTCGAATGGTTCAAACAAAGACCGAAACAGTTAACAATCACCGCACGACAGATTTGAGATTCAGAAAGGTCTAACTCGGTAGTTGTCCAAACCATTAGTGTCAGGGAATCTCGAGATATCTCGGGCGTTTTGGAACAAAATTTGTGTAATGTTTTTCATGTTTTTACGTTTTTCTCCTGTGTGGTGACGGCAACAACAGCGGAAACACAACGCGAGAAAACTCAATAAACATTTGAAGGCAGCTGCGTGAGTGTATCCAAGGAGTGTGGAAGAACGGACCTTTACGTTGTGTTGTTGGGGCGCGTGTCAATGTTTCTGACGTTATGCCACGCGATTTTACAAAACTGCAACATGCTGAGAAACAACACGGCAACCATCCCTGGTGACAGAAAACAATTTCCCTTGTTTATCCCCGGTTGTATCAAACACCGAGTTAACGTGCGTTAATGCTGATTGTGCCTCGTAGTCATGTAATCATGTTTTGAAATTGAAACATTTCAAAAAGGAAATTGTCAGTAGAGTGCAGTGGAATTCCTTTGAAGACACGTGTACCACTGTCATTAAGATTGGTAAACCGAATGTGCCGACGATTGCCATTTTTGCGACGTTGGTGCAATTCAAAGCCAGCGAATGATGCGCAAACCCATTGTCAAGAGGGTTCGAGTTCCCACGGTTGGTCCACAAATTGTTGCGATGAAATTTCAGTCGTGAAACACGACTACGAAGGACTAGTCTGGCCGGTCCAGTGTCCCCGGTGGACCAGGAATAATCCACGACAATTCTTTTGCGACGATTTTTTGGCCGTTTGCACGATTTTCAGATTCAGCGCCTCCATGTAGTGAGGCCTAGAACCGGAATTTGCAAAAACACAGTTTGAAAAGTAAGAGGTGAGACCTAAAACAGTGCGAGCAAGACGCTTCCGCCAAGCTACTGACCTTCAAACTTGTACCGGCCCCTGGTCATTGAACCGTTGTAACTCCTACACCGCCCATACTACGACGAAGTGCGCCCTGTGACTAATGGGGGCCATTTCCTCAAAAAAAAAATATCGCGTGAAAGTGGTCAGCAAAATCAAAAGAGTATAACAGCACCGGGAAACCATCAAACCGCAAGTAACGAACAGCAATATCACAAAAAATTCGCCACAAAATTTGTCCCAGCGGCAGAAGAACCCTGAATTTGGGTCATGTCATGCACGACACCCACCACGAACAGGGAAAAAATGGTGACGCATTATGTTCAGCAACTACCATTACGTATCATCACATGGTGGCTCCGCTGGTGGCTTTCCTGCCCAAAAACAGGAGCGACTTCGACTTTGCGCCCGTTGAGTTCGCAACTACGGTCCGTGAAGGACATGGGCCAACCACATCTGTCAGATGTCTACTTGGTTCAAAACTCGTCACATACAAACTGTAAAAAAATCGCATTTCCAAACCCAGTCATGCTTCCCGGCTGCGCCAACCCAGCTAAGACAATTTTTATTGGTGGCAAAACATATTTAAATTGTCGTCCCACGTTTCGCGTGGGGCGTCCTCTGCATCCAGTTGATTCAGATCAGATGCGGTTAACGGCATGGTGACCAAACGATGGTAGGGTTCACAACTGCATCAAACAAACGCACACGTAGATAACGTAGTTGGACTGAACTGCATTTTTTTGGTCATTGTTCCGCGATAATGGTTGCAGTTAGCCCAAACCAAATGTACTCGATGTTGAAAGCCTATGTGGCGACGTTTCGTCAAATCACCAATTGTATTTTTTCCAACGCATTAGTGGATGCAACTGGCCTTCATCACATCAATAGGCTTACATTGACATTGACCACATCTGGGACATTCACCTCTTGTATGGTGAACACCTTCGTTTTTGGAAAAAATAATGCTGATCCGACTTTGGCGAGTTCGGCGCACAAAACTTGTTTCGGGGCACTAGTTCATCCTCACTTTTGCAAAACTAGGGCGGTCATCCGAGCTCTAATGTTGGTCAAACGCTGTTGTAACGCCATGCTGACACCGTGACATCCAAGGCGTTGTTTCTATGCTCTCATTGCATCCTCCAAGCCAGCGTTGAATAAGGCAGGGTTGAGAACATCACAGTGTCTAACTCCCCGATTGATTGGAAAGGTGTCGTTTTTTTCCACACTGCCAGATTGCGAACCGTGAAACAAAATTACCACTTGTACCACACAAGGCGGTGGCGGAAATTTCAAAAATAGGAAATTTGTAGGATCTATAGGAAGGGTTGGTTGTTGCGAATCACGGATGGCAGAGCGAATCCACTGATGGACCGACAGGTGGTTGGAGTTGTGTTTTGTGGAAAGGCTGCGAGGATGCGGTTGCGGAAAATGAGGTGGAGGATGATGAAGTTGAGGATAATGATGTTAAGGGGGACGAAGATGATGATGTTGAAATGGTGATGTTGAGGAGGAGGAAGATGATGATGTGGGGGATGATGATGTTGAGGCAGAGGCCCAATCCCAAGACCCAAGGACCACACTTTGTGCGCGCCTGCGTTGTCGAAATGCACGCCAACATATCGCAAGAGCGATTTCAGACGTAAATTTCATGGAAAATTGGCGTGGAAAGTTGGCGCGGCCCAGATGGAACCCAGAACGAAGACACACACTTTGTGCAAGCCTGCACAGTCGAAGTGCATTTGTAAGGAAAAATGCCGCAACCCAGCTGGAGCACCCTGATCAAGCACCAGCTTGTTACAGCTACCGTAAGAACCCGTCAGGGTGGACACACTGTTTGGGGGGACAAACAAATACGGAAACTGCAATGCCTTGATGCGTATCAACCTACATTATCTGCGCAACTCCGTCGTGGTGTCCCGACGTCTATTCAAAAAGTGGACAGGGTTGTGTTGATAATTGTGGCGTCCGGTGAAAAAAGGGAAATGTGGGTTCCAAATGTGAAAGAGCCGTGGGTCGATATAGAATGTCAGAGCCTATGGTATCAAAGACCGAAGGTTGTGACCAAACCCAATGAACAGAGTCTTCAAAAACGATTTTGAAAATCCTATGTGCGCGCATGGGTGAGAAAAAAAAAAAAAATGATTTTCGCACCTGGAGGACATGGAAGCGAATCGTTTTGAACCATTACGTCCGGGCAAAAAACACTGTGACTGAAAAACGTTTACCGACAGCATTTGCGCGTTTCCTGTCCGATACTTTTCGCTGTGAAGATGGGGTGCGGGAATTCAGATGCGGGCCCCGTTCCCATTCCATGATCCAACCTCTCACCATTGAAAAATTGCAACTTTGCTTCGCCATTTTTTTTTGGAGTGGCAAGCACTGATTGACTGGTACAATCAACATGATGCGACCTGACGGAGTACACTTTTATCATCATCCCCAAAACAGGGGATGAGTTAGGTCCTACCAGCTGGAGACCGATTGCTATACCGATTGCTACACTACAGATCACAGGCAAGATTCCCACCAAACTTTTGCACCAGTGTTTGAAGGAATGCTTTGAAAGTAGCCAATCTCATGATCAATTAGGTTTCAAACCTGGCATGGGCGTTGAACATGCATGGCTTATTTTTGAATCTGTGACCGAAAAATCGTTGGAATTTGGGTTTGGGTTATGGATGGCGACCTTGCATTTACGAAAGGGCTTTGACATTTTGCAGCTTTGTTCGCAGCACTCCACGGACAAGGGCCTACTGAAACAGCGTCATTCAGCTATGAATTTTGCTTCATGATTCGGAATTTGGCAGTGTGTAAAAAGCGACACCTTTCCAATCAATCGGGGGGTTAACCAGGGTGATGTTCTTAGCCTTGCCTTATTCAAGGCTCGTTTGGAAAATCCGATGAGTGCATGAAAACAACGCCTTGGATGTCTTGGTGTCGACCAGCATAGGATTACAGTACCACCCAGCTTTGCAACGCAAAAGCGAAAGGGGCGTGCGTTTTCGTGTCACCAGTCCCCAGCCCCAGAGATTGAAACCCAACACATTTGCTGTGGGAATTTTGGCAAAGGGTGAAGATGAACTAGTGTACATGCGAACGCGGCAAGGCCGGATTAGAATTGACGCAGCTTTGCAAACCAACAGCGAAAGGTTCCAGCAAGTTTCCGGGACTGTTCCGGTTTTTCGGGCCGTGCATTTTCGTGTCACCAACTCCCGGCTCGAGAGATTGAAACCCAACAGATTCGCTGTTGGGAGTTAAATTAAACGTAACCCCCCCCAAAAAAAAATTCACCACGCAGGAGGTGAATGTTCCAGACGTCAACAATGAACGTACTGATGTGATGAAAGGCAATTGTATCCACAAATGCCTTGGAAGAAAATACAATGGTGATATGACGAAATGTTGCTACATTTGCTTTCAACATCGAGTACATTTGGCTTCGGCTAAATTCAACCATTGTCGCGACACAGTGACAAATAAACACATTTCAGTCAAACTACACTTGCGTTTGTTTGGTGCAGTTGCGACCCTTACTATTTTGTTCGGTTCGGTCACCATGCCGTTAACCGCATTTGATTTGTATCAACTGGATGCAACACAACGTCGCATGCTTCTGTCTTTCGTTAGTTGGGTCCGTGTGCAGGATGAACCTTGGAGAGATACGATGATTCGTATGAATGAGCGTGTGAGATGGGCTTTTCATTATCAGCACTTTGAAAGCTGGAACCATCGATTTGCAAATATATTTTTTTTTGCCACACCAGTGGCTGGAACATGTGGTGGGCCAAAACACGTAGTCAAGTGGTGCCCTTTTGATAACTGGAAAGAAAATTTTCCACAACAACCAGTTCGAAGCAGAGGACGCCCTCCGAAAAGACGGGACGGCAATTGAAATATTTTTTGCCATAAATATTTTCGAATTTGTCGTAGCTGGGTTGACGCAGCCGGGCAGCATGACGGGGTTTGGAAACGCGATTTTTTTGTACAGTTCGTATGTGAGGAAATGTGAACCAAGTAGACATCTGACAGATGTGGTTGGCCCATGTCCTTCACGGACCGTACTTGCGAACTGGAACGGGTGCAAAGTCAAAAAAAACATAGGTATATTGCAAGCGAAATCGAATGCCAGGATTGCTACGTAAAACGCCACTCGCTGGGGATCATGCAAGGGATTCTTTTACGAACTTTGAATCGAGGAATGCATTTGGGTGGGTGTTAAAACGGGAATATTTGGTACAAATTTGCATGTGGCCCGGGGACCGGCAAGAAACTGTAAAATTAGTTTGGTCATGAGAAACCGGTGTTGCTGTTTCCGCAATAATAATTTTGGAAGGGGTTACGCGACACTTGTTTTGCTTGCGGGGCGGTGAATTGCGTGGGTGCTTCACTGTGGTGGGAGTGTGGGAGTGTGGTCACGGCAAGGTTGTCATGTTTTGTAGATGACGCAACGCAATTGGCGTTTTTTTGTTGGTGTGCTGGCTTAGACTTTTGTGTGAGCTCATGGTGTGAATGTTTGTCCGGCAGCGCGAAGGGTGGAGGACACTATGCGCACAAATGCCCTTGGCCAAAAACGTAATTACATCGGCAAGAGGTCCCAAACAGTGGGGGGTAGGAAGTCAATGTACCATATACAAGCAGCAGTAGTTATGGAACAGTCATGTGTAGATTAATATACAGGAACCCGCAAAATCTTCATACAAGAACGGGCCATGAGGATCCCAGAAGAATTTGCATACAAACACCAAGGCAGAGGATCTTCCAGATCTTAACGCAGGACTTCGGAGGAGGATTTCAACAGGATTTGCACAAGATCTTGTCACAAGGCCCTTCGAGATCATGTAAAGACACCGAAAAAGTTTTCGTCAGGACCGCTTCAAAAGGCCTCTTCAAAAGTTTCTCGTAATCAAGGACGTGCGCAGGATCAGGCGCAGGATTTTACCAGCATTTCATCAGGATCTCCACCAGGTCTTATCACCAGGAATTGGAAAAGACCACGACCAAAATCTTCATGCCAGGACCTTTGAAAAGATTGTCACATGATCGTCATAAAGGGACCTGCTGCTGCTGGAGCGGATCTTACAATATCTTGATGCAAGAATCTGCCGGAGCCTCCGACAAGAGCTCTCATACAAGCACCTCTAAGACATGGCACTTGCAAGCAAGATCTTCATGCAAGGGCCTATTAGTGAGGATCTCACGAGAAGGACTTCACCAGGATCCCCACAAGATCTTCTGGCAGGGACCTGCGCAGGATCATGCAGAGCATTTTCAAAAACTTTCTGCAAGGCCTTGGAGGGAGGATGTGGACAGGAGATGGACTTGTACAAGTCACGCAGGGACACCAAGAGGATTGATCTTCTCGGAAGGCCCCGACGATCCCCACAAAATCTTCTCACAGGGGCTTGTACTTGTACAAGATCAGCAAGGTTCCTTTAGGTGTTTTCAGAAGGATTTCCGTAATTTTTTTCAAGGTCCCAAAAGATTTTCGCATAAAAAATTATGCAAGATCATGCAAGGAGCCTGCGCAGTCGGGATGCACTTGGACATCTCACAAGCGCGATTTGACGCGACAATTTGCCGGAAAAAAATTCCGCGCGCCAGATCTTAGCCGCACGTTTTGTGCGACACTGCACAACCAAAATGCACATGGAAATGTCACAACAACTTACTTTATGCGAAAATTGTTAAGATAAATCCCGCGCCCCAAACACTAGCCACACGTTTTGTGCGAGCCCGCGCACGCGAAATGCGAATGGACATACATGTCACATAGATATGTTATGCGAAAATTTTCAGGTAAATGCCGCAGGCGCAGTCGAGATGCATTCGGACATTTGAGAGGAACCACTTTATGCGAACATTTTCTGGTGAAATGCCGCAAGTCAGATGCCATGACCGCGACCCACAGTTTGTGCAAGCCTGCGCAGTCGAAATGCACATGGACATGTCACGAGAACCATTTTATGCGAAAAACATCAGGAGAAATGCAATGCCCCAGAGGGATTCCCAGACTGCAACCCACACTTTGTGCAAGCTTGCGCAGTCGAAACGCACATGGACATGTCACAAGAGTCCATGTCACGCGACAAATGCCGGACAACAAATGGAGTACCCTGATTAAGCACCGGCCCTAAGTCCTACCATGGGAACCGGTCAGTGTGAACACACTGTCTGGGGAAGAACTTTTCGGTGTGGACACACGGTTTTCTGCGCAGTTGAAATGCACATGGACATGTCGCAAGAATTATCCTATGCGAGAACTGACAGGGAACATGCCGCGCCCCAGATGGATCCCGAGACCGCGACCTACACTTTGTGCGAGCCTGCGCAGTCAAGATGAACATGGACATGTCACAAGAGCCCAGCAGACGCTAAAAAATTAGAAGAAAAACTAGGAAACCAAATGGAGCACCCTGATCAAACACAGGCCCTACCTCTTACCGTAAAAACCCGCCCAAGGTGGACACACGGTTTGGGGAATGAACCGGTCTTCATGTTATCGCTACACATGCAAGGGGTGTCGGAATATGGTCGGTCACAACCTTCATTTTCTCCATCATGTTTTGTTCCACTTTTGTCAGGGAAACCCAGCATTTTGGCAATTATTCCCCGGATTCGGAGCCGTAGAATCAGTGCCGGCTTTATCGGCGCTTAAGTTACGATTCTTGTTGGTTGTTGTGTATTTGAGCCGGTACAATTTTTTGCGAGGAATCCGTTCAGATGAGGAACATTTTGTGTCTGCAAATAATGGGGGATCTATCACTCTGCGTGTTGTCTGATGCGTGTTGCAAGGCGTTGGTGGCGCCCATTATTGTTTTTTTTTTTTTTCCATTTCTTGGCGTAAAGGCCGCACGTCCCAGAAAAGTTACGTTTCTTTCAAATATATAGATAGATAATTAAATTTGGCCGGCCTATGCTGAAACGATTGTAGTCGCTTTTCGAAACAACAAAAAATGCAAAAAAAACAAACGAGTAATTGTTCAACAATGCTTTAGTTTCGTGTTGTTGCTGCTTGAAAGTCATGGTTCTTAGGTAGGCATGGAATAAACAACCCTAGACCATTTCGATGCATATTGAATCTGCAACATTCTGCAGCTAAACTTGCCCAAATGCCATCATTGTTTGTTTTTCGTTACTTTCGCACTGCAAAAAATTGTTTGCATTTTTATTGCGCCTTGCAAAGGTTTGTTTTTATTTTTTTTCACCTTGCAACAGTTTCTTTGCAGTTTTGTTTTTCCAATTTAGTGCCATGTGGAACAACCAAAGAATTGGACCCAATTAAGTTTTGTTGGTACATAATTGCTACAACTTTTGGTGCTGGCACCCCAGGGCCTCACTGTTGGGTAGAAACGCCTGAACACCACAGAGGCTACATGCGAAAAAATGGCTCAATTGCCGAACGTGTTCTCTTTATTTTTTTCTGGAAACATGTGCTTTCACATCCTCTGAGAAACATGCGGCATGAACGAATTGCCCGATACCGATACCCCACCTTATGTTACTTGCATGTCATTATCAAAGACCATCGGTGATTGATGAATTCCCGATGTCATTTCTACCATGTTGCCGAAACATTGGTGATGGACGATGAGTGCAAATTGCAAATCAAATCGCCACAAAAGACATATTACACAATTACACACATGATTTTGTTTGATTCGTTATTATTCATTATTATTTAATCTTTTTTTTGATGAAACGGAATGAATTGGCACATGCATTCCGAAGCCAAGTGGCTCAATGAGTTGTGGAAACGATGATTTTTTTATACCCCAGACTTGGCCGTTTTCTCGCTTTGCTCGGTGCTCTACCAGTGTGGCATGTGGCAGCCATCACTTGTGAGCCAAGTTCTGAGAACTGCTAACATGGGACGAAAAACCACATGTCACCATTTTAAAGACAACGCGGAAAACACGTCCTGATTTGACTGAGGCAATCAAACACTGCATCCATATCTACCTTTGCTGACCTGCAAAGTTCTATTGGAGGTGGCATTGGTTTTATGAAAAGAAAACGGTGTCTGGTCACGTTTCCATCAGCATTTTAACCCGGCCAGGTAGTAGTGCTGATGGTTGTCTGTGGGTGACTGGCACCATCACCTGGAGCTCCAGCTTGGATATTGTCAGTGGCTACTTGCTTAGCACGTCACCAGTGCAGATCACATTAGCAGCATGGAGTGTTGGATGCTAGGTTTGGAAGATGCCGTTGTGAATCTGCTGTCAAGTGCACTGACAATTTTCCTACATTTTTTTTGTTCGAATAGCATCAGTTAAGAAAAGTCCTTCCCGATCCTGAGGCCGCACTTTGAAAATCTTTTCATCGGATGGAACGCCAGTGCTAGATGGTGGGAATACCTTCGATTTACAAGGTGATGCTGACACAAATACGAAGATTGATCCACTTGCTGCTGTTTAGATTTCGGCATGACATCGTTTCTTTTTGTGTCAAAGACCTGAGGTAACTCCAATGATGATGGTTTTTTTCTATTTTCTGTCACTGGCACTCTCATTTTGGAAAACCTGACAGCCGCTTGGCAAACAAGGGACATAGCGTGGGCACCCGTTGTATCGGGATTTCAGTTTGCATATCTGATGGCATATCTATCCCGGGACGCAGTACAGTATTTGCAACCCAGTGTAAATTCAGAGAGCGGGAGACCACTTTGTTTGCACAATTTCCTTGGTCGTTTTGACGGTATGGTATGTGATTATTATATTTTTATATGTGTAGTATATGTTCTTTCACATCTATATAAAATGTAATGTCCGACACATACCTTTATGATATTTGTATTTATATACATGTGCATGTATACTTATGTTTACATGTGTGTAATTATATATATATATATATTTTCTAGGTGCATGGGGTTCGCAGTTGAGCCTACCCAAGGCGGTGCCTTTCGTTTCTTTGCCTAGCCATTGATCCCGAACACCTGGATGGGACATCCCACATGATTTTCCATTGCTATATTCGATTGCCAGAGGGTATGTTGCATTGATATCCCGTTCTTTTCAATTTCGCGCATGAGTTTTGTTTTGTGCATTTTGGATTGAATTGAAGTTTCCGCATTCAAGTCTTGGAGCAAGAAAATTCAGCTTGAAGGGGAGAAATCAACGACAAAAGGTAGACATTTCACTGGTTCCAGGTCTGAGTCTATTGCATCCATCTCCTTGTTTTCGGTGAAACCTGGTTCATTTCGGGGGTAACCGGGTAACACTCCAAAATGGTGATACAGTTATACTATGTTATACTGCTACGAAAATGTTGCCGTTTAGGCACTACTATTTACCCATATTGCCGCAAACCTTTCTGGACACAGCCAGCTTCTAGACAACTGATGCTGTTGGCTGTCGTGATGTGGAGACTTTTGTTGGGGTCTCAACAGTTCACGAGTTCATGAGGTACAAAATGGCTACGCTACGACTGGCGGAGTTGCACAAGTGTATGGGACTTTGGAGGCACATGGTGTGACCTTTCAGAATCTTGGCCACTGTTTTTTTGCGGGGCGCTGGTCAGTCAGCCTCAGGTTTGCAGTTGAAACGAACCGCTTCGCCTAGCAGACAAGCAATCTTTTGACTTTTGTGGTCAACTCAGGAACAATTATGCATCAGACAGCGGTGGTGTTCTGCCGCTTGTTCGCAGCCAGCAGTGTGCATGGCGGGGTGTTTTCATCGCTTCCTTCCTTTTCAGGCACTCCACGGATGCCACGTCCCTCGTCTTCGAGGATTGCTTGTTTGAAGCTAACAGTGTGGGAGGAGTTGGTGGTGGTGCTGGACACATTACTGGTACCGTCTGAGCCTCAGAGCTTCAGCTGGTAGCTGCTGGGAGCCCGGAGCTGGTGACTACAGATGTCCTGGTGGCTCAGGCAGCAGTTGGGCCCTACACTTTCCACAAGTGCTGGTTTATTGGGCAAGGTGCCATGGCTGGCCAAGGCGCAGACTTGAACAGTTGCTGAAACAAGTGTCCAAGAGGTCCAGAGGCAAACCATCAAAAAGGCAAACTCAGCTGTGACTTTCATTTCGACACTCCGCGAAGGTGGGGCACTCCGGCTTGAAGTGCCATCAACTGTGCAAATTGACTTCTTTGATGTGATCTTCAGAAACAACACTGCCCTATCTTCCAGCGACATTTGGGCAGATCTCAGCCAAAGCACTACTATCAATGTGCACTTTGTTTGCAAAGTCAGAGCACCTGCTGTGTTTTTGCCGGCCAGTTGCTGACTCCCATGGCCCATCAGTGCGGGGTGTTTTCATGTCGTGGTGCCTCACTAGTGACTAATGGCCCTGCTGATCATTGATTTTCCAACCACATGTTGGCCCTGGATTTTTTTCTACTCACTACTAATCATTTTTTGTGCATTACTAAGCTACTAATTGCTAATAATTTTTTAGTGGATTGCTAACATCCTACCTACTAATCATTCTTAGTGGATTCCGTTTAACTTCTGCCCTCCAAAAATTGTTGTGGCCCTTGCAGAGGTACGGAACAGTCATTGAGGAGGTTTCAGCAGATATCCTCTTTGGAACTTGTGGCTCTAGCTGCGCAGATGTCACGGATGTCTCTTCTCCTGGCTGCTCTCAGGTGCCGTTTCTTCCCGTTTGTCGTTGGATTTTTGATTCAGCCAAAGTTTCTGTGGGGTGTGGTGCCTACTTGGCCGGATGAGTAACATCTCTTTACTTGACAACCCACTTCTGGGCACCATTCGGACCTTTTTTTCAGTGCACCCTGCAGGCTCAGTGGGAAGGCTGGACAATGCAGACCGGAAGCCTGGGCGATGACTCTGTGAATGCCATTGAGGTAGATTCTCTGAATGGCGTTCATTTGGCTGGGGAGACCGACTTTAAGATTCTTGTTACGAAGCTTGATGGTGCAGGGGCCCAGCTGTGGAGCGTCACCTTTAATAGCGGCGGTGAGGATGCTGCTCTTGCTTTGAACATTGATGCTTTTGGTAGCATCATCATAGCCGGCTACGCCACGAAAAACTTGGACGGAAGTTTTAAGCCTGCCCAAGACAAGGACTATTTTGCCATGAAGCTGGACAGCGTCGGATCCCAGCAGTGGATATACCAGCAAGGAAGCACCTCTGATGATGCAGCATGCGCTGTTCACACAGATGCCTCCGGGGATATAGTTCTAGCAGGCTACACTGACGGCGACCTGTTTGGTACCCTTGGTATGAGGGATGCATTTGTCATGAAACTGAACGCTGCAGGATCCTCAGTGTCTTGGGAGCTGCAGTTTGGATCTGATTCCGATGACTCTGCCGATGCTGTTCAAATAGATTTGTCTGGATACATCTTCGTGGCGGGCTTCACTGATGGCATAATGGGTTCCGCATCTCTTGGTGGTGCTGACATATTTGTCATGAAGTTAACTAGCGAAGGGGTCCCACAATGGACCTTTCAATCTGGAAGCACTGGGAATGACTATCTCGCGGGGCTGCGTCTCGATTCATCAGGCTTCCCTGTTGTGGCTGGCACCACGGATGGTTCGGTGGATGGGCATATGAACAGCGGGGGCCAGGATGCTTTTGCCATGAAGCTGCAGCTTGCTGGTGGGGCCTCAGTCTGGTCATGGCAAGGAGGAACCACTGATGATGATTCGATGCACGCCATTGGGATCGATGCTTCTGACAAGATCTTCTTAGTTGGTGAAACACTTGGAGATATCGATGGCTTCTCAGCCGTTGGCGGATGGGATGTGTTGGCGGTGAAACTCTCGAGTGATGGGTTACTGGAGTCTGGCATCCAACGAGGCACCGACCAGGATGACGCCGGAAAAGCAGCTGGCTTTGACCGTGCTGGAAATCTCATCCTGGCTGGCAACACAGCTGGAGCCTGGAGTGGAACCAATGCTGGGTCGCTGGATGCTTTTGCGATGAAGGTGACTTGGCAATGATGGTTAGTAATGGGATGTAATGGGTATATCAAGTGGTCTTAACCCAGTTTGGATGAATTCATTTGGTTTTGCCTTTCAAGCCTGACCTGACTTGGTACCTCTCTCTCTGGATGCTTCTGGAGAAGGTCGCACCAACCACTGAGCGTCCTCCCTGGATGCCTTTCTTGGAGACAGCGGTTGAACTGAGCAGTACTACACAAAAAATATTCGACCTTTCATCAACTTTGATCTGTACAAACCCATAGCTCTAAATGCCAGTCCAACACTAACCTGTTCCCAGCAAGCAGCAGGTGCCTGCAACAGACACATGACAAGAGACTTTGTTGCATGCGTTCAAGGTAAAACACATCATAGATGCTTTTGCCAGATTTCAACACGCAGGAGTCACAGAGTCATTTGATGACAGCAAGGTGGACATTTATGAGTTGCCCTTATCACCTAGCCAAGTGAATAATATCAAGAGATGATGCAGATGACACATGTGAGATTCTTGTAGAGTGAAACGGACGTTGCTTGTGTGAAACGCTCTGCGTTTTAATATGTTTTAATCTTGAATCTTGAACCAAACCTGCCAAAAATAAGCTTCAGTCGTTTGACCCCAATTTGCTGAGGTGGCAGGAACGACTTCAGAGAAGCTTGGCAAATCAGGGGGAAGAATGTAAAGGCGAGTCTCTAGACTCTAGTCCAACCGTTGTCCAACCATTGAATCTTCATCCTGCTCAACACGAGTTCCTACGTTCCTACGCATGAAATCCAATGGGTAGGATGTCACCATTTGCCAATTTTACACTGTACACCAACTCCTATGGGTGAGGCCTGATTGGCATGAGCTTTGAATAAGGACCTGCTTCCTGTGCTTTCCCTGCTACTATTGTCAAGTTGGCCAACAACTTGTGCTGACCTAAGCAAAATATTGTGCTGGATTCGTAAAAGATGAGTCTTGAGTCTTGAACGTTTGACACAAAATCCGGAGTCGAAGACGAACAATTAGGAGTCAAGGAAGTCAAGGAAGCACTGGACGACTGAAGTGACTGAACGCTTGGGTGTTTTTCGTTCGGTGATGGCAAAGATCCAAGGATGGGGTTTGCACGGATTGCCCGTCTGGACAGTTTCAGCGTTTGGAGTCGTACAAATCCTGCTCTACTTGCCCAGCAGGGAGACATGGCTTTGACAACAAAAAAAGTCCGAAATGTGCAACTGAGATCAGTTGAGTCTATGCCTCTTTGTGCTGTGAGTTTTAGGATTTTAATTTGACACCTGATGAACATCTGAGGAAGTATCAGCCACAGACAGGCTCCACGGAATGCCTGACTTGTCCGGCTGGATTCCCAACTGCAAAACAAGGGAAGTCTCTCTCTGCAATGTTTGGCAGCCAAACCTCTTGTTTGCCACGATTGATTGTTGAGTTTGTGATGTTTTTGAACTGCCTGATGACGTGGCCGAACTTCTGGCGCAACATCTCAGGAAGTGAGTCTACAGGAGGTGATGTGTGCTGTGGTGGCTACCAGCTGGATGTGCAACTTGCAGAGTGTCATAGCAGCAACGGATTTGGGCAAAAGGCCCTTGAAAGACTATGAACAGCATGAAGATTCTGGAGAGATTCAGCGTCTTGACTTGCCAAATGAGGTGCCAGATATGTGTCAGCCTCAGTGCTCAATTGGCCACATGGAAACGTAAAGGCGCATACCTTGGGGCAATGGCCCTTGCATTTTTTTCCTCATGTGGGTTCAATGTCATGAATTTTTCACGAGGAAAAGACATAAACAAAGGAGGAAGAGAAGCGATGGGAACAATCATGATCACCAAAATATTGGAGTGAAATGACGACGAAGTCTGAGGGCAGTGAGAAAAGAAACAAATCAAGAGAAAGGGCAAATGGAAACAGAACAGGTGGATAGAGGCGAAAGAGGCGAAAACCGAAAGAAAATGACAGAAACCTAGTGACTAAGTGGACCTATTTCCTCTCCGCCAAGGTGGTGACGGATATTTCGAGAATGCAGGTGTTTGCGAGATATGCCCTTCGGGGAAATATTCGGACGTTCCAGGTTCCACGAATTGTACTGACTGTGCTCCTGGTAAATACTTGGAAGACGATGGAAGTGATTGGAGGCTACACATCCTGGAGTTGTCTTGTGCCTTGTGTCCTCTTGGAACTGCCTCCAACCTTTCTGGTGCAAGTGGGTGTTCCGATTGTCCACCCGGGCAGTTCAGCGGCGCATTCGGCAGCACACAATGCACGTCATGCACCTCAGGGCATGCTGAGTGGTCGCGCTCTACATCATGCGAGCAGTGCTCAAGCGGCTATGGGCCAGATTCCGATTTCATCACTTGCGTTGGTTGTTCTGCTGGCTACTTTTCAGCAATGGGCTCATGCCGGGCATGTCCGAGCGGCCGGTATGAGGCTTTTGGCTATTCTAGTGAGTGCTATGAGTGCTACGCTGGAACATATGCCAGTTCCAGCTCGGCGGCCACTGATTGTCTAAATTGCCCTGCAGGAAGGTCCAGCTTAGCTGGATCGACCAGCTGTACATCATGTCCGCGTGGCAGAGCAGCGTTTGGTGGAAGCTCCACGTGCGAAACCTGTACTGCCGGCACTTTTGCTGCCGAGGGAAGTGAAAGCTGCAGCGGCTGCTATGGAGGTTACTATTCGAGCGCAGGGTCTTTTCAATGCACCCAGTGCGATTCTGGGAAAGTCTCCACCAATGGCAGTTCTGAGTGCTCTAGCTGCGGAGAGGGCACGTACGCCAATGCAGCGCAAAACTACTGTGACATGTGCCCAGCAGGCAAGAAGAAAGATCATTTGGACACAGCTTGCGTCGACTGTGATGCGGGCACATACTCAGCTGCGGGTGCCCTGTGGTGCGACTATTGCTTCCCAGGAGAGCAAAGCAGTTCTGACAAGACAAGCTGCGAAGCATGCCCTGATGGAACTTATTCGCCGTCGGGACAATCTTGCGGCGAGTGCGGTGGGGGAGAGGTTCCAGCGGTGGATTATATGGGTTTGAGCTCATACTGCATGCCTTGCATGGCAGGCAGGTATGCCTTGCCAGGAAATTCTTCCTGCTCCCTTTGTGAAAAGGGAAGGTATGATAGTGTTGGTGGTGCCAGCTCCTGCACTGCATGCCCGATTGGCGAATACAGTGACGTTCTTGGCCTGGACAGCTGGTCCTGCACAATGTGTCCAGGATCGACTACATTGACAGAGGGGTCAAGCAGTGCTGATGACTGCATTGTGCCCGAAGCCAATCAGTCCTTTGAGTGCGTGGTTGGAAAGCCATGTTCTATTTCCAATTTTTCTGGAACTGGCCTTGTCAACAATCACTCCTTGATGGTGAAGGCTCAGCTCTGTATGCCTGACTACGGTGGCGGCCTCTATGGTGGCTATGGTGGCAGCTATGGAGGCAGCTACGGAGGCAGCGGTGGCAGCTACGGCACTGGCACCGGCAGCTATGGCACTGGCACCGGCAGCTTCGGCACTGGCACTGGCAGCTACGGCACTGGCACCGGCGGCTATGGCACTGGCACCGGCAGCTTCGGCACTGGCACTGGCAGCTACGGCACTGGCAGCGGCGGCTATGGCACTGGCAGCGGTAGCTACGGCACTGGCAGCGGCAGTTACGGCACTGGAAGCACAGGCACCTATGGCAGCGGAAGCACAGGCACCTATGGCAGTGGAAGCACCGGCACCTATGGCAGTGGAAGCACAGGCACCTATGGCAGTGGAAGCACCGGCACCTATGGCAGTGGAAGCACAGGCACCTATGGCAGTGGAAGCACAGGCACCTATGGCAGTGGAAGCAC
>Ga0126342_10008928_pt1 | contig 17955 bp, 13 predicted proteins | sample Cyp1metagenome_FD_92528 | JGI IMG/M metagenome (GOLD analysis project Ga0126342, IMG submission 92528) | Coral microbial communities from Lord Howe Island, Old Settlement Bay, Australia - Cyphastrea 1 metagenome | ecosystem: Host-associated > Invertebrates > Cnidaria > Coral ... | reverse complement strand
TTGGAACTACATTGCCAAGTCAAACAGCTACCAAGGGTTGCATGCCAACATCTCTGATTGGTAACCACGAACATCTGCACCGCGCATGCGATAGAGCTCCGTTGTCAGGTCCTCTGTCTGTGGGTCATACTTTTTGGGTGCCACCAAAAGAGAATAGTTCATTTTCGAAATGTTGACCCCCATACATAATTTGGCTCTATGCTACCTTCATTCTATAATTTCGACTGACTGCCATCCTTTCTGTTATATATGTCCATGTTTGTTGGCAAAAAAACATATAACAGACCTCCCATTTCATCCCATTATGTTTAACCTACGGCCCCAGAAATGAACAAATCCACCTCTATCCACCAGGGTCGAAATGGGGCAGCTGTTTATGATTAGCTGGAAGGACTAACTTGTTCTTAACCATCATGGCTAATCTGACATACATACCCTGCAAAAAATCTGTCTTTACAATGTTAGATACTGTTTATGAAGTATATGGATATGACTATTATTCATATCATTGCTGTTCACCATTCTTCTAGATTATCACAAAAAAAAGACGAAAAACACTATGTTCGTTGCTTTTAATAGCCATGTTTCATGGTTAAAGTCATGTCAATTCCTCTATGTATCTAGGTTTACCCAGCGTATCACGGCCCTGTTTCTCTCGCCTTTCCAAAAAGGGCGAGGAAGGACCCTGTGTGACGTGGTCACCTTGGGTCGGTATCCCAATGGCACGACGAAGACTGAATGGGATCTATTGACTATAGATATATATATATATATATAGTATGATATTGGTCCATTGAAGCAAGGCTAATTATCTAATTGAATTGCAATGAACAGTGACATAGGAACAGCAACAGTGATTTTTCACCGCTGGTAATCTGGTGAATCTCCTTTGGATTCCAAAGTTTGACCAAAGACTCTGCCAGCAGTGGGTCCCCAGCTGGTGGTCATCTCTGCCTGCAGAGATCCAAGCATCGACACCAAGACAACACATGGCAGGAAAGTACAAAACACCCAGGATGATCAACCTGGGGATTGTGATTTTAGTGTGATATAGTGTGATTATAAAATGGGATTATATCATATCAGTTTCCTGGGATTGAAACATGGTTGTTGAGACTGGTAAGCAACCCATCATCAAATTCTTCACCACAAACGAAGCACGGGAGCAAAAGTCACACAAGGAATGTTTGTTGGATGGCTAATCTGGAATACCACGCAAAAACATATTGCTAAAAAGAACTGGGTTAGTACATGTTAGTACTATATATTACTATATTATATTCCACCTATTACAAAAGATTCAAGTAGTGTAGTAAACTACCCAAGGATTCCCCCGTGCTCCATTTACGGCATCTGGTTACTGAGGACATCCGGGTGGCCATGACCCCAACACGCCTTGATGGGAGAGTCACCTGCCGACATAGTTTGCCGTTTCCCGTTAAACCGGGCTACGCAGGGCCTATATTCAAATGTATACTCAAATTTGGAGAGATTTTTGGGTATAGATTATAGATACTCAAATTGTTTGGATATAGATAGTCATTTTGGATACTGCATGTTTCGGGAACCTCATTCTGGTCTCACGGCCTGAAAAATGAGCTGAATAAACCCGGAAGATAGATACAAGGACTAGTATGAAATGTATCATTAATATATTCCTGGGAAAAAAGTTAGAAGGAAGGTATTATTCTATAGATATATTCTATATATTCATAAGGTACTGTAAATCATATACACGTTAAAACTGAAAATGAAGATCAACATGAAAAGTTGCAAGCGATGAATCCCACAACGGAATATCCAGCCAGACTTCGTTAGTTTCACCACAGATATACATCCTCAAAACAGAAGTCAGCTGTATTTCTTGGAGTGCAAAATCATACAATCAAACAAAAACATCAAAAAAAATGGATCCTATCAAACAAACAAAGGTTTGGTTCAGTTTCAAGTCACATTCTTGTTGGGTCAAATCCTCAAATTTATTGATGGTAAAATCCTCCATTTGAAGCCATCAAGCCGATGTTGAAACAACCAATCTGAATATCAAGGCTCCGTACCAGGAACGCAAAATTTTGATTCTCGGTGGCTCATCATCCAATTTGTTTGCCAAAACAACACCAACAAAGTGGTTGTTTGGCCCAAATGCTGTTAATCCATGTTGACCAATAATAACCCCCAATTCTTGAGATTATTGGAAAACCAGCAGAAAGAGTAAACGTATATAGAGTTGTTGCGTTGAAAGGAAACACAACACACCCTTTGACAATGGACCCAATCTGAATTCTTGCGATTCGAGATCTTATAAAGCTATCCACTAAATATTGACCGATTTTTTTGCATGGAAGGTCTGCACCCTAACGTTCACTTAATTGGATTTCTCCAGAGTTTGGGGATATACCCCAATAGTCCATTGCCATTGTATGGCCAATAAATCCTGGGGAGTTTCAGCTGCAGATTATCTTGTCAGAAGGCATCCGGATATGTGGTGACGCACTACCAGGCTTCCAGGCAGTAAGAAATAGGGCAAGAATTGGTCTTTATTAGTATTATATCAATATCATGTTCTCAATATCTAATGTATATATATATGCATGCTGACAATGATATGGACATAAAATAACAAAAAAAAACATTACATAATGCTCCAAACTTGGTCATATATATATATTATATTTATTATACTATATAAATTATATTATATATATTCTAAAATATAAATTTTATATATATTATATCATATCATATCATATCATATTATATCATATCATATTATATTATGTTATATTATATAATATTATATCAAATTATATTAAATTATATTATATTGTATTATATTAAATTATATTATATTAAATATATTGATATATCAATATATACATATATATATATTAACATATTATATCAATATCAATATATATATATTTACATATTATATCAATATATATATATATTAATATATATATAATATCCAGATTTCAATCTTATTTATGATATATAATTTCATGATGCCATTCATATCAGCAGCACCTTTCAGCGCGAGGATGAATGGATCCCTGGAACTGGCGCCACTGGCCCCACTTCCACCTGGACGTAGCCAGATGGAGAAATGGATGAACAATTGCCATGGCTTAACGGTGATGAATGATGATTTAATGGATATTTATGGATATTAATGGCTTATAATGGCTGAATGGTAATTGTTAGCTTAATGGTGATGAATGGCTTCATGGTAACTATAAAACTGTTGGTGTATGTTGGTGGAATGGTGACTTGAGCATTAAACATTGGAATTATATAAATACCAGCCAGCTGTCAAATTGTGATAACTGGGCAGTTGTCAAAGCTTTGATGGGTCTAATTCTAAGTGGTGACATTAGCTATGCAGTTACGACCATGAAATAGAAAATCTAATTAACACATTAAGAATAGATACGCTGCCACTATCCTTTACTTACATCATTAATCAGATTACATCACTAATATTCACCAATTACATTGATGTATGTAGCCATTGAGAATTTCTATGAGCTCATGGTCACAAGTTTGGGTTGGACCACATAACTTGGATCACTTGGGGCATCGACAGGTATCAGTCTGAGGTTACCACGAGGTTTGTCTCAAATTAGGGCACAGGTACTTGTAAAGCTCGTTGCTCATCATTACGGCTTTTCAGTACAGTATACCTCATTTTAGACACACTCATCTGAATCCTGATTTTTTCAAGGATTTGGTCGATTACGATCGAACAAGCAGCAGCAAATTCTCGGGTTTCACGAATCAAGCGCCAGCAACAGCAGTAAAGGTCTTGCATAAACAAACAATTTCAGGTTCACCTGCTCTAAAGTTGGTTCCTCCATCGCGGGAATGTAGCTGATAGGTTCTATTGGGCAAACGCGCCTTCTGGCAACGTGACAGGCCAGTCAAACGAATCTGGCCAATGTCAAAGATCGTACCACAGAAACATGAACAAAAGTCTGATTTCCATCTTCCAGCACTATCCGCTCGGGTCTAACAAAGGTGGTTTTGAATTTCATTTTCTCAAAATTCTCAATGATTTGATGACCATATCAGGATATCGACAAACACCCACACTCATCAACTCCATCCGTTCCCCTGTGCCGAACCTGTGGGGCTCTGGGCGCGACTCCTGGTGAAAAATTCCGCTGTCGTTTTGAAAATTCACCAACGATTACCAAAGCCTTGCAGTTGACGTTGTCTGTTTTCCGATGACTTCATCAGTGACTTCGCAGATGGTACTGCAAACAACAACAATATTCTCAATATTACTCAATAGTTCCCTGGTGTTTCGGACTAAGTTGTAGTTGTAATCTATTTGTTTGACGTACCATGTTTGGTATCCCATTGAGATCCTTGCCTCACAGCTCTAGTGGTTGAACATATAATCACAAAATTTACATAGTAGTCTTAGTAGTTCCTTTAAAATGGACCCAAAGTGGCCATTTCCATGAGAAAATGCGATTAACTTCAGTAGGAATACTGTGGTAAGTTCAATATTGATAAACCATGTCACTTTTTGCCATACATGGACAGTAATAACCCACGAAAATTAAAGGTTTGTGGCATTGGGTTTACCACGTTACCAGGGATTCCATTGTTGCCAGGGATTCCCTTGTTAAAAGGGATTCCCATCAATGGAATTTTAATGATCTCCAGTAAACCAGGTAACAATATTCCCCGAACTAATCATTAACCAGCCATCATCTATCTACCATATCCTCATAATTCCTCATCTATTTGACTGTTAACCCGCAATGAATCATGCTGATACCCCCAATCAATTACCAATCAACAGCGCTTAAGTGGATTTAGGGAGACTTGGTGATATATACCCATCACAGAAACAATAATACATGTACTATCATGTATATATATATGTGTATTAGATTTATTATACTATCCAAATTTGTAGGGCTTAAAGTCCCATGATGGCACCCAAGTCCCCACATCCATTGCCCCCTCTGCTCCTGGATGGCGAGGAGCCAGCCTCGTAGTCGGAGGAATAGATGCTGTCGTCGTCCACCTGGCGGGTCCCGCGCTTAAAAGATTGGTAACATGTCATATATATATATATATATATGGTTTCTGCTTTTTTGTCAGATAAAACATGTTGTTTTTGGTGTGTTGTTGAAATTTTAGTTCAAACTGTGTTTGTCTGAATGGTTAAAGGATGTCACAGGGATTTTTACGGATTCCAAATAGATGCAACATACGGGATTTACGGGATTTACTTGGGTTTTCATCTCCTATTTTCAACGTGTTCAACGATGTTACAATTTGGTACAATTTTTGTGCTTTCTGTTGAAAACTGACATTTTGGGTGACCATGTCCACATTTTTGCTGAATTCATTTCGTTGGTTGCCTCAACGGCAGGCGCATCCTCTTGCGACACCAGGGCATCCAGTAAGGCCTTTCGGGAGAGCCTCGCAGGAGGTAATGGTAAAAGTCGGCTTTGACAATGGAAACATAAGGAAACACATGAATATGTATGGAACATCATGATCATGATCATCCTCATCATCATCATCATCATCATCGGTCCATGGGTTATGTACTGGGTTAATGGTGGTGTTTGCCATTAATGATTGCGTTGATGATGAATGGTGGCTTTACAGTAAAAATCGTGTCCGAATGATGGTCAATATAAGAAGTATGGTAAAAGGCAACTGGTGTAGCCACCAACACACGTTTAGCATCAATTTATCAAGACCAATGTTGCAACCATCGAGATTGCAAACAGCATTCAACATAGAGTAGCAGAACAAATCACTGCTTCGGCTCCATTGTCACTTTCATTTCTGGGTACAAGTCTCACTGACCTGACATAAGCTCTTTCAGTGTTGGTTCTCCAAGCCGGGGGAACCATCATTTACGTCTTATGGGGTTGGTGGTACCATCCTGAAACTCCCGCCTTGTCGTAAAGCATTTTTTTGTACTAGCCGTTACTAGCCATTTGTGGTCGAATCGAGGGTCGTTTATGAAATTTATGACATGTCCGATTGTGTGTCCCACATTCATCTGGTAAATTTTCACATAGATCCTGAAAATAACGTTTTTTTTCACCAATGTTGAGTGGAAACTAATCTTCCAAGCCCTATCTGACAGGGTCGAACTGTTCATTTACTGGAGGGCATGGCCATGTTGAGTTCGCCGCAGGTCAGGCCAGGTCACCAGCGCTGCAGGAAAGACTTCACCGTGCGGTTCGCCGCCTGGAATCCAGAGGCAGTTGGGCGCAAAAAGCCTTTGGAATCCAAGCTGATCAATGGATCTTCATGGATTCCAATGGATTTTACTGGATTTTTATCAATGAATACCAATGAATATCAATGAATATCAATGAATATCAATGAATATCAATGAATATCAATGATGAGATTGATTACCTCAGCATACAAAATGGCATCGTATCACGGCGTCGATGTTGTTTTCGTCCACACGGCTCAGGCCATCGGATGTCGGTGATGGTGAAGTGCTGGGTCAATGAGCTCCACCCAGCAATGGATTCCCGGATCCAAACTCATCCGCATAAAAAAAACGCGCCTTGAAAGTAATACATTGCCTCCGATCGGCAATAAACCCTGCTTCATGTAGACAGACCTGCAAGGCATCACCAGCTGTGAGATCAGATCCTCCAGGGCACAATGATAGTCCTGAAGATCTTCTTCCCTCTTCTGTTGCTTCCTTTAGACACTGGCAGTCTTCCTCTCCTCCAACCAACCACTGTTCCTCTTTGCCGTCTCTTCCTTCTTGCGCCGCGCTTCTTCGCAGCGGTTCCTCAGCTCTCCTGCCACCGAGCCGTCCATTACAACCGTCAAGTCCAGCGCGTGAAGCTCCCAGCATTGCATCGAGCTTTGGGCTGGTCTCCTTCAACAACAGTTGAAAAGCTTTCCTCTCACCAGTTTCTTCCAAGACCTTCGCTTCCAGTCGCGCCCAGCATCACCTCGCCGTTGCCAAAAGCGTCACGCGCACGGCTGCCATGGCTCGGTCTACGTGGGCGGTGGCCCAGGGTGGCCCAAGGGCCACCAGGTGTTTTGAAAGCCAGGACTAGACTAGCCATGTTGATATGGTTAGTATATGAAAACCAGATATGGTTGATATATGAAAATCGATATAAACTCACCATATCTACAACGCAGAGTTCTCCGGTCATGTTCGATGAAGAGTACAGGAAATGAATGGCCAAAGAGGGACTGCAAGTCATCAGAAATCGCTGTGAAAAACAAATGCCCAAACATCCCTTCAAACTGGGGCCAAAAGAGCAGTTGCCTTTGCAGTTGCTCGGCATTTCACATGTCTCTGACATGGATGGGGCCACAGTCGAAGCCCAGTCGCAAGTTTCATATGATTCACAAGTTCCACTGAGTGCCATAGACTGGGATGGAAAACAAGGGCATCTGGTTGTGCAAAAAGAAAACAAATGCAAAAATCCGACCTGAATGAATGGCCCCAATAAGGCTCAGGGATGTGTGATGACTTCTAGACTTATAGATCAAAAGTCTGCAAGTCAGAATCTCACTACCCCTCCCAAAGACATACGAGACTGCGATCTGACAATGTCCCGCAGGGGATGGTGAGCACAATCTTTCTCCATATTACCGCACATAACATCTATGTACTTCTCTACTCTTGGACATTAAGAACATAAAACCATAACCCAATTTATGGATACGACGTATTCACGGGTAGAGTTCTTGACCACGGTATATTCATTTTCGACTGACTGGTTGACCGGGCAGTACCCCAAAAATTCACCCCAGACCTGCTCATTGCTTCACGGCGGATCTGATATTGAATTTGTTCCTAATTCTCATACAACCAGCTGGAAAAAAAAATAAGATCCATCATTCACAGATTATATCACTGTTGTTTGGAGGTGAAATCCTCATTTGGATTGAATATATTCATACCTTGTCACCATGCTTCTCCATCAACCACTAGGGGTCAATATATAGTTTCATCATATCATATCATATCCCCAAAAACAGCTTGAATCCCCAGAAAATTTCTGGAGGTTCCGATTCAGTGCCACAGCATTTTCCGATGCTTCTCAGCCATCCAGTGGATCCTCTGTGAGGCTCAACTGAGCCCTGGCTGGCCTCTTGTCTTTGCCGTTCTGCAGCGACAAAGCGCCTGCACAACCTGGCTGTGGCACTTGGCTGAGTCCATTACTATGCTCGCATCTTGCAAATCGACCCATAAATCCCCTTAAATACATATAGTTACGAGGTATTCAAAGAGAGATATAATTATATATATGCTGCATATATATATATAATTAAATATATATATATATATATATGCTGCATATATATATATAATTATTATATATACATATATATATATATATATATTTATACTAAATACACGTATGTATTTATATAAAATATACACCTCAGTGTACCGCGATATGTAATTACGTAACAATAGACAGAGAGAGAGAGAGAGGGGAGAAAACAAAAACAAAGGGGTTGTAACATATTTGCACATGTAGCGCTGGCTATGTACATATATATATATATATGTGACCATACGTACAGGTACGGTACACTTAAACTATGTCATTTTCATACTTATCAAGAAGCAACCACGCAAACAAACATCCGCCCAAACAACCCTTGTTGCTGGTGATATACTAGTTCCATTGGTATTGGCTCTTCTTGTTGGCCATCTACCGATATCTGAGGTGACAAATTCACCCATGCCCAACTAGCTGGATCGGATCAGATTTCCAAAACCTGCGAACTTATGCAAACTTCGCCCTGAATATGGGGTTCCGTGTAAACGATCATGTGTAAGGTTCGGTCCTTTGTTGGACGGTTGGAAGTTTTCCCCAGTTGGATGGTTTCATCCCGACCTCATGTGAACATGTCAACCATTTACAAGATTCTGTCTATACTGGCGAATGCACCTGATCCTCCTGGGGATTTGAATAGTCTGAAAATCGGACACCCCAACATCCAGTGATTCATCACCAGTTTCCTTAGAAAAATGCATGTTTGCAAAGCATCGTCCCCCCTGTTCTGCGATGACAACTGGCAGCCAGTGATTTCCATCGAAATGACAAACGGTCAGTTCCGGCAGGGTCAAGCCATGAATGAATAGTTCATTGCCGGGTTACCCTCTGGTAATTTAACATAGCTATTGAAAATCACAATTTTTAATGGGAAAATCCACTATAAATGGCCATTTTCAATAGCTATGTTAAATTACCAGAGGGTATTTCGAAACGACAAACACCACCACAGTTGAAAAACGTTCCGCTGGCAGCACCAGCCGCGCACCAGTGCTTGAAGTCGCACTGCCGCTGCCTGGGCCAGGAAAAAACTGGCCATGAATTCATCCAAAGGGTGTATGGTTATGGGTCAAAACCCTGGTACCCAAACCATACCCTCGGTAATAGCTGGTGAATTTTAACGGTTTTTTCCCATCTTCCCCGCAAAATATGGTAAATTCATGTAAATTCATAGGTAAGTTGCCCCATCCCCTTGGGATATCAGAGGTTTTCTCGGTGGTGATGCTACGATCCTGAACATGGGAAATGAGAGAATCAACGACACAAATGGAATTCCAAACAGTTATGGCCATTTACCAGTTATAACTGGCTATAAATGGGATTATACATTGTATATAAATGGGGTTATAAGTACTTATAACTGATAAATGGCCATAACTGAAAGGATTCTGAAAGTGTTTCAACAATGACACCATGTTTCATGTGTCACAGTCTAGCTAGTCTTACTTGCCAAGCATTTGTTTTTTTTGGAACTGCATCCAATCCAATCAAGATCGGTGGACCAGTGGACAAGCTGGGTGGCTGGGATGATCGATCACTCAAGAATAGACTCCATGGCTATGGGTCAAAACATGTGTATATACTGTATATGTATTATATATATAGATATACGTTACGTATGTCATGATTGTGTAATATACATATAAAACACATGTAAATACATATAATATATATATATATATATATTATGTTTGCTGTGTTTAAACTATTAATGTGGGGATGAATCTGATCGAGCTATACTCGGATCACAGATCTGTGTCAACTTCCCAGCACTGTTCCCGACTGAAGATTCCCGATTGAAATGGCCATAACTTGGAGGTGTAACTAGTACAAGCCGTATACCGTTTTTTCACACAAAGCCAGATTGGGACCGTTTTTGCAGGGAAGAACACATGTATTTACCAGCTATTTTCATGTTCAGCTATAGCGGGAATGCGATCAAGGGATATCTGGTGCAAGAAGGGAGGCACTCCATGTCTGGTGGGACAGAGATCATCAGAGATCTCTGGAGTCTGTCTCAACAATCAATTGATATCCTGCTAAAACTCAATTTCAAGTAGCCTCTGGTAAACTAACATAGCTATGGAAAATCACCATTCTTAATGGGAAAACTCACTATAAATCACCATTTCCAATAGCTACGTTAAATTACCAGAGGGTAGCTGGCAAACATGGGCAAACTGCTTGGTGCTTTCATTCCAAGCATATCAGATTCAAAAGGAACAGGGATCTTGGATGATCTTGGCATGGAGCCAAACAAGTTTCAAGCCGCCGAACCAGCCTCAGCCGATCTGGTAGCTAAGCGCTGTTGGCACAGCCTGAAAGATGGACAGCGATATCGTTTCATTTGCCTGGGAAATTGAAATGGACGGTCTTCACAAACGAAAATGAAGGATTCAACTGATTCAACCATCAAAAAATACAAGCAACAAACAAATGTAACATGCCAGGCCATTCAAAGTGGGCGCGTCTCCCCCATGTTCCCCCGAGGATAATGCAAGTAAGGTTGGCCCAGTGCTAAGGTAAGGATAATCTTGGTGGTCCCCTGTCCCTGTAAAGAAAAGAACCTCTGGTGGGGTATATGATATATGTTTGTCGAAAACCCATCGAGACAAAAAACAACTCTCCCTATATAACCGTTCATCGCAAATCTATATCCATCAACTCTATCTGCACTATATCCCACTGATATCCACATGTTCCCAAGTATTGCTGGTGTCACCATATGTTTCTTGGTTACCCCCGTGTAAACTGTCCCATAGATTCCCATGTGGAAAACCCAGCATGTGTAGATCGTTTACACCGGAAACCACGGATTTTGCACATCTTTTCGTATGTTTACTCCAGGACGCCAGGAGCTCGACAGCGCTCCAAGCGCTCCAAGTGCTCCAAGGGACCATCGACGAGCAGCCGCCACGATAGCCGAGGCCTGGGGGATCATACCACGGATACCACGGAGTTGTTCCATTGTCAGGTTGGACTACATTGTGACTACATGAGGATAGTACAGAAGGGCAATCAACATGAATTAGGATTGGCTCAAAAAACAGCACTCAGATGAACTTGGATATTTTCCAGATCATTTAAGTGTAGACAGAAATTTCAAAATGTCTGGGAGATCAACTGCAATGATGGACATGCTGCACACATGGGAACATAGCCAGTACAATGGCATTTTCAGGCCATGAAATTCAGTGAGTTATTCCATCTTCCCAGCAGCGAAGAGGGCGACCAATGTTGCCATTGTTGAAGGATTTTTGTTGGCAGGCTGGCCAGTGAGGTTTATCAAACTTGCCCATGTATGTATATATATATAATCAAAGTATATTTACACCATTACAAATATTACAAACCCATATCCTATCTTATGCTTCACCTTATTGCACCAGCACCAAAACGGATCACTTTTTTCCCTCAATAGAGGCTGCTAGTCTGGGTCTCACATTCCAGGATCGAAGCCTGAAACGCGCTGCATCTGCCACGGGTAACGGGTTTGGAACCCCGCACCGGACGGGATAGGAGGCCTGATCATCACCGGGAAGGCGAGCGTTCAGTCTAAAGATTTCTATGGATTTCGAATTGGGTTTTACATAGCACGTTTTCCCATGAACATCTGCCGTATCTACCCGCTGACGTCCTCTAACTCACATAGATCACATAGACCCTGCTATGAGTTAGGGGATGATTACTTTCCTCCATGGGTGAATTTTCAGGGTCGTTAGGAGGGATGTTGGGTGCTGCAACCACCTGAGGTGGTCAGTAGTACAACCGACTCCAAAACGCCAGAGCCGGCGCCTGATAACGATGGGGCACCCTCCACCGGCGCACAGTGGCACGTTCGACTGAGACGCTTCTGCCAGCGTCATTGCATTGCGAAATAACGAGTCGCCTCCTTTGAGAGCGTTTGGCGAATCATGGGTAGTGGCCACATAAGAATATGATACAGTCTTGAACGTGTAAGTTGAAACAAAAACACTTAAGCAATCCCTGAAACATCCTAGAGCCTGGTTCTAGGATGTTTCAGGTTTTGTGTTTTTAAGTTTTACTAGAACTATATTTTTTGATTGGTACACAAAAACGGATGAACAAATCAAATATATTGGTTTAAGCTACTTCCGTCCAACCCGGACGTTCGCCCACAAGAAGAATATCGCGTTTGTTGTGTTTTGTCATACAGACAACTGAACACTATGTTGAATGTGGTAATAACATCAACTTATATATCTTCATAAGGGATGGATATTCATTTGAAACAAATTCTGCCTATTGCACGGTTTTAACACATCTTGAACATCCGAGATCGACATGTACAAAGAGCAAAATACAAATATAGTATATCTTATGACATCTACATACAGTGCATCTATTATTAAATATAATTATATATAATATATATATATATACATACTTCATTACTTCAACATTGATCTGGTATACATATGCATTTCAAAAGTTCACACATAGCTTTTCAAAAATACAAGCGACCCTTCCCTGGATTCCGTGGCGGGCAAACGTTAGGGTTGCAGCGAACTAGTTCAATATGTTCCATTTGAAATTTGAAATCCAATTTGTTAACGGGTCGACTGATTCTCTGACAATACACACTATTCAATGATCACACTGCTATGAGGGTCAAGTGTCTGAAAAATCTGGTGATCTATGCTGTTGTCAAACCCTTCGAACTATATATGTCAAATTTACATCTTGTAGCATGAAATATGTTTGAAATCATTGACACCCACACGAAAAACGGTTTTCAGTACCTCACGTGGAACTAAAACAGCAAACAACCAATATCCCAAATGTATCGGGTATTTAAGACTTTGGTGCGCCGATTTCACTCACAAACTAATCCTCAAAAGTATGGGACAATCGGGATCGCTATGCCAAATGGGGAGAATAACAAAACGGTTTGAAACTATCCAATGGTGAAATCATTTGCATCTGATGGTCATATTTGGTCATATTGTGCATGCTGGTGAAATCTTAATATTCAAAATCCGCACTGCAGGCTCTTTTGTGTGTGAAAGTTCCCGTGTCTTCTGCTTAAGTCACCATGTGTCTTGGTTAGATTGGCTAGATCAACAGTAGTGTCGAGCTGATCCCTATATTTTTTTTTTGCAACAATTTCCAAGATCTATTTTTGATAGCGCCGCCCATCTCACCAATCTCACCACTCAGAATCGGAAGCCATCCGCGGGCACTTGACGGCCGCAAAAAGTGATGGAAGGTGCGTCCATGCAGTGGCTTGAGTCAGACAAAGCATAGACTCTTACGATAGGCACTGGATGGTTGAAACGCATTGAAACCAACCACCGGCGTTCACCGGATCTGAAAACCACTGCTGTTTTTTGGTCAATTGGGTTGACCATCCTGGATTCATGGTGGCGCCGCCTATCACCCCCCTAGAATGTGTGAATGGTTCATCCACGTTCATCACCGGGTTACCTAACTCTTCTGACAGCATGACAGTGGGTTGGATACATTGAACCCTCCTGCAAGGTAGGGCCCACCCACTTAACCAGGTTGGGTATCTTAGTATAGGTTAAATAGGATTTATGGATATAACATGATATAAAAATGGTTGCTTGTCCACACAACTTTAGTTTAGTATCCATCTGTACAATCGGGTTATAATTATAACAAAATATATTAGGTAGCAATAATCAATCATATCTACAGGGGGGTATCCCCGAGCTATCCAAACTGGGGGGTGGGCACCACCTTGTACCTGTCAGAGCTGATAATTCGGCGTCAGGACGTTTTTTTCGGAGTGGTTGGATAAGTCGCCGTCCAGGTGAAGTGCTCCGGCTGGGTCTACGCAACGTGGAGAAACCACGGGTTAGCTTTTGGTTGGTGGTCGAGCCAGCCACCTGTTTCAAATACATATTATTATGATATGCAAATGTAAATAAATAAATAAATATATATATATATATATATAATATACATGTATGAGTATATATATATATAAATCCATAAACATATATAAATATAGATTTATCTCACAATTATAATATGTTATAATTATATGTATACATTGTATATATATGTATATAAATATGTGTGTGTATCACAATTGTATGTATACATGGTGTGTGCATATATAAAGTATCATAATTATATGTAGCATTACTTCAAACATGTGTAGCTATTTTAAATCACAATCCCAAATAGCATGGAAAGGCATGAATATACACATATATATATGTGTATATATATATATATGTGCGATGCGTATTTTTTCAGAAGCAATATTCAGCGCATATTGAGCCACACGTCCGCACCAGCGCGCCCTTAGCTGGTTACTTATTTCAATTTTGGGTTAGACAAGTCCACTGCTCGCGATTTTCTGCAATTGGTAACAGAAGATGAAGGAAACGGATGGTGTTATACAGTTATACCATTGCTTCATGCTAACGGAGGAGATTTTTTAAATTCTACGATGGTGAAATGTTGGTAGAAGGAGTGAGTGAATTGGGCGAGAAGTTATGAAACATGATGGCTCTATGGGCAGCTTTGGCTAAAGCAGGTTCTGGCCAGTGTGCCTGTGGGGCTCCCCTTCGAAATGGGGAAGGTATTGTGCGGAGGGAGTGAGAAGGATTGAACATGATAATAGATTCTGCTGAGTCGGGGTGACGGAGGATGTGACCTAGGTATTTGATACGAGAATCGGAAATACGCATGGAAGAGGGAATGCACGATGGAAGGACAGGATATGCCAGTGCAAGGAGGAACTCATTGGAGCAGGGAAAATCAGTGGGAGAGAGAACCCAATGGTAGTAGGGACTCTTAATTTGGAACATTTGGCAAAGTGCTTTATAATGGAAGCTGTTAATTTTTGTAATTTGTGCTGGGGAGTAGATTTGGGATTCTGAGCGTGGAGAAGGATGGATTGGACAATTTGGGTGTAGACCCGGAGCCTGAGTCTCTGAGAAATAAGAGGATGTCGAAAGAATGGATCGAGTGTCTTGAAGGCGGAGGAAGAACAACGAAAGTTGACGTCTGGAATGGACGATGAGGTAGGAGTGATGAAGGAACCGAGATATTTCGCACCGGTGAGTGGAATGAGTGGAACATCAAGAGATGAAATGTCCGGAGTAGTAAAGAAAAAGGGAGCACAAAAGGGACAGTTGCATTGCGAATCTGCATCGGCAGTCAGGGAGAGGTGTAGGGATAGCAAAGCCTACTCCGGCATGCGAATCGTCTGGGGATCCAGAGAGATAAATGTGTGAGTGAGAAAGCTTCAGAATATCTGTGTGGGTAGATTTGGTCTCTTGTAGGCAGTAGATTCCCTGGGGAGGCGGAGGATGACTTCTTGACATTGGGTACGCTTTCCAACGCCAAAAAAAAACAACATTCCAGGTGTAGAGTTACAATTGTCTTGATGGAGTAGCAAACTGATGGAGTAGCGAAGTTGTCAAGTCTCGCGGGAGGGTCGTCCAATCTGTCCCAGAGAATGTATGTGCGAAAAAAGTTTGCTCTAGAGCGAGAAGAATGGGTTAGGAAGTGTGGAGGGTAATGGCTTTTTTGGGATACGCTGCTTATAACTTGCACCATACTTGCACCTTATACGCGGAACCGGATGGTATGGGCAAGGTGGGGCCCATCCATCGAAGCCGTTGAGAAAGCCAATCACGATAAGTTCGTCTACGATGTCGATGTTGTCTTCTTTGAGAATTATATTTCTCATGCCTACGCGTAGTAGACGCTTCCAATCGGAGATTTTGATCTGAGCGGTTCCGCGATGCACGGCAGGGTTCGTGACCACTGGTCAGTTGAGGTGGAGGGCAATTATATTGGTAAGCAAAAAATGAACTTTTGGAAGGACCGTGGTCTCCCGGCAAGCCTCTGGCGGCCCCTGCCAGCTTTAGCTGTTCGTGTAGGAGGTGTCTGCTGCATCCAGTAAAGGAGTGGTACTGCATTCTGCCCCTTCGAAAAATTCAGATTGAAGTATGGTGATAGCAGTATTTAAAGTGATGGACTAACATACCGTTATTAAGTTTGATAGGGTGTGAACGAAATTTCTTTGGACAATTGTCCGCTTCACAGTGGCCTAAGTAACATTGACAAGATGAACAGGTATTTGGAGGGATGTTTCCATTATAGACACGGGAGACGCATATATTTACTAGTGGACAGGAATCGGAATTGTGAACAAGGAGCATACGTTTGTGCCTGGGGCGAATTCTGCCCCCTGCTTGCATTTGCTCGTAAAAGAGCTGGACCTTCGATGAATTGGGAATCGAGTAAAAACTTTTTTTTTGTTGGGTAAAAGTAGGAAAAATAAAATGGAAGGTCGCTATCACAATAGATTGCACAAGGTGAGCTTTTGTCACTTCATGGATGGATATGTCATCCTTGGGTTTCTGAGCTTGAAATGTCGGAAAAGTTGGTAATAGGTAATCAAAAGTGAAAATGGAGTGGTAATAACCTACAGTTGGCTATAAAGTGGTAAACTTGCGTGCTCAGAAAAGTGTCCTCAATTTGCTCCTTGTTGGAGCCGAGCCAACCCTCTGAAATATGAAAGGGAACAAGTTGTGATATGAATGTTATTATAAGTACTTGTCTAGATTCAACATGAACTGCTTCAAAAAGAATTGCTTCAATAATGATAGTATATATATTGAAATGATCCTTGGTGGCAAGATATAGCCCGGTCTTCAATAGGAGCTGAGGATTCCTGTTGGAATCAATATGAACTGCTTCTGCTTCAATAAAATGGTCCGGTTTAAATTCCAACTTTGGAGTTTTGTGCCCTGGGGCTTTCGGAAGCCCTGTGCAAAAGGTGGACTGGAAGTCCTGGAATTTCTTCAACTGGAATTGCTTCAATAAATTGGACGAGTTGTCCTGGAATTGCTTCAATAAAAATTGGCAAGTGGACTGGAAGTCCATTGGGCGTATGTCCTGGATAGGATGATCAATGCCTGAAAGGGAATTTGTAATTAAGGAGGGGAATAAAATATGAGAAAAAGAGTTAATTGCAGAAAACGCAGAGCATTCCCCAGAAAATCATCTTAAGTAACCAGCAAGAAGAACAGTTGGGACTTGGAAGAGATACAAGCAATCGTATCGCGTGCACTTTGGCAAAGGTGGTGAAACAATTCGCAGATACAAGAAACCGTGAGGATGGCACATTGGCCAAGTCGGTGAAAAAGGTCACGGAAACATTTAGGTGGTTGAGGAAGTCGTTGATGTAGGCGAATGTGGCCAATTTGATGGCCAGAGTAAACTGTTCACCTTTTTACACAAAAAGGCAGGAGCCACCCTGCAGCTAGGCCAGTGAAGAATTAGGAAAAAAACGAACAAAGCGAGCACCCTTGGCACATAATGGCAGGAGCCACCCTGCAGCTAGGCCAGTGACATGAAGTCTTGGAAATACTTCTCGAGGGATGATGCGGGTTGAACTGTAAGTAGCCAGGAGCCACCCTGCAGCAAGGCCAGGGAAGAATAGTGGCCCGAAATTTTGAACCAATGTGTTGAAGAAGGAACTCATTGCCGCAATCAGGACGATCAAGTAGTCATTGCAATGGCAAGTAAAACGCACGAGGGGGCAGCGAAACAGCGCGAAGCTGAAAAGTGGTAAGCTAAAGCTTGTGCCAAATGCCTATCATGTGTATGTATATGCATATATATATATATA
>Ga0126342_10008927_pt1 | contig 17955 bp, 13 predicted proteins | sample Cyp1metagenome_FD_92528 | JGI IMG/M metagenome (GOLD analysis project Ga0126342, IMG submission 92528) | Coral microbial communities from Lord Howe Island, Old Settlement Bay, Australia - Cyphastrea 1 metagenome | ecosystem: Host-associated > Invertebrates > Cnidaria > Coral ... | reverse complement strand
GGTCAATCAGTGGCTTCGCTCTGCCATCCCTGATTCACAACAACCAACTTCTCCTATAGGTTTCCTATTTTTGAAACTTCCGCCACCGCCTTGTGCGGTACTACTGGTATATATATATATATATATTTGTTTATCATCATCATCATCATCATCATTGTTCCTGGTTAACTCCCCATGTTTCATGCCCATTTTCCGATGATACCCCCGCAAAAGAGGAAAAGGGTAGGAATTCAAATGTTTCATAGAGTTAAATTTGCTTTTAACTCTCCTTCCTTTTGGAATACCTCCATTTATCTCCAGGCAGAAATTCGAATTTAACCCTAGCACAGGGTATGTTTCTCATTGGAGGCCAACATTTGAATATCTTGCGGTTTTGGCACATTGAGTTAGATTCGAATTTTGTACTTTAGCGTGTTTTCATTTTGCTTGGAGAACATAAATGTGGGTTTTCTGTTTTGTGTTGGAATTGATTGTTTGCCAGTGTCATATCCATGCGATTGCCAGTTCATTGCTCTCTGTTGTAGTGGTGGCATACCGGTCTCGCATGAGCACCTTCGTCGTGAAATTTGCGATTACCTCATCGCGATGGAGGAGATCTTTGCTCCGCACTTTGACAGTCGTTGGCCCACTTATGCTGCTTATGTCCAGAACATGCGACAAGACGGTTCTTGGGGCGACGACCTGACATTGACTGCAGCAGCCCACTTGCTATTGAAGCCCATTAGAATCGTGAGTGATCTTGATATCGAAGAGTTCCGGGAGTTTCACCCACCGTCCAGCATCTCCCCCGAATGTTGGGGCCCTTGTATCACCTTGGCTTACCTCCAATTCTCCCACTATGAGGCTACGGAGCAGGTGGAGAGAAACATGAAGGTGAAGGAAGTGGCACCTCGCAGCTTCAAACCAAGCAAAAAGAAGACCGAGCTGGAAGCGCGGGTGCGGAGAGTGAAATTTGAATTTCACATTTGTGGCCAGTGATGACTGGCATCGTGGTGTCGTGGCCAGGGGACTTAGATTCGAATTTAATCTTGCGGTAGCAGGGCGTGGAAGATTCAATACGAGAGGGATGAAATTCAAATTTAACCCCTGCATAAATTTGATTTCCACCTTCATGGGCAAAAGAGGCCATGATACTTGAAGGATCCTCTCACATAGTGATTAAATAGTGATTACCCTCTGGTAAACATACAAAAACATTGGAAAATCACAATTTTGTAGCTGGGTGAATCAAGGATTTCTCAATGGCCATGGCTTCAAGTTCGCAAACTGTTAGTCATTACCAGAGGCCATGCTAACCTTGGTTCCCTCAAGTAGATTTTCCCATGAACAATCCCTTCCCACGTTGCAGGATTGACAGTTGAGATGATCCTCCAAGTATTTTGCGCATGTTAACTGATATCATATGCCCATGATATTCCCATGATATCCCATGATATTCCCATGATATCCCATGATATCCCCATTATGGTTCATTATAATCTCCATATTTGCTGTGAAATCCTGATCCTTCGACAGGTCTACCGTGCGTGTCCTCCTTGAAAGACTTGGGACGCGATGCTTGTGACTACGGCGTGTCCATCATCACTCCTCCCAAGGTGGCAAAAAAGGAATCCTCGTGCCATTCGATGCCCTGTTGATGGGTTAAGATGTGAAGGTTTGGTTGGTGGTTTGGAACATTTTTACATATATGGGATAATCCTTCCATTGACGAACTCATAGTTTTCAAGGTGGTTAAAAACACCAACCAGAAGGTTATTGTAACACATATTATCATATATTAACCTTCAATTGTGGATCATTGTGACAGTGAGCTTCATATATGCTAATAACTAGATGTGATGAAGGTTGTATTAATAATCATAATCATTAGTAACCACCCACAATCCCATCAATTCTCATATGATGATGGGTAATTACATGATTGTTAATTAATCATGTATGATTATATTAATCCATCAACAGGAGAATACTGACCTCATGACTGTTAATAATTGTTAGTACATCATCTTGCAATACGGATTGTAAGCTATGATCGGTTATTATTTCAATAATTCATATAATCTCCAAGAATTGCGACAAAGGAACGATAGTATAATTATATATATACCTGTTATTGGTTGTTATTGGTTATTCTTCCAGCAACTTTAGGGATACAAATTTACCAGGCAGAATTTCATGGGATGGAAAAACATGGTATGACCAGAGGGTTCTGAACACTGCGCATTTGCTACGAATAATTGGGCGACGTATTTGTTTATGGAATCAAAATGGTGGAGTTCCCTGGTGAAACGAGAACCAACTATAAATAGAACAATCTATGATTGGAAGTAATTGAAAATCGTTGATTCACACCTTTCAAACTACCCTCTAGAATTCAATTACCCTCTAATACTAATGGTTTGCTGGAAAACCCACCATTTCTAGATGGCCTCCCACGACGGCGACAATTCATCCCCAGCTTGGGGATGATCGATGAATTAGCGACCAGTATGTATATATCCAGGTGTATCCCATTTGTTTTACATCCCATAGTCTATCCCGTGATATATCTCATTGTACGCATCTGGACATATACCATTTTTATTTGTTATATATATATAGATATATATCTCCCATGAAAATAGACATTTCTCCGTTTTTATCCAGAAAAAGGTGACACATATTTTCCCAGGATCTCAGCACCAGGTGACCCTGCAACTCCTGGATGTCATCAGCGAGTTGAAGATCCAACGTCTCTGGCTTCAACCGGGCTCCGAGTCACAGGAGGCTCCCGACACGGACGGTGACCGACGGCGACCGAGCCACGAAGGATAGGGAGATTTCACCCCAGAAGCCACAAAGAATAGGGAGTTTCTAGGTGATTTACCATCTGGTTATGAGTAACAGTTTGCCATGGAAAGATCCATCATGCTATTAATAGCTAAACCATCTATTTCTATGGGTCATTTTCCATGGCTATGTTAACTATCCACAGGGTATGCTGTGAAAGGTGTAGAATGGGGGGGATTTATGGAGATTTATGTGGAATTATGAGGATTTATGTGGATTGAAAAAGCCTTGATTATTTCTGGTTGGTGGTTTCAAACATGTTTTATTTTCCATTTCATGTATGGGATGTCATCCTTCCCATTGACGAACTCCATCAGTTTTCAAGATTGTTATTGCACCACCAAGCAGATTTAAATGGGCCACCATGAAACATATGAGGTGACGGCTAGTTGATGGGTCATTGGCTGAGTTGGTGAAAAACTGGGCACCGGGATCCGCGGGTAGCCTTCCTGGTGGGATATGCGATCTATTGACAAAATGGAATTGACTAGAAATGATCTATATAGATATATATATATATGTGTGTATCTGGTTGGTGGTTTGGAACCATGCAATTTTATGACTTTCCATAGATTGGGAATTTCATAACCCCAACTGACGAACTCATATTTTTCAGAGGGGTAGGTATACCACCAACCAGATACATATATATATATACATACAATTATTTATGATTATATATGTATATATTGTTTGGTTGACTGTAAAAACACCTGCGGGGGTGTCTTTATGATGGGATTCTTGGAGAGGTCTTGCAACGAGCTGCAGAACTAGAACTAGGCGGGATGCCCCAGCGGCCCAGCGGCCCAGCAGCCCACCGCCTGGTCCCAGTGGAGTCATCCCGTAACCTAAATTGGATTACCCTTTTTGGTAATTTAACAAAAAACTATGGGAAATCACCATTTAGTTCGTAGATTTTCCCATTAAAAATGGTGATTTTCCATAGTTATGTAAACGTTTACCAGAGGGTAGTTCAATGGTTTTAAAAGATGTGTAGTTCATACATCGTTCACCCCGGACCTGGGGTTATCTCACAAAACCACTCGAGTTTCAGGGGTGATTTTCCAGTTCACTGCTGTTTGAGAACGACCGAAAGTGTATCCCATGAATGATGTATTAACGTGCTTCAATTCCTTTTCTTATATGATGTTTCATGATGTTTCATGTAATTATGTGACATCAGGTGAATTTCAATGTGCTATGCCAATGTTGACTTCCATGAGCGACACGAAAGTGCCGTGGCCTGTCAGGCCTCATTCATTCGGGGCCGTGCGTACTGGTCGAGCCTTGGTGAAGTTGGTGGGTCTGGGCGGCACCGAGGTGTAAAGAGCATAGGAAGATTTCCATAGTCATGGGGGTATCCCTAAACGTATGGTTTTGAAGGAAAAATCCTATTAAAATTGATGATTTAGGGATACCATTTAGCGAAACCCCTAGATTAAGCAGAAAAATAGAATGCTATGGGGATTTGTCCAATAAAATATTATGAGAACATGATAGAACCCAAACCATAGCCCGGTTTTTTGATGCGGCTGTTAGTACCAAACGGTATGTCAATGGGTCAATGGGCAATGGTTTAATACTGCGTTTAGCAATTAAGTTTAGCACGTGAGTTCGTATGAACTATACGACACGCCATTTCTATGATGATATTATGAACTGTAGGGGCTAAGCGTCAATTTCACCTGTGTGACTACCAATTGACCAGATGTCCGTGACTTCATCTAGATGGGGACGAACACCTCCATGTCAAATGACTACACTACACCTCCATGTTTCCATGTTTTGATCATGTTTGCACATCCAAAGCCAGAGGTCAAAACGGAGTAGTCTAAGATGGGATGGTGGAACATGTAAAACCCTCAATTTGTCCTGCTCAAGCCCGAAAATTCGGTGTTCGTGTTCTCCCCTGGTTCATATTGTTCCTTATGTATGACCCACTATTGGTGATGAAAATTCCCATTGTTATTCATATAATCAGGATATGTCATGTATTGTTGCTTACATATCCTAAACTTATCCTATGTATATATATATACATATACATATATATATATATAATTATCCAGTATCCAGTAATGTGTATATCTAATAAAACGACCGTAGATTCTGATGTCTTTTCTCCCAAAATCGGCTCCACCAGACATCCCATGGTTTGCTCAACTCCCAGTCCAGGAGTTGGGCTTCAATCCGCAGTGGTCTCCACCACAGGTGGGCTTCAACCCATGGGTCTCCAAAAATCTATGGAACTTTAGGGTTTAGGGTAGATGGAATATAATATAATATAATATAATACAATATAATATAAAATAATATAATATAATATAATTAATATATATATATATATATTTGTATATATTTGTATATATATATATATATACTGTATATATATATATATATATATGGGTGAATATTTGCTGGTTGAATCCGACCTGTGCCTGAAGCCCAGAAATCCAGCGGTGATTGCCAGAATTGACCCTACGAAGATTGCCCATTTGGGGGCTAATGGGTCAAGTATGTAATTATGTATAATGCTATAGGGTCCATATATATATATAGGTGTATTTCATCATTCTTACATAATTGACCCTATTAGCATATATTGATATATGGCTTATAATAATACACCTATAATGGGTAAACATATATATATAATTATCATATACCCTACTTTTAGAACAGCACAGGGATGGGTTATGAGGCAGCTCCCATCGTTGAGGACTGATCATCACCGGAAATCCATGTTCCGATTTTTTGAGGATATCATCATGAAACAGGAAGATCTATGATGTGGGTAAAACAAGAATCAAAACAATAGTAATGTGGGTATATGTGGATATATTATAGTTTATCATCATGGTAACCCAAGATATCATCACGGAACTTGTATATAATGTGGCTATATGTGGGTAAAACAATAATCAACCGTGCCCCAAATCGCCATTTTTAAAGGTGGTATGTGACTACCATTCCCAGCCATGGGTAGTTCATGGATTGTTTTACCCACATTATAAAGATTCATCTGAGATCCACATGAAAACCTTGTGGTGTGTAGGTCAATACCCCATGTTCAAATGCACCCAAATCACATAGCCGGCTATATATCACCGATATATCCATTACATCTCAATGAAAAGGTTGGTTTTATACCCCCATTCTTGTGAGATGCCACGAATATCTCACCAGTTTGCCACCAAGATCATATTGTTGGTGATCATATTTTTGGTTAATTGTACCATATTGTACTTATGCCGGTTGATTCTCCTTCCACCCTAATTGTGTGTATCATTACATCCCTGCAATATATACCCTTTGGGTATTTAACGCTGCTGGAAAATCGCCATTTCAGAAAATGTTCGGCAAATCATCATCGAACTCTCTGGGGGCCATCTCTACCATAGCTATGAAATAACCAGGTGGTATCTCAATGGGATATTCCCTTACATAGGCCTTATATAGGCCTTATATATGGTAGGTACCTCCAATTTAGGTTCCTGAGATGGCCAGTGAGTATCCCTTCCATCCTGGTATCGAGGCAGTGGCTGAGGGTGAAGCAGCTGAGGGTCGCGTGCAGTGGCGCTTAGACGAACAGCAGGCGCTTAGACGGGCCCCAGTTCGGAATCGCGTTCAGTTGGTGAATACATACTGAATGGTTACCCGGCCTGGTAAACGTGCACATAGCGAACTGGAAAATCCACCATTTTTTAGAGGTAAATCAACGAACTAAATGGTTATAAATGACCTTTTCAATAGCAAACTGTCAGTCATTACCAGAGGGTCATCGCATACCCCATTCATATGGTGTCCATAAATGGGAGTACTCCGAATAGCTGGATGGTTTATTGGTGAAAAAATCATGGAAAATCGAACATAAAATGGATGATGACTGGGGATACCATCATTTAAGGAAACCCTTAGCAGTTGCACCCCCATGGTTAATGGTTTAAAAATATCCAAGTCAGATGTGATATCTTCCCCCTACATCCACCATGGTTTCCGGCTCCAAAAAATTGGAATGCCTCCAAAAAAAAACATCACCAATTGGTGACCCCATAATTTGGCTGGAAATGTAATTACCCTCCGGTAAACTAACGTAACTATGGAAAGATCCACCATTTTTAATGGGCAAATCCACGATTTCAATGTGCAATTTTCAATAGCTTGTTGTTAACGTTTACCAGGCCGGGTACCTATTTTCAAGGAGTGGAAAATGGTCAATAGTTTTCAGCCGCCTATGGTATTTTTTTAAACCCCAATTTTCACCCAGTAGATGAAAATGAAATGGGTGGAAATTGGAGGTGCTGTCTATTTAAGCGCAAGTTTGATGTGAGCATGTGTGTGTGTGCATAGATATATACATTGGCATAGATACGTACATTTTGGTGAGGAATATCACCGGATATAGACAACAAAAATGGGCATGGTGATATTTCATGATATCCAATGATATTTCATTAATCATCATTAACCATCATTAACCAATGCCCATTTCACCATATTTAGCCATCAAGATCATTAGATACGGAACCATTGCCCTCGCCAATTTTGACCGTGGCATGGATGGGCTATCTCCACGGCGAATTTTTGGTGTCTGGAAAGATGGCCGTTTCAAGGGTTTCACCACTTGGATGATGTTGGAAAGTCATCCCTTGTAATGCAATCCAATATCCCATGGTTATATAATGTAATCCAATACTCAATATCCAATAGATATAATATATATATATGTATATGTATAATTGGTTGGCGGTTTGGAACATGGCTTCTATGACTTTCCATATATTGGGAATTTCATAACCCCAACTGACGAACTCATATTTTCAGATGGATTGAAACCACCAACCAGTAGCTGTGGAAAGTTCATCATTCCAAAAAAAAGTCAAAATCCAGCAAATTTCTATTTGTATCACCATGTTCCAAGCAAAAGTCCCCTTAAAAATTCCCTAATGTCAACCCGTCGTTTGCAAATCATCATGATAATCACATAGCGAATATAGCAATAGCAACAATCAACATTATTATTATGCATCATTATTTTCATCATAGTAATCATAAAGTCACAAAATAAATAAGATGAAGTAATTCAAAGACGATACGAATCATGATTCAAGTAACAATAATGGTAACAAACATGATGATGATAACATGGTGAATATAGTAATAGTAATAGTAATAATAGTAATAGTAATAGTAATAGGAATAGCAATAGTAATAGTAATAGTAATACTAACAGTAATAGTAATCGTAATAGTAATAGTAATAGCAATAGTAATAGTAATACTAATACTAACAGTAATAGTAATCGTAATAGTAATAGTAATAGTAAGAATGCTATGAATAGTAATAGTTATTGGCAATTCCCTTTCCATGGTGGAATAAACTAGACATAAAATCACTACATAGTCGTAAAAGCATCATTAATATCCACAATCATAACGGTAATCAAATTGATAATAACAATCATAGTTGCTTAGTTAGTAATCATGATAACAAACTATTTTTCGGTAATCATATCTCTCATCATTATAACAAGCTTTTTTTCTGGTTAAGGATATCCCTAGATTCGGCCCTCTATTCCTGGTGGATTCAGGTCTTCACCTTGACCCTGTCGTCCCCGAAGACGCGCAATGCCTTGAGCCGACCAGTCTGGAGACCGAGCCGGCCGCTGGCTGAGTTGTGGATCCGAGATGGGTCATGGCTATGGCTAATGGTGAGTAATCTAATGGTAATAGTATATAATAATGGTTAATAATTGATTATAATGGATAATAATAAAGGATATTACAAAATATAATATTGATATCTGGTTGGCGGTTTGGAACCATGGAATTTTATGACTTTCCATATATTGGGAATATAATGATCCCAATTGACTAATATGTGGTTACCATCTGGTTATTTGTTACATAGCCATGGAACATCACCATGCTATTAATAGGTAAACCATCGAACTAAATGGGCTATTTTCCATGGCTATAACCAGAGGGTATAATTAATGGTTAATGGTGAATAATTTTCATGGTTAGTGGTTAATGACAATAATTAATTGTGGATCCGAGATGGGCTCTAGAACTTTACACAGGATGGGGCCCCCGTTCGATAGCGTTCAGTTGCCTGAAAAAAGTTGCTGAATTCTATGGTTTATGGTAGATATAACGAACTAGTTAATGGGGGTTATAGTTTTAACGGTGGTTTAATGGTGGATAATCAATGGTTCATTATGGTTGATTATAGTGATTATGGTTAAATGGCTAATCTAGGCCAATCTTAGATGGCTAGAAACTCATCCAAAATAGTCTTTTGGTATGCGATTCTCTACTAACTAACCAGCTAAGATGTTTTCATTTTTTGCGGGGTATCTAAGATTGGCCATGGTGTATGTGTGTACATATATTGCAGCGCTTCGCGCACCGGCGATACCCCAAGGGTTGTGGTTGTTGCCCAGGCCCAGAATGTCGCCCGCTTGCTTTGTTGTCATTTTACAACCATCTGACTACACAGCATTTTTTGTCATTCTTGTAGTAGCCAAAAAATCGTCAAATAGGTTGTGTTTGCACGGTTATTTGAGACTCTCGGGGCACAAAACACCGTAAATACCATTTTTGTTGGGCGCCTCGGAAGCCAAAAAACATGGTATTAACGATGTTTTCTGCCCTTAAGCGAGGAAGAAAGAGCGGCAAGGCCCGGGTCAGCAGAACCAAAGACCTTAATTAACATCGGATTAACATCATTACCTTCAAAAACCAGTATAGTATACTATACTATACTAACATCATACAGTATATAACATCCTCAACAACCTCAGCTGGAAGCATCCGATTTCCAAAGGTGAAGGCCTTCAAAAAGCGACGAGCTGGCCGCAATGAAGTATGGGCGGTGAAGGCCCCTCAGGTGCGGTGGTCGAAAGTCCACGGACGTCCTGTGCTGCCCCAGGCCTCGGCAGGATGGGGCCCATCCTGGCCGCCCTCCAGGACTGATCCGCAGCGGTCATGTTGCAGCAGTAGCCCAGCAGCCGCATATGTTTTCTAGCAGGAATGACAAAGAAATTGGAACTGCCATGTCATGTCGGAAAATAAAACATCGGAGCACTTTCGATCACCCCCTGAATCCAAAAAAACACTTTCTATAACCTTTCAGCTTCTCTCTGGGCCACGTTTGGTCAGGCTACATCCAAACAGTGGGCCAGTGAAAGTCACAAATGCTGGCCTCATGCATGTTGCCCCTTGTGTCGTATCCCTCTTCTCTGACGCGCTCCCCCTGCTGTTGGCTGGGGTCGGCGGATATATATATATATGTGTGTGTAAATATATATATATACACACACTATATATATTATGTGTGTGTATACATTTACATGTACATGTACATATATATATATATTTAAATAAACATATATATATATGTATGTATTTATATATATACGTGTATGTGTGTATATATATATATATATTTAAATACATAGAGAGAGAGAGCAAGAAAAAAACGATATATATATATAGAGAGAGAGATACTGTTATATGTATGTATATATATATATATATATATTGATTTCTGCAGATCTTTTGGTGTGCATATGATGGACCATTTGGTTGGATTACGACGAACTTTTTTAAGTGGAACGAAGAATCGGTGGAAAAGAACCACCCATTTCCACCACCATAGATCCACCTTGCTGAGCCGTTGAGGGTGCCCACATGCACAGGGTTATCATCTACCGTGAAAGATATGTGACATATTGTTTGAACATACTACATGCAGATATATAGGATATTATAGTATAATAGTGTACAAATTATGTGCATATATATATATTTTTTGTTCGGCGCTTTGAGTGTACCTCCGGGCGAGCTTGCAATGTGCATATTTATATATATATATATATACATATTTATATTTATATATATATACATATTTATATTTATATTTATTTATATATATATATACTTATGCAGTCATTATTTTTTCCCTCTGCGCATTTCATTCCGTCACCTGTTTTTTCTCCACGAAAAACGGCCGGCCTTGGTCGGGCGCAGGTCCTGGAGGCTTTGCAGCAGATTCTGAGCGATTTGCCACGCACCACTCGAGTTCTACTGCTCCAGTCGCAGGCCCCGGCGGAATGGATTTGACGGTGGGGATGTTGATATTTCATGGAGATGTTATGGGGATAAGAGATAGTGGGATATGATCGGATATCATCGGATGCAACAGTTAAAAGATCGGGATGTGAATGGTTGGTGGAAGCAAAAAACGTGAATTTAACCATCAAACATGCTGACTGAACTATGAAAAATGCTGTTTTGACTATGCTTGCCCAAGAAAAATGGTGATTTCCAACTCCGTTTGGGTCTTAAAATGGGCGACAGAAACTTCCAACGGATCATCATTATTTTATCCATTCGAACTCCCAATTAATCAATTAGTGGGTATGAGGAAATGGGGTTTCATCCAAGAATGGATTGTTTAAGCAGCTGAAATCGGGGGTATCACGGTCTAACCTGACGATTTTGGGGATACAATAGGAATATTTCATGGCATAAACGAGTAGGGGATATCCTTGTTGTGACGGATACTATCCCCTCCTAGTTTGTAGATTTCTAAATGGTTCAAAGATGTTCAAAGTAAAACCAACAAAAATGCGTGAGCAGATCAGTATAAGTGTGTAATCCATGGTAATCCCATGTACCCTCTGGTAATCAAACATGGCACTGGACAAGGATGGCAATGGAAGAGTGCATCATTTTTGGTTGGCAGCATGTCTTCAATGCTTCTTACGACCTCAATAGATGGCTGTGTGATGTGGGAAGTGCAAGCATGGCGACATATCTAACATCAGATGTCATATCAAGTGGACCATTGATTTCTTTGGGGGTGTCTCAAGTTCACAGGTTTGGCATATCTGGCAGATCGGTACGACCGGATAAGTTTCATCCAAGTTCAATGACCGATGGACGAACCGTCCTGAGCTTGGAATTTCAAATGTCTCTCACTGCGTGAAAGGTTTCTCAATGTTTTTATCCAACCTACACTGTTTGTTACAGTCATTGCTTGTGAAATATGTGCAGAAAGTTCCTCGCGGGATTGCAAATTGTGTGCCTCAGCGCAGTTGTGAGGGGGTTTGGACGTACACACGTTGACATGCTGCGTAGCATCCATTCAACTACAACCTTTCTGCATAAAAGCTTTGTGGCAGAAGGCAACATAACTTGGCAGAGTACTATACTATATGCACAATATCCCCACTTACAGCACACTATTACAGTACACTAGTATAGATGACTGCTTGGTGGTTTTAAACATTTTTTATTTTCCATAATATATGGGATAATCCTTCCCATTGACTAATATTTTTCAAGATGGTTAAAACCACCAACCAGATAATGTTTGCATGTAACACCTCCATGTATCAGGATTTCTCATATTTGATTACTGGAGGGTAATCCCAATCTCATCAAATCCAAATGTTCATCACTTAAGATCCCATAAGATCCTGATGTTCATTCAACATCCAGAATATCCAGATAAAATTCTGTTAAAATCCCTTAAAATCCATCAGAATCAGATGGAGACCTCATGTTGATCATTTAAAAACCAATAAAAATCACATAAAAAAAATCCCAAGGTTCAAGTAAAACTTCATCAAATCTCAGAAAAAAAAACTCAATAAAATTCCCGAAAGAAACCATTGAAACCCCCAAAAATGATGGATATTCACCACTTTAACTCTCAAAATCCCATGAGAAATCCCTACTTTTCTCAAAATTCTACAAGAAGAAACCTAGAAAATCCCATGAAAATCTCATGGAAATCCCACGAAAATCCCATAGAATCCCTCCATTTTCCCTGGGGAAACCGGTTTCAGGGCTCGGTCTTCAGCTCGGGCCACGACTTCGGCGACTTCGACGAGGCGTTAGGCACAGAGACGCACCGAAGAACGCTGAAGCTCTGCTCCCAGGCGTCGGGGATGAAGGAAGTGGAGAATTCATCAGTGGTAATGATAGTTATTGTAGGTGTAATCATCATAGTGATAGTAATGATTTGATGATGATGATGATAAGGTAGCAATAACAATAATGATAGTTATAACCCTTGGCGTATAAAAATGATAGTTGTAATAATGATAGTTATTGTACAATAAACCGTGGGTTGGTAATATTAAAACTATCATATTTACCACTCATTGTGCTATTACCAATGGCAGTGGAGAATAGTGATAGTTATGGTAGCTGTAATAACGATGATAATCAAAATCATTATAACAATAAAGTATTAATAATAGTAATAATGCGGTCATGCAGATAATAATGTAGTAATGTAGATAATAATGTAGTAATAGATAATCGATTACAATAATATTTCAATATATAGTGAATGATATTGGATTATGAGACATGCTTAACTGATTAAGTACCAATAGAACCAATAGCAAATAGTTACTAATCAATAACAATATCATCAATAATTGTATATGTGTTATTAGGATAGTGTTATTTTTACAAAAACGGATGTTTTATCATCAACTACTGTATATCGCATTAAGTGTCAAATTAGTTATAACATTTAGGGGAAGTCAAGAGTAGTCCCGAACTACTATGAAAAATCATAGATAGATTACCTTCTTAGCCATTGAAGATATCATAAAATATCCATAAGTTCATAGTCCCACTACTATTAACCATAAAGTATCCATAGCCATGGGACCTTTCCCATCCACTGCCCCTGCAGGTGAACATGTTGTTACAGCAGATTCCGCAGCCCACCATTGCCGTGGTCGCTTGGCGAGTTGTGATCGAAATTGCGGCAGTTCTACCATGGTTTAACTATCTTGAAATAGGGGACAAAAAGAAGTTCAAGATAGTTAATATTGTAAATCATAAATGATATACATATATATATATGATATATGATATATACGTGTATGTGTATATATATATATGATATATATATATATATGATAACCAATCTCCTGAAATTTGGCCGATCTACAACCTGAAATCGCCTGCCATTTTGGCACCGACTGGAAAAGGATTCTGGATTCAACCAAAAAGACGCGTTGTGTCTTGCGCCCAGGATTGGGCACATCTATGCTAAGATTAAGGTACATCTCATGTATATACATATACAGTGTGTTAGTATATATATATGATATACATATATATATATATATTATCTATATTTATATGTATATCATATATGTATATATTACATACATACATACATGCATGCATGCATGCATGCATGCATACATACATACATACACATGTGTATATATATATGTATATATTTTGTATATATCATGTATATGTATGTATCATAAGTATAATTTAAGCCATGAAAAACAAACCGTGGTTCTATTCGTGGTTTTCCAGTTCTGAAAGTCACACAGAAGTGGCTCCGGCTGAGGTTCAGGGCTTGGCCACGGCAGCTGGATGTCAACTCGCGTGTTCCTGTGCACTGGCGACCTATTGCGGGGGTTTTCATGCGGATAGATGCTATAATATTTATATATATAATGGAGAGAGATGTTATTGCATATTTATTCTCTAAACTTGAATTTTTGGCCTACTTGGAAGTGCAGTTCAAGTTAGTGGATACATTACATTCAGGCGGAGCTGAGAAGTTTATAGCCATGGTGAGCTACCCATGGTGATACCTCGACTGCAACCCCAAGGATTATGGGGACAGATCATTAGATATATTCTATATTGGTGATAGAAGATAACTGTTAAATCTTGATATGATTATAATGCTACCAGAGTGTAAATTTCACGGGATGTTCTAATAGTATTACGCAAATTTGCTGAAGAATATATTGGTGAATGATTCTTATGGATATAGGAAGGATAATTGAATATATGTAGATTACATCATGGCATCCATGCATCATCAACCAACTGAGAAATAGTGGATATGGTCATAGTAAGAATAATGGATAAAAAGATTTTTTGGATTCGATATTTAATAGGATACAATACCATCATCAACCCATTGGGCTTTTCCAAACTGCAGATGATGTAAGGATATAATAGAAGGGTTGAAGTTATGCGTATTTATAGCTGGACAGATAGATAGATAGATAGATAGGTAGATAGATAGATAGATAGATGGATAGATGGATAGATGGATAGATGGATAGATGGATAGATTAGATTCGATTAGATTAGATTAGATTAGATAGATTAGATTAGATAGATTAGATTAGATAGATTAGATTAGATTAGATTAGATAGATTTAGATTAGATTAGATTAGATTAGATTGGATCACATTAGATCAGATTAGATCACATTAGATCAGATTAGATCACATTAGATCAGATTAGATCAGATTAGATCAGATTAGATCAGATTAGATCAGATTAGATCAGATTAGATAAGATTAGATAAGATTAGATAGATAGATGGAACTATAGTTCTTTTTCCGATCATTGCCTGCCTCAAAAAAAAACTGATTCTCTGGCACCCGGCGCACTCGAAGGCGATTTGGTTTTGGCCGCCGACAGCGCTGCCTTTCAACTGCCCGGCGCTGCCAATGGCGGCTTCTGTCCCTCGGCGTGCCAAACGAAGTTTTGGCCGTTGGAAGTGGCGAAGAATGGTGGGAAACCCGAAGAAATTCAGATATACAACCAACACAGCGGTATCATGGCATATGTTTTAACCATGGTTTAACCATGATAACCCATATTTAACCATGGTTTAACCCATGTTTTAATCCATATTTTTGGTGGAAAGATGGTGCCAGCTCCCTAAGTTGGGATAGCCGCTACTGTGCGATGAGAGTTTTGCCACGTGTTGAATTGCACCAGTTGGTATAATGGGATATGATCTGGATTTACCCTTCAACCGAGGTTTGGTATGAAAGATGGTCGTTTTTTTCACCCGTTCTATGTTCATCAATGTTGGGAATATGTTATTCAGATGTAAGTGGGATATCATGGCCCATATATGACCAACAATATGTTGCCATCCCGTTATAACTTGCTTATGTCCGCCCATGTTTGTAGGATACTCATGTTTTTGCATCACACCAAAATGGGTTTTCTTTCCTCTGAGAATCGAATGGCTAGCTATGGAGGTGTGGGAAAATCATGGAACTACCCTCTGGTAATGACTGACAGTTTGCTATTGAAAATGGCCAATAGAAATAGTTGATTTACCTACTAAAGATTGTGATTTGTATAGCTATGTTAGTTTACCAGAGGGTGCATAGTGGATTTTCCATTTCCATGTTTGATTACCACAAGGTAACGGATATACAGCCAACAATATGATTCCTCGACGGGTAGTCAAATGTGGGGTATATAACCTATAAAATGGAACTATAGTCAAATAATCAATCAAATGGTAGTTCCTAGAATATGGCCAAAAATCGAAAATGCATATACGCATGAAGATTACCACTAGTCAAATGAGATGTCTGGGGAATATCGCCAAGTAGACTAGTGATGTGTCTGGTGGTATCGAATAGTTGCTATTTGCCGTTTGGAATGATGACCCCCCATTTTTTTCCCAGCAGATAGAGGTTGAAACCAACGCATGGGGGCGGCTGCCTGGGCTTGTCACAAAATGTGAGAAAACCAAAAACAGGAAGGGCCCTGTAGCTAGGGAAGTTGGACTGCAACTGTACCAACCAAGATTTCTGGTGGATATGTCTGTCCATTGTTAGATCGAAGTATAAATCAGTTCGTAGGTGCAGCCCTTCCCCCAATCTACGACCACTAACAGGGGAAGCTGATGAACCGTGGGGTTTATGGGGTATACCCTAGACATATCTACTTGGGGTGCAGTTGAGGTTACAAATAGGCAAAACCATGGCTATAAACCCCCAGAAGCTGGGATATAACCCCTACAACTGCGATTATTTGTTAATATATATATATACATATATATATATATATAGATATATGACTGGATTCCAAGTATGGCTTGTTGACCACTTGCAATGCCGGGGATGCCTACGTGGCTTTTTGTGGAGGTCATACTCCAGCAGTGTCATTGGGCATGCGGGTGCCTCCAAACCTCGTGGCAGAGATGGCTTTCTTGGCTGAGAAGGCGCATCTTGGCTGGGGGGTGACCCCATCGGTGTTCAAGCAATGGCAGGCAGGGAGCAGCAGGTGACTCTATAAAATGGGGGTGACCCCATTCAAGCACCATAAAATTGTTCAGTTTTGCAAAATCCCGCACAAAGCACATGAAACAGATGTCGTTAGATGTCTCATGGTATTTGACATGCCTCCAGCAGCACTTAAGAAACATTTCAAGACCAACAAGATCTAGCAAACCTGAGCAAGCGTTTGTGCCTGTGGTTACTGCAGTGTTGTAAATCTACTAAAAGCAGTTGCAGCTACCGATTTGTACAGTAAATGCGAATATTTGCAACAGCAACATGTTCTCACATTGCTTTCTTTTTCAGTCTAAATCAATTCTTTTGCGTGAAGTCAGCAGAAACATGCGGATGCTGTGCATCAAAGATGTCAGGAAAAATGCAATGAAACAATCTAGACATATGTGTTCACTATATGTACTTTTTTAAAACGCATTTATCCATCTATCTATTGTTATTCAATCTGATTCCCATCCATTTGCAGATCGTATCTATGCACCGCCGCAAAGGCGGGACTTGGTCATCAGGCTTAAGCACTTACGATTTGTGTGATGATCCTCCAAGTACTCCCATCCCCCCGATATTATACCCACTATTTCCAATATTATATGTATATATATATATATATACATATGTATACATATATATATATACATATATGTATTTATATATATTATTAAATTTCACGAGCTCCTGGGATTTTGTGATTTTTAGGGAATGTTGGATATCAAGGTCAAGATGCAATATTTGGTGCAGTGTACGCGCACAAGGGTCGCACGAAAAAACTTAAGCGTCATGGTTTACACGGGTTTGCACTGGATCAGCCTTCCATAAATGGAATTGGTCCAATTAATCGTTCAGAAAAAATGAAACGGTCGGAAACGGCCGGAAACGGTCGGAAACGGTCGGAAACATGATCAGGCCAAAACTTGTCCAACCCGCATTTCTTTAAAAAAAACATTTCCGCGCAACGCAGTTTTTTTTTTGAAGGTCCAAAGGTGTCCAAGGGGAAACGGTTGGAAACAGT
>Ga0126342_10008926_pt1 | contig 17957 bp, 18 predicted proteins | sample Cyp1metagenome_FD_92528 | JGI IMG/M metagenome (GOLD analysis project Ga0126342, IMG submission 92528) | Coral microbial communities from Lord Howe Island, Old Settlement Bay, Australia - Cyphastrea 1 metagenome | ecosystem: Host-associated > Invertebrates > Cnidaria > Coral ... | reverse complement strand
AATATAAATCCAAATGTTTTCGTTTTCTGTTTTTTTTTTCATTTTTGATTTTTGGGGATTAAATGGTCAATTTTTGAAATTCCAAAAAAAAAAAAAAAAAAAAACTTTTGCTGGTTGTGGTTACCCTCTGGTAAACTAACATAACTATGGAAAGTTAACCATATTTCTTATGGCTAAATCCACGAACTAAATGGTGATGTTCCATAGTTTTTTGTATGTTTACCAGGAAGCTATTTTCCAATTTAGAGCAAAGCTCATCCAGTCGCTTGGGAGTTGTTCTTTGTATCATCCCCGATGTTCATCCATGTTCATCCCAAATGATCCGATCGTCATCGCCATTAAAAAAACTGGGATGACTACTGGCCTGGCAGCGCAGTTGTAATTTATATAATCATCGTGATGATCTATATGGATGTTATATGGATGTTATATGATGTTATATGCTCTATCTATGGTATACCTACAAAACTGGGTGATTTTCTTCGGGCAAATGTTGGTAAATATTCCATACATTGAGCATATGGGTGATGTTATAATCACTTTGCCAATCCTATAGCCATTATACCCTCTGGTAATTTAACATAGCTATGGAAAATCATCATTTATAGTGGATTTTCCCATGAAAAATGGTGATTTTCAATAGCTATGTTAGTTTACCAGAGGGTAATCCCCATTGCCAAAGTATCCCACCCATCCTCCATGTGTCTCCAAGTGGCGCTGGGCTCGAGATGGGTGTGGCGGGTGTGGGCTCTGGCTGCCTCGAGAACGACTAGACTGGGCGGGTCTGCTGTCTGTACAGTACATGTATTACTACATCTATGATATATGATGTATATACTGTATTGTATTATATATGGCATTTATTCAATGTACGTATATTATACATATGTGGTTATATATATATATATATATATTTATTCTATATACATGTGGTCATATAAATATATTTACATTCTATATACATGTGGTCATATAAATATATTTACCCACTATAGATGCATGTCTGTATGTATGTATATATATACACATTTATACACATTTGGCTAAATTAACGCTTCACATACTTTGCCAAGCTGAATGATTTTGACGTTGGGATCACCATCATTTCTGGTGCCGCCGTTCGTCGTATCACTCGGACACGGATCAAACTGTTCTGGCAGAAGGGGAAAACAGTAGTAGTTAACCATAGATAACCTATGGATACCTATGGATACCTATGGATACCTATGGATACCTATGGATACCTATGGGTCAACCATAGATAACCATAGTGGGCATGCAGCATTCTTCCACATATGTGATGTTCCAACAGTTTTCACAAGGAAGCCATCCGCGTTCAGGATCATCCCATTCACCGCAGCATAGTTCACCAATCTATGGAGCTTTCCTGACGAATATAGGGATAATCCAAATGAAAAAAATCCTTCATTTTATTTCGGAACCCATGGTTTTGGGCTACCTTCATTTGAAAAAAAGACACCTTCAAATTGGATAAGTAATCCCACTTCTCCGTGGATTTTAAGCAGACTATTGTATCCCTTTCTGCCCACTGGCCCACCCAAATTACCCCAAAGTCAACTCTGTTGGGCTACGGCTCAGGTGTGCAGAGGGCTTCAAAAAGGGCCGTCTGCAGATGCTCATCCTGCCGAGGCGCAAAGGTCCCAATTTCTGGCGATACCCAATGCCACAAACCATCCCATTAGCCAACCATTTGCGGCTCATTTTTACATCATTGCAAATAGGGATATTATATAATGATATATAATGATATATACTGATATATAATGATACATATATATATACGTATATATACACAATCATAAACCTCATTGATGGTTTATGGCATTGGGTTTACCACATTACTTTTGTTGCCGCCACATTTCTGGTCATTGTGGTTCGGCCCCAGTTTTGCTGGTGAAAATCCACATGTTTGCAATTCAAAATCAAACATTTTCCCAAGCGTTTGTTGGTCAAACATACCTTTCTATTTGTGTTCAGATCATTTGAGATCTACACCTTGACATCCCAATTCTTTTTGGATTGAAGTCCCAACTTTTGTTTGTTTGAAGTGATCATTTCGTTGGCGCAACTCTGTCAAAATCCACCAAATTCAACAGAGAATCAGCCAAAATCCAGCGCAAAATCAACCAAAATCATCCATAACATGCCAGAAGATCTACCGAAAACCCATAGATCTCACCTAAAATCTGTAAGTCCAATCTGCCATGGAGTCCAAAATCCCTCGGGTTCCTCGGAGTGCAGCTCTCCCTCGTCCATGGATCATCGGGAGCCTTTTCTATGGCTGTCCTGAAAATTGGAGACCTCAAATGGGCTAATTTTTTTCGGCTGTGGACAAGTCATCAAATTTTTTTGGGGGGGTACCACATTTTTGACCAAAACCCATATGAAGATATGGGGTGAATTTTGGATTGGTATAATAAGTGCTAAAAAATACTTGACTGTTTGTTGTCAACTGGGTTGCAACCTCAGGTAAATTCCTCAGAAACGTGGAAAGCAGTTCTTTTCCTAGGCAAATGATCTACACATGGCGTCTCTTCCATATCTATGTGTGTTTGCATGTGGATGTAAGGGATTGTTTTTGATTGTTTTGGAGGTATGCTTTCGGGTAATACAACTCACTTTGACTTAACTAGGTTGATGTTCATTTTGTCGAACAGCCCAGTGGCTTTACCGCATCAATTTTGGTTTCCCTACGGCCTACGGCTGGTTTTCTGAAATTGTGATTATGACCTTAAGTCAGCTTAAGTCAGCTTGCTAAATGGGGTCTGAAAATAGGGCAACCCTAAATCCACTTCGTACTCACGATTTTCCCTGTCACCTCTTGAGGCGATTGGCAAAGCTGAAGCCAAGGGCAGCCCGATGGGCCACTGGGTGTTTCTGGCACCCCGATGCAAATATGGCGTTGAAGCTACCAAACCAACCAAGTCTAAGAGGTTCTGTTCTGTGTATGTCATAGTCTAGTCTATACTAATATCCTTCAATTGAACAGTTCGCTAGCGCTAGAGAAGGAATGGCCCATTTAGTCCAATGATTTACCAGTAAATTGTGAAAAATGGCTTATGTCAAATTACCAGAGGGTATTATTAACCTTGAGAAACGCTCATTTTGTAAGGAGACATCAAAGTCATCCGCTTGCGTTCAGGACACTCCTAAGCTCAAATAGTGAATCTTACCAAAATAATTATCACTCACCATTGGAGGATTGCAGATCATTGGCGTGCAACCAATTAAAGATCTTGAAAATCAGGTAGCCACTGTGCGCTGGCACAAAAATGATCTCACTCAAAGTGGTTTCAAACTGAACTCCATGAGTTTTCGTAGGTAAGTCTCTACCCAGCCCACGTCAATTTCCCCCGTGCACAATGTGGGGGACGCCTGGATATTCTTGATGTCCATGGTGCTATACCTCAGACACGGTGGTTTGACGTGGGGATGATCTTAACGCTTCCGAAACATCAACAAAAACTGAGGAACCAGCAATCCCAGGTTGAACCCATGTACCTTGAATCTTCTTGACAATAGTGATACAAATGGGTACAAATGGGTACCATATGCCACCCAAGTCTCCGTAACTTCCGGAAATATGTTGCTTTGAAATCTATGTTTGTTGCACCCCATGGGTTCAAACCTCAATTTCTATCAATTTGTAGGTGGGGCCCCTATTGTTTATAGATTGGTTTACAATCCCCCTTGACCACAGATATATCTACCACTAAAACCCTACTTCACCTAGTTAAAAACCAGCTTAGCTATAACCATGGATTATCATTGTTATCTCTGCAATATTCCCGCATGATTTCACATTATTACTTGTTTATATCCCATGAATAGCCATAGTCAATAGTTCACCAAGTTATTTGCACCAACGTAGCTTGTATGATCTTCTTCTCACCGTGTATGATCTTCATTCATCCCTATCAAATCATATGAAATCCCTATCAAATCCCCTTTAATGGGGGTAAACAATAATAAACCAACCATTTGGGAGTTTATACCACCTATTTATGGTGAAATTGGGGATGGTTTATTATTGTTTTACACACAGTAATACCTATAAATATGGCAGTTTTGGCGAGGGCACAACTTCATCATCAGGACGGGCAGGTCTAGGGCGTTGTAGAGCAACATCAGAAGGACCTCAGACACTGGAGAATTCATGGCTGAACCAGTCATTGGGGATTTGTATCATGGGTTAATCGATATGTTTATGTTTTTGTTGATGCGAATTTATGGAAGATATCATGGGAATTTTTGTCTGGACATATCATGGGGTATAAGAATAGGTTTCCTATCGTTTCCTGCAATTTCATAGGGTTGACCATGGGGGATCTCATGGTTGCATGATCAAAATTCAAGCACTGCAAGGCCTTTTTGCAACGAATTTTGGTCATGAGATTCCACCAAAATTTGGCCAAGGGAGTTTTTTTTTCGTGGGGATCCCGACCCAAGGTGACCCTTTGGTCATGGTAGAAAACTACTGCTTGAGATTGGGAGTTTCTATGAGTTTCTGCACCAACCACTGATTTTTGGCGGATTTTTGGGTTGTTGATCTTTGATTAAATCTCGGGGAGATCATCTTTGGAGTACCGCCTTTACCACAGCGCAGCCGGTGCCATGCCATGCATGGCACGCATGCGACACTAACCTTACCAAGCGCAGAGCAATCCCAAATATGTCAAAGTTGACCTGGAAAATACCAGTTAAACGCAGTCCCTATACATGTATATAATATAGACAGTATATACAGTACATATTTGGGATTTTCTTTCTGTCTGATCGATGGCTTTGGAATGGAAATTGAGCCACATCGAACGAATGTTTGGTGAGCTCCCACCCACAATTTGTTAACCGCAATTCAAAGAGGGGTGGAGCTGGGGTGTGCTTTTCCCAGATTGGTGCCAGACCGCTAGATTTTCTCATGAACCCCCACAAGCGGTCATGTCCAATAAACTCACATTCTAATAACCAAACCACTTTTCAACTGAAAAAAAAATAGAGATGAGGATCTTTGAAATATTCCGATCAGTTAGAACCAAAACATGGTTTCTTTGACAAACAAATCATATTCCAACGCCACTTCTTTGGGTGAGGCTCAACGGGGTTGCTCCCAACACCCCAGATATGAGGAAAATACAAAGGTTCATCAAAATTATATACAAATTTACGCCCCAAAAGCTGCCATCATGTACTTTACCATTACGTAACATTGTAACTGAACACTATACAGTAATAGGTCGAATCAACCCGCCCCCTTTTTGCTGCTGAAATCCACCATCTCAAGCCATTTACAGCTATCAGTTTCCCATCATTTTGCCACCAAACATCGCGACCCATGGAGAGCACCTTGAACCCGAAGACGTGAGGTTGTTGAGCCAATGCCATCTGCGCCAGCCTGTTGGATGGTCGAAATTGACAATTGGAATAATGTGAGAAAAATAAGAGAAGAACCCATGGTTACGCATCCATTGTCAAAATGGCCCAAAATGGGGCAATGTTTATCTCATCAGAGACGAGGATTCACCAAGTGAACGAACTGGAAACATCAGGGATCATCTAAGTGCTATGCCATGGCTAATTGGAATTTTTATATGTATATATATATATTATATATTATATATATACATATGTTTTTTGGTAAATGCAAGTCACAAATTGTGTGGAATGATTACTGGCAAGATCTAAATCCAAGATTGTCAGCATCTCTAACGAAGCGGCATCCCAGATCCATAAATGGGGTACCCCAAGCTCGCTGGTTTATGATGGAAAATCCATCTATAAATGGATGATAACTAGGGCTACCAGCATTTTCAGGAAACCCCCTATATCCCTCCATGCATGGTGTATTGATAGCTGCACAGCTTGGGTCGTCTATTGGACCATTGCGTGGGTAGATCTTGGCAAAGTCTGCCAGGAATTTTCGCTTTGGATGCTTGAAGTCCAAGCCTTTTCTAGAAAGTCATTGGCGATGTTTGGAAAACAAGTTGGTTTCCAATTTTTGATGATGGTTATAGTTTTTACTTATTACTGCCTCTACATCTTACCATTCCTGTACTTATCGTTGTGATCATCAATGGGTTGAAGCGTAAATCTCATATAGTTTGTCTTTTTGCAAGTATCCTCCAGTGAATTAACATAGATATGGAACACCCACCATTTGCAAATCGCTTTGGGAAAAAATATGTTCATCACCTCGAGGGTATATGGACCCTATGGGTTGGGTATTCTGGCTGAATTATATTGAATTATCATAATGCACGAACCTGAACATAGCTGATTTTTTTCGACACTGATCTTCTCTTTGGCCGGCTCCCTCCCAGCAAGAAAGGACCGGCAAGCTGATTTTTTTCGCCATTTGGAGACGATTCCGGTGACGTCACGACGTGAGGAGATTGATGATTGGTTTAATCCCTATGAGTCACTGCAAATCACCATTACTCACCATTAAGCCACCATTAAAGTCACTAAATCCATATGTATATACTGTATATATATATATACACACCCATAGTTATTATGATAAATCCATAGATAATCTGATTATCTATACTCATAAATCCATAATATCCTACAAAGTGGGGCCCCCTAGATAGCTAAGTTGGTTTATAACTCCAATAACTATGGTTTATGGTACTTATAACTATAGTTATTGGGGCTTATAAACCAACTTATAACAAGGGGGCCCCACTTTGTAGAAAATTCCAGAATAATTATCCATATATTAATTAATACCGTGTAAACCCAAGCAGTGATGAATTCCCCCTCCACCGATGTTCACCATTTTTGTTTCGCACCCGATCGCGTCCAACAGGTGCTGTCGACCCGGGGCCTGGGTGCTGTTTGGAAATCATAGAATGTTTATGTGGTTGAATGGGATTTAATTGGATTTTTCTTGGGATTTATACGATTTTAAATGATTTTAATGTTGGTTTTATGGAACTTCATGGAATGTTCTTCATGGGATTTAACTGGAATAAAAAAGGGATGTAAGGGGATGTTTTATTGGACTTGGGATTCAAGTTTAGAATATGAATATCATGAGTATACTGACAGTGAATGGGGAAATGATAAGAATGGGGATCCCCCAGAGGTGACCCCAAAAAACCACCAAATGCATAGGCCGAAACCCCAGTCCACGTTTTTTACGCACATGGGTGCGTCATCATTTATCAAGGGTCGACCCTGCGGCAATGAAACATAGCGAAAATGATCCATTTATAGATGATAGTAATGGGAGATTATATGTATTGATAGTAATAGATGATAGTAATAGATGATAGTAATCAATTTTTGTAGGCATTTATAAACGAATTTTCCCATGAAAACCTCTATAGTATTTATAGGAGATTTCATGAGATTTCCCATTGCCATGTTTGATTGCCAAAGAGTATGTACAATGGGTACATCACCTAGTATGAACCTGGAGTTGGCGATTTTAAGTGTTCACTCTGGTGATACAAAGATTTCATCCTGACAGGAGATTTCAGTTGCCATGTTTCAAACGAGGCAAAACTGTTGTGTCATCTCAATATCAAGCCAGTATCAAGCCAGGAAGCCTACAGTATCTACCATGTAGGAATTATATTATTATATGGAATTATGATAAATGGAAAAACGGGGATTCATATATGAATTTAAAAAATCTGGCATGTTATGGATTTATGGATATTGGATAATGCAATCCATGTAAGATGATGCATCCAGATCGGAAGATGGAATGGGGGCATCCTGCTTCATGGCTAGCTGGGACCATCCTACGAATGAAACCATCAGTTTTGATGAGTTAAATCCCGCTTTTCCCCTATGTTTGATGGTCAAAAAATCCCATGTTTGCTGCTAAATCCACCATGAACCCGGACAAGCCAACAGTGATAATATGTGATTTTATGGGGCTAGGGGTCAAAATTATCAACCACGCAAAACGGATGGTTAGTACCATTAAATACCCAGAAATATCTACCATAGTTATATCATATTGGCTAAATATATATATATATATGTATACTGAAACTAAACCATTTTGTGGTTCCATGTGGCGCAAAATTGGTGCTCTAAACTAGTGACCCATTCCCACAAGTGATATTTTCATGGTCAGAATTCACTACATTTTTTCTTTCTAAAACCACTGAAATCAGACACTGTTGATGATTAAATACGCATAGTTTGATGATGTTTGATGCTTAACTCATCTCAAAATCCAGGTCAAAATATGTTAAAATCACATAAAATCACAGAGTTTTCTCGGTAAACACCCATATTTTTCATCGTTCAACGCTTCAACGCCTTGGCCGGATCTGCTGCACGATCCGCCTCTAGGAGAGCCACGACCTGATTTGAAACAAGGCTGGCATATCAATCCTAATGGATTATAAGATTTCTATATATTTACCCTCTGGTAAACGTTAGCAAAAAACTATGGAAAATCACCATGCTATTAATGGGTAAATCCACTATTTCAATGGCAATTTTCAATAGCTATGTTTGTTTACCAGAGGGTATCTCATAGAAGTCTAATGGATTATAGTTGTGATGATAGTTCTATGAGATACGATTGTTTCAAAGGTTGGCTAGCATATGAACCCTAATGGTTTCTAATGGTATACTATTAATCCTAGTGATCAATGGATTACATGGTCAGTCTTTGGTAGTCCACAAAAAAAAGATCTTTTGCTGGTTGTGGTTATTTTCCATCTACATATTTATATGTGGCAGAAAACTCAAGGAATAGTTTCTACCTATCCAAGGTTGGGAGTTAAATGGTGATCACTGCAACTGTTGCCCTGAAAAAGACTGGTCTCATGGGATCACCATTGGGCAAAGTTGTTGCGATGCGAGAGGAACCAGGAAGACAAGTGGAGATTTCTCCAGCACACTTGATCAGATCATTGAAAGATACTATTACTACAATCTGGTTGGTGGTTTAAACCATCTTGAAAAATATTAGTCAATGGGAAGGATTATCCCATGTATTACGGAAAATAAAAAATGTTTGAAACCACCAACCAGACAATTGTTATGTTTGACGTTCTAAACTACACTATACAAAAAAACTACACGCTTGTTTTAGACAATCCATGACAATCCTGGAATCCTGCTTGGGCTTGTACCATCTTCAGAAAGGTCAACAACCATGTTTAGAAAATGTTGCTTACATCATCCTCCAGAAAAAACACAGTAAACATGTGCAAAAATGCAAGAATTAGTGCCAAGAAAGACCCAAAAACATGACTACATAACTTAATGACCACGCCACAGTGGGATATGACATGTTCCGCCATCAAAATGGCCATGGCGGAACAACCCTTCACCAGTCAGGCCAGGAATAATCCTGATTGGTAGTGGCAAATATAAATACATAATGTATTTATTTATTTATTTATTTATTTTATTTATTTATTTATTTACATTTGTATATATATACACAGTACTATGTGTTATATATATAATGTTATACATACATGTATATATTATGTGTATATATATATTATGTTATATATAATGTTATATAATTATATATATATTATGCTATATAATTATATGTATATTATGTTATATATAATGTTATATATATATAATGTTATATACTGTATATAATGTTATATATATATAGTAATTGTAATTCATAATGCATTACAATAATATACAATACATGATGTTCAATTGATTTGCTGGGTAAGACAGAACTCTTTGCCAGTTCATACCAAGTAACTGCCAATTGCAGAAGTGCATCCGGTCCACCCTCAAAGCCTGTTGCACATTTGGGGGCCATGTGAAACTTGCAAGTGACGAGAGTACTAAGTACCCATATGCTCCATGGTGCTGGTATATTTACCTACAAAACTGGGTGATTTTGCTCGGGCAAATGTTGGTAAAGATTCCAGCACCATGGAGCATATGGGAGATAAAATAGTACAGTTTGGTGAGAAATGGGAAAGCTCTATGGCTGGGTTTACGACAGTTACAGCATGTTACAGCTAAGAATTCATGGTAAAAGGTGGTGCCCCCGTGATAGCGAAATCGCTAAGTTGGTGAACATGACTCCAATAACTATATACAGCTTGTAGGGAATAGATCTATATTATCTAGTCTATACTTCATGGGGGGTTGTAAACCAACAAACACCACTTTTTCGGGGGCACCTTGTATGATAACCTTGTCATGTCATGTCATGTCGTAACTGGTACTGGTTTCAACATGTTTAACCCATCGCTTAAATATTCTCAACGATGATCCCAGGATGCACTGCGAAAAAAATGACTTGGATTTTTTAAAACCGTGGGAAAGAGGAAACACAAATAATTCAAATAAACATCCGTATAGAAAACACGAAGCGGTGATATGTTGCTTCACGTCTCATCCCTTTTCGTCCCTTTTTTGTCCTTTGTTGGTTGGTTATATAGTTTATGGTTGTTAAATCCGCATTTCTTTGTTTCAAAGCACATACCAGTACGATTTTGGATGGTAAACTATCCATTTATGGCTTTATGTCAGTATTGTTCATAAAACATGAGAAATACTAGTTTTGCTTGGTACTGTAAATCCTCCATATTTGATGCCTCAAAGCAATATTTAAAAACAACAAGCCGGAATGAAGCAGGCATGATTGGTAAATCATATTCTTTCATTCATGTTTCATGATTGTATCGCCTCCCCAAACTAATGATATAACTGGTAAATGGATGTAAATGGATGTTCCTTCTCCCCAAATATGGTACAAAAAGTGGTTTTGATCCATCCCCATAGGTCCCCATATCATAGGTTGTACAAAAATCCAATAAGGCAGTACTAATCACTGACGATGATCACCATTCCACCGAAGCTGCAAGCTGCTCACTCTGAACCTCCCAAATCCTGCCAGCTCTCGACCAGGCGACGTGCTTCTAAGACCTGAAGCGTTGCTGGGGGGGTAACACCCTCTGGTAAACGTAGCAATGGACAAGTCCTTATGAATGGAGGTTTTAATGGGAACATGATTAAAGTTTTTCCATTGCCATGTTTGAGTACTGGAGCATGACAATAGTTAATTCTGGTTACTTCTGAATAAGTCATGTTAATTCCTGTAACCCAAATCGGAAAGATAGACATGTGGGGTGAAATGTCCAAGTGAGATATGTTCGGTATAATCTCAAGCGCAACGTGGATATTCATGTGAATAATCCCGAAAATAACCAGGTTCTATACATATCTATACCCTCTGGTACATAGCTATTGAAAATCACCATTTTTACTGGGAAAACTCACTATAAATGGCCATTTTCAATAGCTATGTTGGTTTACCAGAGGGTACATCAACATGAAACATCATACCTAGCAAGAAATTGCCACATGCCACCGTCGTTTAAATCCTCATGATTCAAACGGTTTCCACCGACTGGTTGCTTCATGTTGCTTCTACGGCTCACGCCATGGCAATCCAATTTATTTGCCGCAACAATTCCAGGATGTCATGCTCTTTTACGTTCTTGTTCAAGATAGAATTGGAATCTTCACAATTTCTTGCATAGGTATTATTGCGTGTTCACTTCAAAATTGTGGTTGATTCAATGTACCTCGCAACGATGGCAAAAATTGCGGAAACCTATCAAATCATATCAAGCCCAGTTTATATAAATGATTTCAAAGCGGGAACTATTTACGAGTTACCTCAACAAATGGAAAACATCGCATCGCTCATCACCAAAGTTGCAACAAAACCACTCCACATCAATCCATAATCCACCAATTAAATATATTAAATCTATTTAAATCTGCATATCCTTTAAAACCTCCAGAACATGATCTTTTCTGAAAGCCATCCATTTCTAACCGCGGCCTCTGCAGCGCATTCGGCTCCAGCCGCCTTAGCGCGGCAGATACCAGTGCTTTCCGTGCCGTGTGCCACAGCAAACGCTATGCACGGTGCCTTCATTTCCCTGTGAAAAAACGCAATTACCCTCTGGTGAACTAACATAGCAATGTAAAATCACCATTTTTAATGGGAAATTCCACTATAAATGGCCATTTTCAATTGCTATGTTAGTTCACCAGAGGGTACTTGCTGCAGGATTGAAAGTTTGAACTTGAAAACTCTATGACCTTGGCACACAAAAAAACACAGCTCGGATTCTTGACCAACCAACTAATATGATCTCAAGTTGCCGTTGGAGATGAGCTGGGAAGTTTTTTTTTTCACGACTCGCGGTAGTGAATTGAACAGAAATCCTAAGAGAGGTCGGTGGACTTCCGTAAAGTGTCTGAAAATCAAGGATCGGCACCCCAATTCATTGCCATCTTGATGGGGAAACTGATGAAGTAGGAGATTTGACAAGAATAAGGCATGGTTTCCAATGGGATTAAACTGTAGTGCAATTGGGGTTGCTACTAGATCAGTGGAGTTGTAAGATGTTTTAATATGTTATGAAAATAATAAGATGCATGACAGATAGACGTCAGCAAATTGCGAATACTATTTGGGGGAAGTGCGTATATTTAGACTACCTAGTAGTCCATATCCCCAAAACAAATGCTAAGTCGGGATGGAAAAAACCTACAATGATGGGTACTAGAATACTTGATCGTGTTGTAGTTGATCACCATTGCTGGTATCTTGGTCAAAAAACAAAAGTTGATCAACCAGAATCAATCCGGGTTTGTCACCACTATATCAAAAGAGAAGTCCATAGAAGTCCACTTGATATATTCGTTTTCAATTAACCAATTCATTTGGGAATACATAGGTCTGAAAAAAAAAAACAGGGACCCCAGGCCATCGTTTGGCCTCCACATTGTTTACCTTCCCTTCATGTTTTATAGGGGGGGCTTATTATAATACGATGTTAACATTATATTAATCCAAACCATGTTATAGTTCCTTATTGCATTGTGATTTATAAAGCTTCACTCATCACCATAAATACCCTCTGGTAATGACTAACAGTTTGCTATTGAAAATGGACCATTGAAATAGTGGATTTTCCCATGAAACATGGTGATTTTCCATAGTTTTTTGCTAACGTTTACCAGAGGGTACAACAGCTGCAGGTCATCATCAATTCCCTGGCGCCCCGTCTGGCTGCCCTAGCCCCGTCGTGGCGGCGAAATGCACGCCGCAGCCGCGCAGTGAGCACCACAGCCTCTCGTCCCTGGCATGGGGAAGATGACGAAAAACATGACGATTCATCATGTGATGGAACGGGGGTTATAACATGTTATAATATGTTATAACGCTATAACATACGGTATAAGCTATGTTCAGACTCAGTGACTAAGCCATCTTGTGGGTTTGTCTCAAAATCAGGATATACATGGATATGCATGATACCCTTTAAGAACAGTTTTCATGGGAAAATGAGGCTTTAAAATGCGTTAAATATGTTCAAACCATGGCATAGAATGTGTTCGCAATTTTGAAACAAACCCGAATGAGAGAGTTTGACCAAAATGGTTAAATGGCCTTTAACGAAACAGCCAGAGAGAATCAACATGGAGTTTTCGATATCTCCATACCCATGACGGATCCTAACGGTGCTGCTATATATGGTGTGCCATGAATCCCATCAACAAAAACCCCATTCATGTTAGCATATACCCTCTGGTGAACTAACATAGCAATGGAAAATGGCCATTTATAGTGGATTTTCCCATTAAAAATGGTGATTTTCCATTGCAAACTGTTAGTTCACCAGAGGGTATACCAGCACCAGCCGGATCCGTCATGGGAAAGCCGTTCCGGAAGCCCCAAAATGGTGCTATGAAACCTTTCCCCTACCGTGCCGTCCGAGCCAAGCCTGTCCGGCTCCAGTGAGCAAGGGCAAGGCATCCGCGGCCTTGTTGGATTTTGAAACTGGCCGGATCACTCAGCAAAAATGGACATGAAGTCACAATGAAGTCGCAAAAAAAAAAGCTTCTGATATATTAAACAGCAAAAAGATGAGCATGATGAGCATTGAAAAAGGGCCAACTTCAAAACTTACGATGATAGAATATGATATAATGATGAATCAAACATAATTTGGTGACTCTCCGAAAATTGAAACTTGATAGAATCTCATAGAGGATGTGCACTGGATGAACTGTCATTTTTATGTTTCGAATGTTTCGCGAACAAAGCTTGGGACTTTAGCCGAGCTAAAGCTACACATGGACATGGGGGTCTAAAATGCAATTCGAATGCAATGAATTCGACCATGAAAAATCGAGCTCTAGCCTACAGCTCGTACGGTGCGATAGTATCTTGTATCTTATAGCATCTTATAGCAGTGTATTATGAAAAAAATATAGGACATGTAACCGATGTAACCAACAGAAATGGAACACCTTCCAATAAACCTTAAGGGATAGCACTGGATAGGTCATGCCAATATTCGGACAGCATTTTCTGTTACAAACAATGGCTGCAGCGTTGGCAAATCCCCTGGGAAGCCCGGGCTGAAAGGTAACATAGGTGCGGCTTCAGATCAAAGAAGCAATGCGCCCTGGCGTCTTGTCAAAATTTAGGCGGTTTGAAACTGTTTTTGCTGTGTGGATTCCAGATTAGAGTTGTTTACCCATCTATAGATCATCCCCCCGAGGAAAAAAAACAACAAAATCTGTACTAGAGTTACTAGAGCCTCAGATCAGTTTTCGTCTATCAACACTGTCGCTTGATGGGTCTCCCACATTTCGATACAGGCTCATTGAAAAAAAAACACATACATCCTGATGATCATTCCCATATGCTCCATGCTGCAGGAATATCTACCAACGTCTCAGCCAAAGATCACCCAGTCTTGCTAGGTTACTAGACACCAGCACTATGGAGCATATTGCATATGAGCATGAGGTTTGGTTTCATTACAGCGCCCCATATGCCTTCTTATCCTCTTATCCCTGGGTATCCACCTCGTGTCCCCTCTTTCTGTGCCAAAAGCCTCCAGTCGTATCCCCATGATATCCTCACGTTGTCCCATTAGAGGTTCTTTTTTTGTATCCCCAAACAAGACACATGAAATCAGTAATTAGTTGTATCCCCATATACCCCCATTGTTGCCATCCCTATATTCCTACTATGATCCCCATGTATATATATATACCCATCATCATTGGCTAAATGCATTAGAAAACATAATTCAACATCCGATTAAAACCCATTGAACCCCTATGGAAATCCCGCTTATCCGATAAAACTCCATTAAATTCCATTTATCCATATGGGGGTTTCCTAAAATTGGGGTATCCCACTGGCTGGATGGTGTATAATTATGGAAAATCCAACACTTGAAATGGATGATTTGGGGTAATGGGGTATCCCCTATATATTCTAGGAAACCTCCATATATTTGTTCCATTTAAAATCCCATTAAAAAAAAAAAAAAAACTTTGAAAATCACATGATATCCCTATGAAACTCCCATGAACTCTCACCGCCTGCCGCTGAAGCGCTGGATGAAACCTAAGAGCACTTTCAGCAGCTCCTGCGGAGAAAAACAGCTAAAAGTCCATTGAAATAGAGTTAAAGAAAACATAGGGAAACAGGGAGCGATTTGAACAAGGGTCTGGAATTATAGTTGTGATTTTCAATATCATGGCTTTGCTGGATGCTAAATCCGCGATCAAAACCCGTGAATCCGTGAACGGTGATCTATTCAGCAATTCTACATGGTCTATACAAACGGGACATCGGATCGTCCCTTGTGATCATTTGAAAAAAACAACAAAACCCAGCGGGTGAACGATCACCTGCGACCACGGGTCCCTGGCGCTTGGCGCTTCATGATACATTCATATACATTCATGATATCTAATGATATCTAATGATCAATTCACTGACGTTTGACATGTACTTAATGTAGTTGTAACATCTTGTAACATCTTGTAACTTTCTACACAAAGTGGGGTCCCTGGGACAGATCAATCTGGATTCCAGGGATCTGCAGGGGATGTTGAACTTTGACCATCTTGCCATGTGGAGAAGGTCCTCTCATGAAGTAGTTTGGGGGTTTTCAAAAAATGGATCCCCAAGTCACCATGGGTAAACCCATACTAAGCCATGGTCTACTGACTTGGATGACTTGGATGATTTGGGGTACCCCCATGACTTAGGACCTAGGAAACCTCCACTAAAAAGGAAACAATTCCCCTCAAATTTCATCACGATCTGCTGCTGTGTCAGCGTGTCGTGAGGCCATGGGGATTTTTTTCCGGCAACGATGCTCGGGTCTCAGGTGCCATCAAACGTGGCTGGCTGGAAAATCCGCTATGAAAGATAAGAAGATCATCGGAAAGTATCGGGAAAATCACCCCAAAAATGGAGGTTTATAGCTGGGAAAATCATTTATACATGTTCAATTGCCACGTTTGATTAGCGGTAGTCTCTGTTGCTGTTCTGAACAGGGCAAGATGGCAAGATCGCAAGATCCGGAAGTTTGGCCAGTACAACATAAAATCGACCAAAACCAACCCATCCAGAAAAGTCTCCCAGTATTACCATCTGATTATTTAACATAGCCATGGAAATTTGCACATTTATAGATGGTTTACCGGTTTACCTATTAAAAATGGACCATTTTCCATGGCGAACTGTTAGTCATAACCAGATCATAATCATATCATATCATATCATATCATGTCATATCATATCATATCTCTATACGTCCCAATCATGCGGGTGGCTTCATAGCGCCATTTTTCTTGCCATCCATCATTCGCCATTGTCACAAGGGTTTACCAGCGGGATCATCTATGGCTATTGTTGGTTAAATTCCATAGATATTCCCATCAGATTCCCAATACATTCTCTCCCCACTGCAACTCCTCAACATCCTCCTGCTTCTGTTCTGAAGACTTCGCCAAGGCGCACCTCACTTGGACTTTTCATGTTCCATGGATATTCGGTCTCTACGATGAAAGAAGGCATTTAAGAAAACAAAACATGCGATAACAAAATGGGGATATCATAGGGATAGTCTTCGATACCCTGATTTTATCATGGGGACAAAAAAAATCAGCTACATTTAGGGGATTGAACCAACCATCATGAGGATATCATTCAGATATGATAGGGATATGATAGGGATATGATAGGGATATGATAGGGATATGATAGGGATATGATAGGGATATGATATATCATGCGGATGATTTGGTTCAGTTTTTTTTTCCTTAGAAATCCATTGGTTCAAAGCTGGTGTTCAGCCACTGTTGCCAACTATCAATCACCATTAATCACTATATTTATCACTATGAATCATTATCAATCACTGTAAGCCACTTTAAACCACTATCAATCAGTATATCAATCACTATATCAATCACTATACTAGTTCATATTGATTCTATATACAGTATCATGTATATAATTGTATACATATATAATATACATCCATTAATATCCATATATTGATGTTGGTCATTTATTCATAAACATAAACATTTATTATTAATCAGTGGTTAATTATCAATTGTGTTTTAATCATTATTACCCATCTATTTAAAATGCGAATCATTAACATAGACCCACTTAAAATCAATTATTTTCAGGGTCCCGCTGTAATTTTACCACAGGGTAACCACTATTAACCGCTATGATAGAAACATCTATTAACAATGATTCACCATTATTAACCAGTATATCAACCATTAATCACCAGTATCAGTATCAGTCATCAATCATCATCAATCATTAACCATCAACATTATCATTGTGTTTTAATCATTATCAACCATCTATTTAACATAAGATTCATTAACATAGACCCTGGCAGTTATTAACGGGTAGGAAATTGTTTGGGGATTTTTTTTTTTTAGTTTGGGGAATTTTTTTTGGATTTCCGGTTCTCACCATTTTCCATGCTATTTGGAGCATTTTGGAGCTGGAAACTGCCATTTCCACGGTATGTGCAACGGTTTTGAGTTCGAACCTCTCATTTTCCATTGTATTTTCCACGGTATTTGCAACAGTTTGCAGCATGTTCTGTCCATTT
>Ga0126342_10008925_pt1 | contig 17959 bp, 12 predicted proteins | sample Cyp1metagenome_FD_92528 | JGI IMG/M metagenome (GOLD analysis project Ga0126342, IMG submission 92528) | Coral microbial communities from Lord Howe Island, Old Settlement Bay, Australia - Cyphastrea 1 metagenome | ecosystem: Host-associated > Invertebrates > Cnidaria > Coral ... | reverse complement strand
CGTTGTCTTCTTCATCACCAGGGACTTCGGAAGCTGGAGCATCAGGACAAACTCCATCCAGGAGATCCCATAGGTCTCGGTCTGAGACATCTGACCGCATCGACGTCTGATATCGATTGCGTCTGAACGCATTATATATATATTATGTATAATATATTATATGTATTGTGTATATATATATACATAACTCAGCCATCCAAAAAGGGAAAACAACTCAAGGCGGGGGGGGTCCAATTTTGAGACATGTCCCAATTACAAACTTACAATTGTAAGTATAAGCAACCAGGCACAGGCAGCCCCAAATCTCGTCTCTCTCCTCCCTGGCCTTCTGACTGCCACTTGGTGAAAAGGTTCACACCCTGGCATCCGCAGTTTCACAGGTGTTGCCACCGGATAGCACAAAAGTAGAACAGTTGATCACTGGATTTTTGGAAGGGACCATCTGGAAACCAGTGTTTTTCCCAATCAAATTTGGAGGTTTCCTGCAATCTTTCCTTTGAACCAATTCTGGGGATTAGATTTCTAGCCCACGCCATTGTTCATGCTTCGCGACTGAAGGGATCAATCCTTAAGCCTCATCATGCCAGAGCCGGAAGTTGTTGCCACCATGGAAGCGCGTGACCAAACCAGCCGCGTGCCATGTGGCACCGCAGGTTAGCTCACCCTGGTGGATGTCCAATCGTTTTTGGTGGTCCCACGGTCCCACTCGTCATTTCACTCTACTCTTGTTGAACTTTTTGGACATGCCTCCAATCCAATTTGGACTGTAAGTTTCGGTCAAAAGTTTTCAAACCCATCAGATTCTGAGACTATGCACTACTGCTTCGCATTTGACCATTCAATTTTCGATGTATCCAATTTTTGCCCAACAACTTGCGCGACACCTTCTCGAAAAGGACACACTTCACCCCTTGCTTGGCAAGATTGTAGAGCATGGCACAGCCGGTAACACCGCCACCCACAATGACACCTGTCCAACAGGCAGGTGAAAGCATTAGCATGCACGTGTGACAGGTGCTTTTGTCTCAAGGACTTTGGCTTTGAAGGGTTAAAAGGGAGCTTGTCAACATGTGGCAGTGTAGGGTGGTTTCTTTAACGTGCCCGGCAGAAGGAGCTAGATGACCTCCGACAGGTAGCCACAACCATCATTTTTGACCTATAGATTCACTGAGTTTTTTTTGTCCATGGGCTTCAGACTGGGATGTTCGGCCAAAGTTCAACTCACCACCAATGCACCTGAATAGTCACGACTAGAACCTTGCTGCCACAGCCGGCTGGCTGCTCGGGTAGAATTTCCTCCTTGAGCAGGGCACAGGCTTGGACGATCTCATGACGTTTCCCTGTGCTTGAAATGGTAGCGGCCCATCCTCACAAGTTGCCTACTAAAGAACTCATGCAGCTCAAACAGGGCGTCGGGAAACGTTGATGTATCCTATTATATGTCTCGTAGTTTACATGTGGTTTTTGTCCTTTAGAACTGCAGCTGAGTCGCTTGCAGCGCGCCACATACTTGGGAAAAAGACGTGCAACGACCAAGGAAGACTACTGAGAGGCTATGCTCTATTTGGGCCGAAACCAGGAGGGAAATCCATTCCAAGCGATGCACGAAGAAGACTTCTCTCACTGAGCATGTAGAGGCTGTGTGTGTGTGTTTTCCCAGATTCAAAGGCTTGACTTGGTATCAAGATATAGCAAGCACATAAGAAGCCACAGCAAAATCGCAAATCTGGATGACAGCAATATCGCTTCACCAGTAACAGTGATTCCTGGCAATCTCGACGTGCAAAGAGTTTCCCTGACCCACCGCACTTTGAGGATGATAATTAATGATAATCTATTAATCTATGGATATCTATTGAATCTATTGTCCGCATCTGGCACGCTCTCGAAATTGGAGACACCCAAACATAAACCATCATAAACCACAAATACACTCTCTCATCTGCTGAATGTGTTGGGTGCCATCATGAAGTCATCAATGCTTCAGGCTTCAGTGTCCCTGAGCATCAGCTAGCCTCACTTTTCCGTCCAGCAGCAGTTTGCTTGTCGCCTCGCAAGCAAAAAACCACGATGGAGAGCGATTTTCAAGTCAGGAAACTCCAAACTGGGAATCTGCCACTCAAATGATTCAGTGCCATAGCTTGTATTTATTCGCCAAGCCAGTCTCAAGACCCCCACGACACTGAAAGGAATTGTATTGAGTCCTTCCCACATGCTTGCCGTAGAAGTCATGGCAGAAATACTATGCTTCAAATTAAACATTGCGACGTCGTTCCACTTGCAGCTTTTGCAAATCAACTTCCTTCACATTCCTTGGCTCCCAAGATCCAAATGAAGTAAATGGCGAAAGGGGATGGCTCCGAAAATTCTGACCCTGCTAGGAACTGCTGAAACCTCTATCAGTCGGCCTCTGTCTGCAGTAAACATCTTCTGGCATTGGAAATCCCCGATCATCTTCATTTATCGCCATGCATAGATGTATAGATCATATTCTTCAAAATTGGCGATTTCCCATTGACATCCATCTTTGCAGGAAAGCAAAACTGCCCAAAAACAACAAACTCATCCAAGAGCAGCCTTCGTTTCGCTTCTTGTGGAAGCTTAGCCCACCCTGCCATGGTGCTGGAACAAAAGCCTTGACCCATTGTTCTGGGATTGATGTAATTATAGATTATAACATATTATTATAACTTTTTACTCTGTAGAATAAGCGACTTGCATAAGTGTTGAAAATCCCTAAGGAAAATTCAAACAACCCCTGCACTATCTGCAAACGAATGCAGGAGTCCATCGAGTGTCTTCTAAAAACCTCAAGGACTTCACATAGGTTTTCACAGTTTTCCAGAACTCAGATCCAGCAGACCCAGCCGTGTGACCTGTCGAATTTGCCGCCAATCTTCAAAGTTCAGCACCCGACGACGCAGCTGAAGCAGCTCTGCTAAACGAACCTCTTCATTGGACCTGGGCCGTGGCCGTGTGGACCTTGGAGGTGCCCCTCTCTGAGATCTACTGTGTTCATTTTGATCATTTTTCCTTGAGCCTCTTTCAGTTTGTTGGGTCATCTTTGTAAGGTCTCCAACCCCTCCAAGCCCACACTTACGCAAGCTGGACAGCCGCATCCAGCAGAAAAGACCCTCCTACACCTGTGAGTACAACGAGTCCAAGGCCCCCCACGCGTCCATGGTCAACTGCATATCCTGCGGCTGCACTATGCCCAGCTTTCGGCATAGGGCGGCCACCTGCCAAGCCACTGGAGTTGGCTCTCTCCCAGATTGGGATCCCTTTCCAAATGTCGACTTTGAAAATAGTGAATGACAGAACTGCATAGCTTGGCCCGAACGACTGCTAGCGTGCCTCATCTTCAATCTCCTTCATCTTGCTCTCGCGGTCAAATCTGGCAATGCGAGGGAACTGATTCAGAATTCAGAGATCGCAGACTATATCTGTTTTTCAAAACCGACATTTCAAGCTCCTTCACCCTGTCATCAAGGTACCTTTCGCCCTCACTTCCAACATCTGCCAACGGACATTCAGTGTGCCATTGACACATTGACCTCCCAACCACCCATGAAACTCGCTGAAATTTCCCATCCCTGCGCCACATGCAGCTCTGCACTCCATCGCTGGTCATGCCCTCATGTCTCGTTGCCAGCTCCAGCTCCGCCAGAATGGCATCGTGACCCTCTGCAAAGCTCAGCAGCACGGAACGGCCAGACCTCGCTATTGGATGCTGCAGGGATGCTGAGGTCAGGAGGTCCGTTCGGAATGGGAAACAAAATCCTGTCGCTTCAACGTGTGTCTGGACGGCAGAATGCGCAACTCTTCCCCTTGCCTATTGACCCAGTGTCTGCGGCTGCGACAAGTTGTTCTCTGATGCCAAGTGACCCACCCAAGCAGGGCCGCAGAAGCCGGGTGACCTTGGAGTCTCTGTGCGGGATGTGTCGCGGCGCCGTGTGACCATCTCCTTAAATGCGTTGCAAAGGAACTCCAACCCTCAACTTACAAGGTCAATTTGAAAGTCAAGGAAGATGATGGAACAGAGTGATTGTGCACGAGCAATTGCATGATGGATCAACTGAATAGGCTGAGTTTCTGAATTTGTATTCTGGATCCTCTGCCAAGGCATCAACTACTCTCAGCATTGCCTTCAGTGTCCGGTCCTCCTTGCAAGACGCCACAGGACACAACGGTCAGCGTGGACAAACAGTGCGAATGCATGGAGAGAAATGAAAATTGTGCTATCCCTTAAAATGGCATAGCTTCTGCTAAAGCAAGCTGCCGAAATCTGCAAGCCCCTCTATATAGTTGCTCCACTGCCTTTTTCTCAGCCTTCCATGCAGTTTTCGCTCTCATGCCTTGTGCGCCTCTTTGTGCAAGGCCTTCCCCAGGTTTATTTGACCCGGGGGGGTGGGTTTGGGCAGACTTGAGCGACGGCGGTTCAGCGTTGTGTCTCAACTGCTGCCAGTTGCTCCACTGCCTTTTTCTCAGCCTTCCATGCAGTTTTCGCTCTCATGCCTTGTGCACCTCTTTGTGCAAGGCCTTCCCCAGGTTTATTTGACCCATCCGTTCCATCTGAGTTCGTCTGAATCAAAACAAACCAAGCTGAAGCAGGAATTGCAGCTGCAGTGAACACCTTCAAACGCTCTAACAGTGCAGGAAAAGACAATGCCAGCTCCATGACTCTGTCTTTCACTTTCCTGGGCAAACGTGGAAAGAAGACCGTGGATGAAATCTCTTGAATGTAGATCTCCATAGTCCTAGGTGCCAACCAACGGCCCCTACGTCTGACCAGCTCTGCATCTTCTGTGATCATAAGAAGGTGTGTTGCGCCACCTGCTCTAAGGCTTCCAAGGTCAAGGGCACGCTCCTGGCCTTGCCTATCTGTTGGAAGCCCTACTGCTTTCAGGAGTTGCTTGAACCTGGTACGCAACAGCTGTGGGGAAAAAGGCCAAAGCCTGCTGTCACCTTTCAAACTTCCAAAAACGCAAGCAACAAGCTCCACAAGATCTTGATAGTCAAGCTTTGACATTTGATGTCTTGCAGCCTTGTAGCGAGTCTTTGGCTCCTTGACCTTGAGGTACACTGACATGTTTGAAAACAACACATCGTGCGGCAAAACCAGATCATCGCGAATGGCATGCATAACCTCACCGATCCGGCAAACTGCTCCCCAAGACAGAGCTATGGCCCCCGCAACCAACGGCCAACCCCAAAGAATTGCCGTACTCAGAAGCGCAAGTAAAATCTGAAATGGGCAAGCCGTGTGATGCTCGCTGGGTTCCTCTTTGACCCACCAGAAAGCCACATCCCATGCCCCTGTGAGGAGCCGCCTAATGCTAGGCTTTGCAGCTGCCACAGCGTTGATCGTTTCCGAAAAATGTGAGTATGGACGCCCTGAGGTGTAAAGCTCCTTCCCATAAAGCACTAACCATTGCACCAAAACTTCTGGGTTGAGATAAGAGTTTGACAGCAAAAATGACAGGTCTCCACCCCTTTCACCAACCCAAGATGCAAAAGTCTCCAGCAGCTTTTCACGGTTCGTCCTGGTAACCTGTTGGACCGGTCTGCCAGTTTGGAGAGGCTTCAGGCTGCGACTAGCAGCTCTTGCCTCATCCTGACGATTGCGCGGGAGCATGCCATGGCTGAAATCTACCACTACCAGAGCTAAAAACAAAATCCATCTAACTACTGGCCCCTCGCCCGGAAAACCCAGAGTGGAGTCAAAATCCAAGAGATGACGATAGAAATCCACTGGTGGGGAGGATGAGCGGAGGCGTGGATGATGGATGGATAGGGCTCCACATGGCACGTGGTATTTGCAGCAAAGTCCAAGGAAGAGAGAAGTCCAATTGGAAATCCAACGACGCAGCCGAGGCAACTCTGCAAGCCTGAACAGCCCTTCAAGGTCAAGGGATGAGAGGCAAGAGGGCGATGTCTTCTGAGATCGAAGGGGAGCATCCCTCGTGGGATCATCTGCAATGTTGAGTCTGGTAGGGCAGAAATGAACTGAGAGGTAGATTCCAAAGCAGAGTGAAATGACTGCCACCTTTCGCAAAAGAAAAAGAAGCGCTCTTGAGGATGATCTCCCTTTGGCAAGTGCTCGCACGCAAACATTGGAATCCAAAAGGAGAAGAACCTTTCCTCCACCTCTGAGGGCTGCCTCCTTTACTGCTTTCAAGGCGCTGGTCAACTCCAACACATTGATGTGAGAAACGCCATTCCACCGCCAAACTGCTCCCAACTTCCAACTTGAAACTTTCATGACCTCATTGACAAAGACGCTCTCAAGCCCTGAAAAATCCAAACTATGCTGCCGCACGTAGCCATCCAAAGCTCGTATGTGCTTGGCAAAAAGCTCTGCCAACGCCTTTGCCAAACCTGGGCAGTAAACTGCCGAGCCCTTCGTGTACTGGCCCTCAATCTTGACATGAGAGTGGTCTCTTGTGCAAGGACGGCAAATGGAGTGAGGGAGCATGTTGCATGTCAAAAATCTGAACTCCTTCTGGTGAACACTGCCAAATGAACAAGAGGCTGTAAACGCCTCCTCCACATTTTCATACCTCAGAAGCCTCTTCCACTCCTCCAGCCATGCCATCTTGGACCGTCTCGGGGCCTCTATCAAAGCAACCACAAGAGCATGAATACAGGCAAGGAAAATGGTAAAGCATGCAAATGCGAGCTTGTTGCCAACCCATACCTTCTGGCTCTTCTGGTTGAAACCACGCGGCTGCGTGTAGCTTCTGCAAGGAGGGTATGCTGCTGGGGAAAAAGTTGTACAAGGAGGTTCAAGTGCTACAGCCTTCACTCTACGATTCTGAACCATGAAAAGAAGCCACTCAATTGCACGCAAATCCAAAAGGTTGTAATGCTGCGAAAAAGTGATGTCAAAGATTGGTCCAACTACGAAGCCCATTGCTGCAACCTGCTCCGAAACAACTCCAGAGCCTCCGCAGACCTCAATGAAGTCATAGTACTGAGCTAGCGGCCTCTGAGCTGAGACCTGTTCGCCAGGATTGCAACATCGAGGCAAAAAGCCCCCTTCTGCTTCTGCGCTATTCTGCAAGGCCTGCCAATCTTCCTCATCAAAATCCTCGGCTGCCTTCAACACATCCTTCGGCCACGGCTCCAACATAGTGTAGCCACCCTTAAAATCTCCAGCTTGCCAGAGGGGAAGCGCAATGTCTTCTGGAATTTCTGCAGAAACAAAAGCTCCCTTGTGGTTGGAAGCATCCGATGCAAAAATCCATGAAGCCAGCGGAGCCTTGACATCCGTGGACATGATAGGCAAAAGCACTGCAGAAAGAATAAGTTCCTCTGCTGCTGCTCTGGGCAAAGAGCGCAAGACGGGACGCTCTGGGTCTAGTTCTGCAGGAGGGATGATCTTGAAAAGCTCATTGAAGACTGCCATGCCACATTTGCGAAAGCAAAAAGCTGAAACCAAACCTCCAAGAAGTGAAGAGTGCAGCGCATCTGTAGTACAGGGATACCTGCTTGCTGTCGCTGCTATCCAAGACAGAGACAAACGTTTGGCTGCTGGTGCTGCAACCGGCAGGCATCCCTGCTCCACCACGCAGGGTCTTGAATCAATCTCCGCACCGACAACTGTGGCCAATGTTTGGTCAATCACATCCTTGTGGTCGGAGCCGTCCAGCCCAAATTTGCTGTAGGTTTCCTTTGCCTTCAAAAAAGCCTTCTTTGCAGGGCTGGGCATCCCCTCAGGCCCGCTTGACAAAGCGCCAATGTCAACAGGGGCAATGCAAAAATAATCATCAATGCACAATCCTTGATAGACAGGGCTAGGCCTGATAAGACGGTCGGTCAGCAACCTTCCAGCATCTTGAAGCAAACCCGCACTTTGCAACAAGCCAACATGCGCAGAAATTCCAAACTCGACTCCAAGATGATCACCTTGAAGAATGGCAGTGAAAGCACCATAGACTGGGGCATCCAAGGTCGTTGGGAAGAAATCCTGCCGGTGGCCGGCCAGATCGTCCCCATGGACAGTGCGATCAACCTTGTGTCTCTGCGCCTTTGCCCTCTCTGTGTAGTGCTGGTATGCCTTGAACTGCACAAAGTCTTTAAGCTGCATAGGGGGCCAAACAATGTTGCTTCTGCTGCGCTCAAAACTGGTGCCCAGCTGATGGTAATAGTCTGACCTGTCCGTAATGCAAACCTTCAAGCCACAATCTCGAGGAACGCAAAGACGCCCAATGAGAGGACCGACTGGGAGGGACTTCGAAGGGCCTGGCAGCCTCGCCTCCCAAGCATTGCGTTCTCTTCGATCCCCAATCTGTCTGTCATATTGTGGATCCTTGTAGGCATTGAAGATCTTGACGCGCCCCGACTCACCTGTGGTGATGGAGGACTTGGGGTGCAGCGCCAGAAGTCCTAGCTCATCCCATCTGCGAAAAAGTTGTAAAACCGTCTCCTTTTTGTCTACCTCAAAATTTGGAACACCCCTCTCAAAAACGGGATGAGACAGCTCCAAAACCTGCGGCTCTTGAAAGGCCATGTAGAGCTCTGGATCCAAAAAAAGAGTAGGGTCCCACTGGCCCCTTCCACTGAGTTTGAGACGGTCGGGCCTCAAATTTGAAAAAGGCATCAACTGAGGAAAAGCTGAATTGTCAGGCTTCACAGGCAACCCACTAGCCTGCTCACCATACGGCCTGGAAGACAGGCCAAGGCTGTCTGCGGCCGATGCCAGCTCTTGGAGGCGGGCCATCAGCTGCAAATTCTTTCGACCTGAAGCTGCCACTTTGATGGGCTCCTCCCGGTCACACGCCTCTAAAAGCAGCCTGAGCCGGTGAATGGCTCTCTTTTGAACAAGGTTCGGCTGCCTCCTGATAAGCTCCAAAGGGGGAAATGCTCTTGACCAGTACATGAAATTCAATGCACAGATGATGACATGAAGCCCTCTGTCAAGTGCAACTTCTCTGGCTGTGCGCCTTGGAGTTCCAGGGCCCACTGCAAAAGGGTGCTCAACAGGCAGCGGCAATGGGAGCAGGGCGGTAGGAGGGGCCAAAGGCCCATCCCTGGAAAGGCTGAGTGTCTGAGCCAGATAAAATCCAAAGGCTGTACGCGATCTGAGACTCCACCTGGTAATTGACATGCACCAAGTTGCAAACGAGAAGGAAAAACCTAAAGTATCTACCCTCTCTGGAACTGTGTCTGCAGCTTCTTTACCAAATTCTTGTTCTCCTTGTCGAGCACATGTGCGGCTCTTCAAGGAACTGTGCTGTCGTTGCTGGCGAGGAGGCGGAGTCAAAACTTCAAACTGTTGACAACGCAAAATCCCCTTGTCCCGGCCTGGGCTCATACTGTCTGATTCTTGAGCACCACCAACATCTGACACACTGCTCTTCTCAAGGTCCACAACCCACGAGCTGGGAGACTGGGAGGTTACCGGATTGGAGTAACAGCGGTCACTTGGACTTGAACCCGCACCAGACAACCCCACAGTCTCGCAGCTCATGTGCCTTCCTGGTCGGTCTGAACATTGGGACCTGGATTCCCCTTTCCTCGACCTGGCCTTCTTTTGGGTGCGTTCTTGGGGGCTGGCGGATCCCCTGATGAAGAGGATGCCTTTGGGTTGTTCAAGAGCTCCGTGCGCTTGTTGGTCAACACCTCGGCTTCTTTCATGTATGCCAATGCCGTCGTGGTCCATGCTTGGGCGCATAACGGGGCAAAAGGCCTCCGGGCCCCAGTTGCTGTCTGGCCTCTGGACAACCAAAGGTTCTGAGGAGGGTCGTCTAGAAGCCTCAGAAGCCAAGCCAGGTGCCACTTGTTGTTGTCCAGGGCCGCCTGCTCGACCATCACCGAGGTGAGGGCTATATGGTCCACCACGAGGCCCCATTCGCCCTTTGCCGCGGCATCGAAGGCGTGAGCGAGCGACCACTGCACCATTCCAAGCTCTCTCTGCTGACCGTACCCCCCATAGCGCTCGAGGTACGCCAGCAGTGACACATCTTGCACTTCGGAGAGTTGAGAAGCCAATCTTGAAGTTGGAGACATCCTGCGCTGAATTGCTTGACAAACCTTCAGGTAAAACTGCCCATTGCCAGCCGCAAGCTCTCGCTGAAGTTTTTCTCGGGCCACAGTGCCCTTGATTCCCGTGGTGGGTGTGCTTGAAGAAAGGTCTGACATGGGGTCTGAGCTTGTAGCATGAAAATGGGCCATCAGCGTCTGCAACGCCTTGCTCTGCTCTAGCAAGGCCTGAGCCATGGGGGAGCCAAGCTCCTTCTCCTCCGCTGGAACAAAAGGGTCCTGGGGCTCGTCCTCCTCCAATTTCTGATCTGGCTGAAGCAAACCTGAAGGAGCTGCAGTCTGGCGAACTGGAGGAGGGGGGCCCACCAAACGGCCCAACCCTGCTAGGCCAACTGCCCTGTCTGTTTGGTTCAAAAGAGCAGACACCGGAGCTGCCGCTTTGTGCGGGGCCACTGCATGAAAACCATGGCCAATAGGGTTCGGTGCCTGCTGTCTCTGCGCCGCCTCCATCTCGTTCTGGCGACTTGTAAGGGCTGCCAGTTGATCGGTGATCTTGGGCAGGGAAGCCAAAATAACTTCCATCTGACCGGCCAGCGTTGCAACTGTAGGCCTCTTTGGCTGTGCTTTTCCAGGTGCTGTGGCTCTTCCGGGCGCGGTAGAAGAAGGAAAAGAAAGCTTTGGTCTTGCCCTCTGTTTTGGTGTGGGCTCCTGGGCATCTGGTCCTTCCTCCTCCTCGTGAGCAGAGTAAAAAGCTATGCGCTCCTCCGTCTCTCCATCTACCCAGCTTCTGACCTGTGTCATCAAGGCGGAGAAAACTGGTCGAATGTCTGGGTCTCCTGCTGCAAAATGACTGATATCCAACTGAGCTGTGGGATCTGTGGGAAAAGGAAGAAGAAGCCCATCCATCTGCTCTACATTGACGTCCACCACCAAAACATTTGACGAAGTTCCAGTGGCCTCGAAAACTCCAAGATCTGAGGGAGCCTCCATAGGAACGCTGAAGATGGTGACTGGCCCAACCATGGCTTCCACCCCGGGACGCACTGGCTGTGCATACTCCAGCAAAGAAACTTCGTCCACTGCCGTATCTGGAAGAGCTAATAGTACGCCTCCCTGGCGTCTCATAACCACAAAAGCTTGAACTTGATGCTGTACTGGATCTGATTCTGGGGGCCATAGAAAAAGAATCCTGCAAGGCTCCCCGGTATCTGCCTCCACGCTCAAATCTAGCTCCATCTGTGCTGACATGGCAATGTGATGCCTGCCGCCGTGCAATAGGCTTCAGCCTCTGCAAGTGATGGGAAGCCGTGGCAAAGGGTAGAATTGCCAAATTTTCCAGTGATTCTGAAGAGATCTGAAGCACTGCCCACTCTGGTGGGTGCCGATAGGCCTGGGGCCTTGAGGATGATGTACACCGTTGGCCGCAAGTCGATAGGCAAGCTTGCTCTTGGAACTGGAATTTCCCCTCGAAGGACTGCAGCGGCCCAAAAACCTGCTTCCCAAGCCCTGCGAAGGCGATACTCCTCTGAGTACTGTCCTCCTCGTAGCCTGTTGCCTGTCTGAAGCACTCGAGCAGGCAAAGGAGGGATACGCTCAGCCAGAGCGTTATAATCACCTTGCTCAACCCCCGGCAGCGACTGCTCCTGGGATGATGTTCCCCTCTGCCCACTTGTAGGTCTCCGGACTGTTTCCTCCTCCTCCTCAACCAACTCCCAAGGTGCAGAACGTGCAGCTGCCCCTTCAATAGCCAGAGTAAGGCGATTGATAGCCCTAGTGAGCTCTTGGACAGCAGGATCGTGGTCACTCATGTGTGGAGGGCCTATAGCCCTCAAGTCGCCGCTGAGCACGGTAGGCTGCTGATCGGGCAGCTATGACAATGGGAGGAGAGGAAGCAGGTGATGCAAGGGGACAATGCAAAATCCAAAAACAGGCGGGAGCAGTGATGGAAATTCCAAGGACAAGTCCAAGAAGAAATGCCAAAAAGAGGCTGGGCAGTGAAGAGGTGCCACAGTGGAAAGGACAAGCTAGTCCCCACAGGTTGGTACTCTGAGCTTCCCGGGCGATGCCAACCAATTGGCCAACAAAAGCTAGAAAACTCATCAGACTTGAGCGACGGCGGTTCAGCGTTGTGTCTCAACTGCTGCCAGTCCGCAAATTTGCCTGACCCATCCCCAACTGAATCCGCTGGCACAATCTTGTCCTGAGAGGTCCGTTTCTTCGTCTTGGCATCTGCCGACATCTGCGCCCCCACCAAGTCTAGCAAGTGGATGGTGCTGGTATGCACCTGAAGATCAGGTGGTTCCACATATGCATGCAAACGTCATGCCCCACAACTCATCGTGTCTTCAGCGGCAATGGGATCGTGTCATGAAATATCTGTACAATATTAAAGCATATATTAAAGAAAAACATTAAAGAATGAAAGAACAACGTATGAGCCTTGAATCCTCTTCACTCCTTCCATAACCAACACCTGTAATTGCGCCAAGTCACTTCGGATCCCACTCGCCGCCGGATCCTGAACCTTGGTGTGCACTGCTTGATGAAGGGGGTATCTTCCAAAACGAAGTGCCAGGGAGAAACATGGATCCAAGCGGAATCTTGGGCATCCACGTGCAAAGTCCATGTGCCATGGCATCCTCCTTTCTGCAAGTTCCACTCTGGAAGGTGCCCACTTGGCGCAATCTATCAACACCACGCTGCAAGGCCAGCTGGAGCTCAGAGAGTTGCCTGTATCCAATGATGGTCATTGTCCATAAAAAAGAAAATGCATTTGAGACTTGGCACAGACTTCTGAATGCCCACCTTCAAACGTGCATCTAGTTTCTGTCAGAAGAAAATGATCAAGCAGTCTTGACCAGAATTTGCAATTGCCTCACTTCTCGTTCTGGTGCACCATCCATGAAAAAGCCGTTGCCCAGCAAAGCTTCTCGCGGCTTGAGGTGTGGGTCCTAGAGCTTTGATGGGATGCACACAGCAATACAAGCAATACCTCCTCCTGAAACTTGGTCAAACTATGTCTACTGTGTACCAACTGCACATCCAAGGCGCAAAGTCTGGACCGACCAGGCAATCTCCGCACAGCTCGGTTTCAACCCCAAATTTAAGAAACCTTGGGTAGCAAATGTCAGTGGCAAGTCGCCACTCCCGCACAATGCAGTCGCATGTTGCAACATTCTACCCTCATCTACCCTCTGCTGTATTGTGGTCGTTCAGAGTTGTGAACAGTTCATGACAGAAATGGTTGCTACAAATGCCTCCTCTCATTCCTTCCACTTTTGACCTTCGACCCAACCAGAATCAGAAGCCTCATGCCCCTCACAGTGATTATTTTTCTCGCCATGACAAAGTTGAAAATCTATTTGATGCGGGCCCGCTTCACAGCTATGGAATTCACCCAGTCCAGGTTGAGCTCATCAGAAGACAATCTCCCACCAGGCCCCGTCTCTACTTTCTCCAGTCTAGCAAGGAGGTACGCCACCTCCACATCCTTCGTCAAGGGCATGATGTAATCCCGAAACAGAGCTCCCACATGCTCTGGATTCACCTTGTAGGTCGGATTGCTCTCGTCTGCAGCTTTCGCTTGGTTGGCGATGTTCTGTGAAAAGGTCTTAGCCTTCAAAATTACTCGCTGGACGTTGCGTGCTTCCACTTCAGGCTTGGTGATGAAGGCCATCAGACCTTCAGTATCGCGGTCCTTGATTAAAGCCTCAGCCGTGGCCCTCTCACTGCGAAACTTCGATTCTGCCACAAACAGACCGTAGTAGATCCGGGTAGACATCGTCTGTAAGACATGCACATCCTGTACAGCTGTGGAACCATAGTTCCCATCATCCCCATCCTCACAAATGGATGGGATCATCATCGAACGATAGAGCTCTAGCAACCTCTTGTTTACCCGAGCATTGGCAGGAACAGGGGCTAATACTTGCTCTCTTTGATCACTCTTCGCAAGCAGGGGCTCTGGCAAAGGCTCGAAAAACGAAAACTCCGTGGGGTGATCATAGCGTCGCACTTGCGAATGCAAGCACTCTGTCTGATAGATGAACCAATCTCCCAGGCAGCCGGTGGAACCGACTGACAGCAACTGATGTAGCCTAAACTTCCCAAGCTGCCCATGGTGTGGCTCGTAGACTGCAGCATTACTTCGATATTGGGCACGCTCAATGAGGCTGAAAATAATGGAGTCTTCCATTCTCTGCAACAGTCGGCGGATGTTTCCCAGATCAAGCGCCTGCTCCGGATTGCTCACATCAATGTCGGCGGTGTTCGCAGACATGGTGCCCAGGATCTAACCAGGGGAATGACGCTACTGGTGAAAGCCACTTCCAAACTTATAGGGACTGCTCTCCCACCTCCACAATTAGGCTGTTGCCTGTTTCGGCCTAGAAGCTGATGGGGTCAAGTTTCAATTAACATCCGGTGGTTCCATACAGGGACAACATGGGACAAGCGATTCTCTTACCATCGGTGCAAGGATTGCAAGGATTGAACAAGTTTGCAGACAGTTTGGTCGGTCCACCGGTTGCATCTTGAGCAGTTGATGATGGGGCGCGCATGATGTGTTCTGAATTTCCATCACTGAATTCAGCCAGTCTTGTGGTCAAACTCGCACTTTGCTTGATGTTTCCAATGTCAACGACAAAGGGTAGCGATCTCTCAGAGACAAATTGGCATGCTTACAGTACTCCCAAGATGAACAGGCAATGGTTTCGCTTCAAACTAGGCCTTTTCCGGGTTTTCCACAAATGAATAATGATGCCTTTTGCTTCTAATCTTTGCTTCAGGATACCATATATACCATTCTGACAAGCAGCTGAAGTGTGACCAGGACCTTGTCATCTCCCTCTCGTATTGGAAGCAGTTCAAGCTCCTGACAGCCAATTGGATCCACTTGGATCACCGTCAAGTCCGGATCCAGTCGAGCTACTCGAGTCGAGTAGCTGCTGTAGCTCGAGTCCTTCAAAGTGTGAAACAAGCCATCTGCCAGCACTTGTGCCACTCCAGGATGCTCCAGCCTGTGATCGCTGGCAGCCACTCTCCACTCTTGACGTTCACTGCTTTGGATTTCCAAGCTCTCTCGATTTACTAAACTAGTAGACTTCTTGGATATTTGATGACATGCATTTACAGATTCAGGTGGAGCAAATTGGGCAAACGGCTGACAATTAGCCTGGTGTAAAAATTCACAGCTCAACGCTGCTGTAGTCCTTGTGTCTTGCAAAGAACCCCACATGAGCCGGCTTTTACCACTGCCGCGGCGGCCATGCAACCAAATGCACAGGCTTTGGGCCTCCCAAAGGTTTGGTGAAATTCGAGAAAGGAAATAAGCTCTAAACGATGACGTTGTAGTATATAATGTTGGGAAATTAGCGTTTTAGAATCAGATACCCCTCCACGTCCCAAATTGACATTCAAATCATTTAACTAGAGTCTTTCGTCTATAGTGGTCTTGTTGGAAAACTCATTTTGAAGAGCACACTGCTGACAGATTCAGGAATGTGAAGTCTCGCTGCCACACATTTCGAGTCTGGTGAAAGGCCTGGAGCACGGCGTGTCGCATCATTGGCAACCTCATCAAATCTCATCAATGCTTCATTCAAAACTTAGATCAGAGCCCCAAATTCGAGCCAGGGCACAAGCGGTCTACAACTGTGAAAGGTCCTCCAGTCGGGCTCACTTCCTCGGGAGCTTGGTCCAACATCGAACTTGGACATCTGATCTGTTCTGTTGTGTTTGGGTGATTCATTTGGCTGATCCATTCATTTTCATACACCATGAATTTTGCAGCGATCCAGAAGCCTGTTGATAACAATTTGATAACCTCATTGTGTTTCCGTGATCCCAGTCGGCTTCTACGCCCACCTAGTTGCCCACCTAGTTTAGCCCTCGCAAATGATTGCAGCTACAGCTACCATTGCACCCCCATGCAAATCATAGCTTCGCGGCTCCAAGGTGCTGCCTCACAGGACCCCTTGGATCCCATCGGATCCTACAGGATCCCATAAGATCAGCAAATCAACACACGGCACCTGGACGGAACAGGAGCACTCGCTTCCCCTCCAATTTCCACAGGGCAGGTGCCGCAGGCAGCAGCACAAAGCTCAGGGCCCTTGGCAGATTCAGCAGGGGGCGAAATGGCATCGGGCCATTGTTGAAGAATCAGAAAAAGGTGCCACGATGCAAGAAAACATTAGCTGCCGCAGTGACAACCTCATATAAAAGGGTGGTTGCAACTAGATTAACTAGCAGCCATCATCCCCCTGTTTGGATCCATCAAAAACTGCGTAAAAAGCCATTACAATAGAGTCAGGCATACCTACCAGTCGTGAATCGAAGTCATTCTGCACTCAGCTGAGAGTCGCTTCTCCTCCAAGTTCCTGGTGTTCCTGGGAAGGAGAGTGACCGAGGCTCGTGGAGCTGCAAACTGAAGGAGTTTGCCTAAGTAAAGAGGTGACCAAACATGACCAAACTATTTTTTAGCAGAAGGATCCTAGAGTACTCAATTCTAGTTTCAGGTCCTCCCCTCTGCGAACTCAGGCACCAATAAACTCAGAACTAGGTGGGTATCCTTGACCTTGACTGAAGATTAGTTGATATTTGTTTGCAAGACAAGTTTTCGATGGTGCTCTTGTCTCCTTCGCCGGGCGTTCCAGCTTTGTGGAATCATCCTCCGCCTGGGACATGGCTGTGCCACCACATGCTGTAGGTATTTATAGGTCATAGAGGTGGAGTAACCGACTACCCCCTGTGATGACCAGCAGTGAGCTCCAAACTTTGCTGTCCTCCAAGTCTTTGCTCGGAAGTTGCAAGGACTGAGAGGAGCCCTTAGCCGGTGGACTATGCAGGTTCGTTGTCCGGATCTGCTTGAAAAGCTGCAGTCCCGAATATGACAATTTGATATAAGCTGTATGGACCATACTGATGGATTCACATGGGCGGCTAATGCTCGATACCTACAATGACCAACATCGGTGGCTTTGGAGCTTGGAATCGCTTCCAGGGGCTAAGACTGGATGTGGCCTCAAAGTCCCAGCACCTGTTCGTGCAGGTGCTGCATGTTCCGTTCTGACCGCTAGCATGCTGGGCATGCTATTGCTGCAACGCAAATGATAAGGGTGCAAAACAGGTTATTCTCATGCTGGTGGGCATCCTCCTGTTTTTTATATCTACGAATTTTGGGGCAGTAGTCCAGCGTCTTCTCCACCCTGATTATGGTAGAAAGAAGCCGACCTTGTTTCGGCGCTGCAACATGGCTGGCAGATGGATATCCAGGCCAATCAATCTTTGGCCCTGTCACGGCTGAATCACAAATAAGAGTGACAGGGCGCGGCTGCACAGCGCTATCTTCAAAGGGGGATGCACACTACGAAAACCAAAAAATAACACGCAGCCTTTCAAGCAACCGCGACGTTGGCAGCTGGTGGAAAAAGAAATCAAGGAAACTCTCTGCAAGTGTCTCACTCATAGAGGGATAAGAATCATTTACGCATCAAAAATATGAGGTTTAAGGTGGCCATTGTCGCTGGCAGGAGGAAATATGTATCACATGAATTTGCACCTTCTGCACGCCCAGGTGAGGCCGGCAAAGCCTCACAGATTTAGAAATTGTGAAAAGTGGCTCAAAGTCCTGTACTTGTAGGTTCGAATATATATATATATATATATACATATACATATACATATACATATACATATACATATAGATATATATACATATACATATACATATACATATACATATACATATACATATACATATATATATATATATATACATATGTATATTATATATATATATGTGTATATCATATACCTGAGAAGAGGGGACGAAAGCCAGGAACTAGCTGGAACGGGGAGACGAGAGTGGAAAGGATGGGAGGGATTTCGGCGGGGGTTGGTGGAGGAGGCGGCAGTGCGAGGCTATATTGAGTGCCGTTTTGGAATCCGTGGGGAGAGGGAAGGAATGTGCAGG